>Ga0209986_10001355_pt1 | contig 23455 bp, 5 predicted proteins | sample BlataG_FD_183168 | JGI IMG/M metagenome (GOLD analysis project Ga0209986, IMG submission 183168) | Deep subsurface microbial communities from Black Sea to uncover new lineages of life (NeLLi) - Black_00105 metaG (SPAdes) (version 2) | ecosystem: Environmental > Aquatic > Marine > Oceanic >... | reverse complement strand
TATAACAAACAGTTTTCCCCAGCGGCCCTATCACACACCTGTTTCTCTTTACATACAGCCGACAGAAGAGTGTTCGATGGAGAGTTGGATACTAGCGTATTTAATGCGAAAGTAATTGACAAAGATCAATTTATTATTCAAATACCTGGTATAGCTGCGATGACACCAGAATCGATGACATATAATAGCCCATTAATTGATGGTGTGATTTTGATGGACCCAAAATGCGAAGACGAATTAGCCAGATTACCAAACACCGGTGAAAGGATTTACCACGATAACTCAATAAGATATTTAGGCGGTGATAGATTATGCGAAGAAGCGGCAGGAAAATGTGTTGGTGGACCTCCCAATAGAGTGGCAATGGTTGATCCTAATAATAGGACTACTAAATTCTTAGGGACATATTGCGGGGTCCATTTCACGGTTGGAGATCCGGATGTCTATGATATGGCGAATGTTGGTGGGGCTGGTGGTGCCCGTGATATGGTAAATGAGCCGGAAACAGACCATGACGTTTTGTCTAAGGCTGGTGAATTAGGATTGTCTCGTAGCGGTAGAGCAATCGTTTTTGGTAATGATGGCGAAGCAGATAACCCTTATTGGCGTCGTCTCGATCTGTCTTCTGATATGTATATCCTCGATAGTCTTCCAGAAGAAGCCATAATCCCAGGAAGCCACGATCAAGTAAAGGTCAAAATAAAGGGCGAGTTTGCTATCCGCAGATTTATGAGACAATTAGTTCAGGCTCATATGTCGGTATCCAACGATAGAGCTAGATTATACAAATATTATAACTGGGAAGACAGTGTATACAGTTTTGATACTGCTGATAAATATAATTGTATTATGGCTCAGTCTAAGATCGAAGCGTTGAATTTTGCATTGACTTGTTATGGAGGAAAATATGGTGTTTGGAGATTGTCTGAGTTATTGACAGACGCTTCTATTATCTATAGAAAAATGTTGAAGCAATATCCTAATGATGCTACTAAATTTTATTTTACGAACGTTCATAGGCCGGTTGTAGGTGTTGTAGATCCTCTTAAAATGGATGGTGAGGAAGAATGGCCTTTCTGTTACGCTGCCGATTCTGATGGCATCAAGATGCTAAAGATTAAGAGAGATGGTACTTTTACATCTCAATTATTAGCAAACAGAGATATGATTGCTGCCGGTGGTGCCAATAAATGGTTCACCTCATATTTGGCTGCTACAGAATTAGTCCATAAGACTCCAATTGAAAGCCATTTGAATGCAGTTGATGATGATTTTACGCGGAAATTTACAAGTGGTATGTTGTTCGACGTGAGTTCTGGAACATGTAATTTAATGTCAGACCATTTTAAACTTCCATATATTAGAAGTTTTGCATTGGCAATTAAAAGGCTAAGAGAAATAAATAAATTTCGTGCTAGAATACATGACGATGAAGAAGATGGTGAATTTGAACCGCTCAAAGTTGGCATGAGACCTCTTGATTTGTATCATGGTTTTGTCCCCGATGCTGCCAGTGTGGCAAAATTAGCGAAGATAGACGCAAGATTGGCCGTTATAGACAAAGAATTAGAGGATCTTGACAAACAAGAGGAAGTCATAGAATCTACTAGAGTGTCTTCTCCTTCTGTCCCTGGATCAGGAGTGGGTGAAGGTGGTATTTTTGGTGGAGCGAGAGGCATTAGACCTGTATTTGGGATTGGTGGTGGTTCTGCCCCGGCTGTTCCTCCTGATGTGGCTTTGGCAGATGTAAATAAAGAGAGATTTAAGTTTAACAAAGAAAAAGATGCGTTATTGTTAGAAAGGGCAAAACTGACAGAAGACGAAAGGGATTTGTATCAAGCATGGTTTCAGCCAAGCGGATGTTCTTCTACTAAAAACGAGACATATAAAACAAATTTGGCATATCAATTTAGCGGATATGAAGCATACTTGTGTGGGTATCATCGTGAAGTGAAGGTTGTGAATATCGATGATGCTATTACTATTGTTACGACACAGATGCAGGCAACGGCTGATTGGAAGAGTATGTTTGGTGCCCCTGGAGTAGTGTATAATTCTAACACCCAAACCGTAACGGCTGCTGGACTTGCTGGCTTAGAGTATTTTTATGATGATGTGCAGGTAAAAACTACAACACCGTGGCTGCCACCTGGGATTTGGGAGATCGAACATACTCAAACTTCTAGTGCGGGGGTACATGTTAGGAGTGCCGTAATGTGGCCCGGTGCAGCAGGATATACAATTCATGACCCTGCTGACCTGTGTGAGGGTTCCAGATTTTTTTATACTTTTGCTCCTCCATGTAACACAATAACATGGACTGAAGCCCAGGATAGAGATATTACCGGTTGGCCCAGATTAACCCCAGGTGACATTAGATACGCTGATAGCCCATGTACGAGACAAACATTTAGCGATCCAGACGATTTGGCTAATGCTATAGTGAGTGCTGGTGGTTGTAAATATTTTCACCACTTTGGTGGTCCAGTTTCGATAGGCGTCCCCCCCTCTGGTGCCCCAGAAAATCTGACATATAAAATAGTTCCCCATTCAGAATTGAAGTCCAGCTTTATCAAACAATGTATTTTGCCAGATAGAACAGCGATGAAATATACAATAATAACTAGCGGTACTACTTTGTTTGGCGTTACGAAAGGTATAAGACTCTTTGTCGAAGCCATGTCCATTGACAGAAGCGGTCAAGACATAGATCTATCCGTTCAAGATGAATGTCTTAATATGTATACCAAGAGACCGATAGAGTGGTTGGGTATACAGGCTACGACTGAAGAAACGCAGACTTTTGAGGTTGCCGCTTGTCCTGATGGGTTCGATCCTATTTATGTTTGGGGAACGAATTACTGCCCGAGGGGAAATCTTTCCGTACACTCAAATCCATTTAGAATTTCTTCGTTTTTGGTTGGTTCTGAATTTTGCAATAGGGCTATTAGTTTTCATCAGGTTCCTGAACTTCCTAATGCACAAGGCTCATATAGCGAATGGGGAATTGATAAAGAAGGTGTGGATACAATCTTCGCAGATTTAAAGAGAAGTGATGATTGGAATGATGGCCTTGAGGCAATACTCGAACATAGAAGAGAAGAAGGTCTGATCGAAGGCGTAGATGTATTGGCCGTTGATTTGATAAATGGTAATATTATAAGATTCAGAGATTTTGATAATACCACATTAACAACTGGTACTGATACTCCTCGTAAAGTGCTAGAAAGAGTGACGTGCGATGGGTATATAAAATCTACTATTAAATACGACGACGATGGTTGGTGGGATTTGCCTAGTTCTAGTTCGTCGTCATCTGAAATAATAAGTTCGGAATCCTCGGCGTCATCCGAATCGTCTGAAGAGAATTTATGCTTGCCCAATCGTGCTGACCATATTAAGGGAGAGTTAAACATAGAACCCTTTGCTTTTAAGAGAGGCAGAATAATCAGTGTCGGAGAAGGTGCCTCTTATATAAAAAACCATGGGATTAAGGATGTCGCGGTTCCCAATCTGATGCAGAGAGCATTGGGGTTTGTGTCTAAGGTGGATACAACTGGAACTAAGGCTTATAGCGAAGCTTATATATCTCCTAACTATTACGAATGGGAAGTAGTTAAACGATTAGTTCTAACATATAACCCAAAGCAAAACTTATTACAGAAATTATTGGTTGCTACTCTTGGTGAGTCAATGAATACTGTAGATGAAATCCTGCTATATACGAAAAATAATTTACCAGATTTTTATACAGACGGTAACATAGAAAAAAATATCGACATGAGAATGTCTAATGCTGGGTTAGTGGCCATGTACGGCGGTGGAGGCACTGGTGCTATGGATTTGCCGTCAGGAATGTGACATCTGTTAATATGGATCATGAGGATTTTCTGGAATTCAAAGTAGATGGACCTTATTCTAGTGTAGCTCATGATGCCAAGGGTACGGTGTATACGTTTTATGAAAGGGACTATGAACCAGAGGAAAGTAGTAGCAGTAGCGAAGAAGACCTATGTCCTCCCGTAGATCCTTGGGCGGTTGGAGTAGCGGATGAGTATCCTGACAATTGGGCAGTACAAGCTAATACTGATTTAGTAAAGGAAACTAATATTTGCGTTGCTGTTTCCTATAACAACGGGCAGACATGGTTTGAATTTAATGATTTGGTTTGGCTGAAGAAAGATGAAAGTGCATCTCAGCCATATGCTGTTTCTGATATGATTAATAACAGAATTTTCCTGTACTTCATTTTTGCCAAACACTATCTTGCTGTCAAAATCATTGATTGTTCTTTGTTCGACATGAAGGATTCTTATGTGTTTACTAAACGATTGGGCGAATTTGAGGCGGATACTCCTAATGACGAGCGTTTATCCGGCTTTACTTCTAAAGGACGGGTATTAAGGCAAAATCCAATCACAATAATAGACGGTGGTCCTCCTATCTTCTCCGATGATACTATGGAAGATTTATTGAAGAGAGATCCATGTATCATAGACAGTTTGATCGATGGGGATAAAGACGAGGACGGAGATTTATATCTGAAAAAGTTTAAAGATATTAAGAAAGAAATAGAAACTATAAACCCAGTTAGATTGGCTAAGTGGCCACCACATGGTAGTGGTGCTGCTTATTTGCCAAGACTTGCCTGGAGCCGAGAGCTAGAATTCAACCAACTATATGATAGTCAGGAGTATGATGATCTGGAAAAAAGAGAGAAGATAAGATCATACGATAAAACCTTATTCTGTTCTTATCTTGACAATAAGGGAATACCTATCGTATTTTATGTGGATATGAGAACCGGGTTGGGTGGTATTCTGGCTGGATATGCTATGAATAAGTGGGTTCCCGTTATACAAGATGTTTGTTTTCATGCATTAAATCCATATGAGATTGAAGATGAAGAGGATGAGGATACATGGGAATATAGGATGAAATATGAAATAATAAAACAAACTTTTATGTGTGACACCTACTTCCTTGGAAGTTTCGGGTCCGTAACTCCGTGTGGAGTAAGAAGCGACGAATTCGGCACTAACTATGATGAAAGCGAGCCAACATTTTGCAAAAGCAGAAGAGAAAAAATAGAGGCTCTAGAAAAAGAGTTGGAAGTTTTGGGAGAACAAATAAAAGAATTTGGTACTCCTACGAGCGAAGAACAAAGACGAGAAAAGGCGGCGTTGATTCAGCAGTTTACTGACAAACAAAAAGAATTAAATACGTTGTCGGCACAGGATGAAGCCGGAATGGAGCCAGATAATGTGATGCCAATAATGTATGCTGCTAAAATTAGACAGATACAAATAGCCTATGATGAGATGACGGATCAGGTCGGATTCATGTTTATCTATGACACGAGTTATGATGAATATAATAATTATGATACTACTGATACTAATTTTGGATTGTTTGTGAGATCATTTGACAACAGTATTATTAATCTATTAGGTAGGAGAAAAGTTGAAAAAGCGGAAGTTATTAAATGGTTTGAATTACAGCCTGATTCGCCTAATAAACCTATGTTTATAGTAGGACACGATACCCCTGAAAGGGATGTCGAGTTGTATACTGTTATGTCTTTCTCGAAAAAGGATGATATCGCAACTTACGTGCAGCCTGCGGGCTATTATGGTAGGAAAGGATTGTTGAAAGTGTTTTATAGTGATAGTGAGTATAGCGTATGGGTTGCAAGTTTGTATCCCAATTTAGTTCCTTATGTAGAGGAAGATGTCCAGGAAGGACAGCCCCTGGTTTTCTTCCAATAAACGGAGAAAGTGATTAATGGCAACAGCACCGAATTCTCTCCCTATAACAGGTATTCCCGGCAACAAACATTGGCGTGGTGGTGATGGCAACTATAATCTAGGAGTTGTGAAGTTGAAATGTTTTATCAACAGACGCTGCCCCTTCGAAAAGACAGAATTTGCTGACCATAATCTGGTATTTAACGATAAGACAATTTCTGTTATGCCAAGAATGATAAGAGAAAACTTAAGTTGGGTTAGAGGTGAAATGGGTATATTTTTGAAACAGAAGCATTTTTATCACTCCCAATTTGTGTTTACGACTGGTCCGGATGAAGTCGATCCTGGCTTGGCTGAATTTGGGCAAGAAGATAACCCCCCCCAGAAACAGGAGTTTTCGTGGAGAGTTACACCACATGTTTTTCTACCAGCCAACCATAAAATCCCGCGTTTCAGTCAATATACAACTGATTTAATTAATACTGATACTAAGTATGATCAAGGCAGATGGTCTATAAAAAGATCCAATGAAGTTCTTAGAAACCCTGATGGTAATGGGGATTTAAACGAATCTCCTGATGGGCATGTGACTACTCCTATGATTTCTGTTGTCGACCCAGGAACAACAGGTAATCCAAAAGGTGGCCATTGGAGATTAGAAAAAACTACTCCAATATTTAGAGGAGAAGATTTCTTTATACAATTTGGCAAAATTAATTTCTCGACTGATACCCCCAATAGAAAAGGGAAACCAACATTTGAGAGGTATGCCCTACCGGATTCTAAAATAAGCTATGAAGGTCTTGATGTCACTCAAACAACAAACAAAAGAAATGAAGGTGTTGTTAATTTTGATATTGACAATAACCCAATAGAAAAAACCGGAGAAAGATTTGATTTCACAAGACAGGCATATTTTATTATCGAAATGGGGATAGATCTGAATTACCATTATTTTATTATTATCCCGCAAAAATCACATCCTCGTTTTGTGAAAATATTATATAGCAAATCATTCGAACAAGCCCAAGCAGAAAAACTTTTTGGTGGAGGAAAAAAAGGGGAGGAAAAGGCACGTAGGACTATTGACGCTCTGTTTGGTGGAGATGAAGAAACTTTAAAAAAGGAATTCGGACCTAATTGGGAAGATAAAGTTCAAGAAAATTCGACAGCATTGGGATTGGCTGCTAGTGGTGTTAGAAAATATCGCTCTTTCTTTGTTAGTGAATATTCCGCTGCGACTGGTGAACAATTAATACGAAATCAGAATTTGAAAGTTTCTGTTCGTAGCCATCTTGGAAAAATCATTGTTGTATTCAACGATAACGAAGATGTTCCCTGGGTTGTTGAAAATACTTTGATGCCAGAAGAAGCTGTCATTGGTACGGTTGGTGTTGGTGGTGGTGCGGATGTTGACGTGGATGGGATACAGAGCCAAGGCACTCGTGCCGATGATGGGCAAGTAGTTCCTTCTGACTCAGTAAAAACAGTGAATGGAAATGTGGTTGCCAACCCTGAGTGGACTGGATCTAGTACAAGAACATATGGTGTTTCAACAAAAATGGCTGGTGGGGTAGTGTTAAACGCACCTGCCGCTGCTCAACCAGTGCAACCTGTGCCCGTTGTTGGCCACGAAGCAGGGGAAGAAGAAAATCCAGGACCATTATTCGTTGTGCCACCTGGAAGAATAGCCATATGGGGCGGTAATACGAATACTGCTATCACTTTTGGCCCTATAGAATACGTTGAAAAAGCCACAATATTATTACCCTTGCCGTCTGATGATGAAATTCTTAACAAAAAGGCAGCTAATCCGTTTGTGTTGCCTGGAGACATACAAATATTGTTTAGTATAAGGGATATGGGGTTAAACCAGGATATTGGTAATGGCGAATTTAAAGGTGATGGCAGGGTAAGAGGACAGAATAAAAAACCATACTATATTAATGATGCACAACAAATGATAGAAAAACGTAGTTGGTTGCGAGGTAACAATAAAAAAACGAATTTCATGCATTTTGGGAAGCCAATTAAAACTTACAATATCAAAGACCCGAGCAAACTAAATATAAAGTATAGAAATAAAGGCAGAGAAAAGGGATATACTTCTTTCTATTTTGATATTGATATGATATCTGGGGGTCATACTTTTCAAAGTGGTTATACTTTAAAACGCTGTGTAACCCCCGTGTTAGGCACTTGTAAATTAATTGGTATCTCTCAAGTTGAGGACGCATGGCCTTCTCAATCTAGAGATATTAGTAGCCACGTCATCCAATATTCTGAGACATGGGGTGCCCAAGATTATAATAAAATGGAACACTCGGCCAACATGACTCTGCTTATTAATAAAGGTGGGGATAATCTAGGATATTCTCATATAGAGGATTTGAAGGACAAAGCGTTTTATGTGGAAATTTGGGCAGGATACGAAGGATGTAATTATAGCCTGATGGGCAACCAAAACGAACGAGATTTGCTTGGTATCAGAGATCATGTTGCCGGGTTATTCAATTTGAGTACTAATGCTGGGTTCTTTAAATTAATGACAGGAATTTGTTATGGTGGTTCCGTTGTTGAATCACCTGGGAAAAGGGTCATGGAATGTAAGATTCATGATTACAGTAAAGTTCTGCGTGACTTTTTGATATTTAATTCTCCTTTCTTCGATGGGGTAAGAGATATAAATGCAATTTATGAGTTGTTAAAAATAGCAAAATTCGGAGAGAGAGCTTGGCAACCTGCCAGTTTATTACAGAGATTTGTTAATTCAGATCCTGCGTGGGGTGGAGGAAATGGCGATTTTGACGGGGGTAGAAATGTTACTAAATCTAAAGTTTATGCGTTGCCTAACTCATATAATAAATTACAAGGAGGAGCAGAATTTAGATTCAAGGATGGAGATAATGTTATGTCGTGTATTGAAAAAATAGCCGAACGTTCTGGGAAGGTGATATTCTTCGATTGTGATGGTTTATTCCATTATGAATCATTCCCAATTGCCGATATTATTTTCTCCCCAGAAGATACAAGAGCGGGAGGTGGCGGCGGGAATATTCCAACACGTTGGTGGTTTAGTGCGTCCAATATCTCAAATGCTCAATTAATTTTTGACACAGTGACGCATGAAATAGTAGTAGAAGATGTATATAATAATATTCATATTATATCTACTACTCCAGATCATGAATATATTATGGCAGACCAGATGAATTTTCCGAGTGTCGAAGATCCAAATTCGGAAGGATTTTTAGGATATAGAAAAACATTTTTACAAATGGATGGTATATTTAGTAGCGAACTTGCCACTGATAAATACTCACAACATTTATCAAAATTCTTTAGGCCACCTGTTGTTTATAAATTCAAAACAGCAGGATTACCTATGAGATGTTTTGATATTGCTGATATAGATGGGCAAAAACTTATTGTAATTAATGTGTCACAAACCATTGTAGCTAGTGAGAATAAGTGGGAAACAGAGATAGAAGGTGAGTGGCTGCATGGACAAACTGGACATTTGTTAACTTAAATTTCCGATTATAAAATAAAAAGGAACAAAATATTATGGAAATGGACCCTAGTATCCAGATTTCTAGAATACAAAAGAGAAGAAACGTGGCTATAAATAGCCAAATATCGAATAGTAATAGTATAGAGGATGTTAATGACACGACCGTATCTGGCTACAGGAGTATGCATTTGACTCAACTGTTTAGATATGGACTTGGCTCTAATAGACAGTATAGGGTAGGTGATCAGGGTGGTACTCCTATGGTTGTGGCGTAATTACGGGGAATAAATATGGCTGGATTTACTCCAAATTATAATATGGCTTACTTCGATTTCGGAGATGTTCTAAATGAGCCTATCAATACCGCAAGGGAAGTAGATAGATTTTTATTCATAGATAAACAAATTTACGGTCTGTATAGCATATTCGGTAACGGTGTTATTACTGGCTGGGAGGTCACAGACGCCACGTATAGCCACGGTAACGGTATTTCCGTGTCGATATCGTCTGGAACTGGTATCGTGTCTCTAAGAGCCTCTGAAACGGTTGTACCGACTGTTTTAGACTATTTTCCTTCGAATTCTATATTGTATATTTATGCTACACATAGCAACCCCGATATGACAACAAAAAACTTTGTCGATTTTTCATATTCTAGTGATTCTGATTTAACAACATCTGTTAAATTGGCCAAAATAGTTACTGGTGATAATGCAATTATTTCAATAGATAATACTGATAGGGATTATGTTATTGTTGACCAGCAAATTAGCAGTATTATTTTATCCCACAGACACAGGGGATATCCTACGAAAATAAATTTGGAAACTAATACAAAAAATAGAGTGTCAGGTGCTAAAATAGGATCATTTGATGCTATTAAAGTCAATTCTGGAAGATTCGGTCTCGATAGAATTCCTCTTTTAAATCATAATACGCTGATAAATAGGGGCGTTTTGACGCACGCCCAATTAGATACATATGTGCAAAATTTTGATTCAACGAATTTATTAGGCGAAGTTGCCGCTGCTAATAGAATGTTACAAAGTATATATTTGAAAAGGTTATACCCAAATATTGATGAATTTTTTATAAATGAATTGATATTTATCGCCGGAATTTCTCCTACTTCATTTTACGACCCAATCTATTCTACCGCTACGGTTGATAGCGAAGCAACCACTATTGCCGGATTTCCATTTGGAGGGACTACGGCCTATTTCTTCACAAGGTCATTCACTCTTCCTGGACCAATTGTTAAATGCTTTATTTCTGCTGACAAAGATGTCGTATCAGACGGTAGTATATCGTTTGGATTAACGCTGAGTAATTCTACTGATTTTGCGGAATACACTGCTTTGAGTCTAGATACTGTTAATACTATTAACGAAGATGGAACATCAATGAAAATAGGGATAGAGTTGACTTCCCCAACTAATCTATATACTCATGACCCGTATGCTACCGCTTTCATTGATTATGTCGATTTCGAATTTACAAATGACGACGACGAATCACACGATTTCCATTTCAGAATTCAATTTTACACAGATGAGGGTATGACAGTCTTTTACAAAACTGCTTTTAGTGAAGACGATCAAGAAGGGTGGATTATTAATGATGATGCTACTATTCCGGCGGCAGGATTCCCTGTTGCATCTGGAGAGGAAGCCCAAATAACATACTATCCTTCCGCATCTGAGTTTACAACTGGTATAACATACTACATGATAATAGACATATGGGATGGTGAGAGTTTTACTACCGGTGGTAGCGGATATACATTTGTATCTAGTGGTCCTGACTCAGATGAAAAATACGAAAGCATACCAAGGATAAATGGGTTCTCTTTCATGTTTGAATTAGAGGACGGCCAAAAAGTGATGCTGAATTCCTCATAATGCCAACATACAGTAAACATTATAATTTACAAGCCTTTGTAGCCGGTGATCCTTACAGTGCCGAGGTTGATCAAAATAGATTCTATATCATAGATACCCAGGTGGGTTTTATTTCTTCTGTGCTTGGGAATGGCCGTATCACCGGTTGGGCTATCACTGATGCTACCGCTGGTGGTGTGCCGCAGGTCCAAGTGTCGTATGGCCAAGGGTTGATCGACAAGTATGTGGCGAGAACCTTTGGGGATATGATTGTGGAAACAACTCTTAGTACTACTTCTTATATTTATATCCAGAGAAAACCCGGATTATTCGGTCTTGTTGGTCCTTTTTGTTCTCCAACTTCATTTGCCTGGGCCGATGCTGTGGCCCCTGCTGTCCCTGCTGGTTTGGCATTGTCAGATATTACTAAAAATTCACTTACTGCTGATTGGGATGATAACGCGGAAGCAGACTTCGATCACTATATTCTTGAGAGGACCGATGATGCTGGTGTAACTTGGTCAACAATTGCCAGTCCAACCGTGTCCACATACGCAGACAATGGCCTGACACAACATACGGTCTATTCTTATAGAGTCTCCGCTGTTGATGTTTCAGGCAACAATAGTGGTCCAGGAGTGGTTGTTGGTACTACTACATTACAAGAACTGGTTCCAGCCTCTTTGCCTTCATATTTTACCGGTTTTACAGGAGATGGAGAAATATCGTTTATTTGGGGAGAGAACAAAACACCATTTCCTGATGAGTATATTTTACGTATCCAAGAATTAGACTATGAGGGAAACCCTGTTGGTTCGTATACTGATTATAATTTAGATATAGATGATCATAATTTTACCATTGATGGTTTGGCCAATACGACGTTATATTCCTGTACTTTATACTCCGTCAACGCGAATGGGGTGTTGTCTGATGGTTTTAATGTAAAACTATCTCCTCAAGTTAATCTAGGTCCAGCAGAAGTCGAAAACGTTTCTATAACATCATCTTCGAGTAATAGGAATCCGAATTCTTTGATGTTTGATTTGGAATGGACTGAGGGTATAGATGCATATAAACCTCCTGCTATTAAATACGCTATTACTCTTATCGAAAATGGATATAAGGAATCAGATTCGGTTTATGTCTACGAAAATATACAGGATTTCTCAATTGATACATTCGTTCAAAATGGGATTTGTTATCCTATTTTATCTAAAACAGATTACATTATCAGAATACAGGGGGTTGATGAAGATGGGGATATCAGTAATGGTATAATTCAGAGAATATATACTGGTATTTCTGTTTCACCTGTTGCCCCTTCGTCTATAAGTGCGAATTTAGATAACAACGGACTTGAATTTACATGGGATAATAATGCACCTTATTTAGATCACAATCTGGTTACAGTTACTGATCGTGACTTGGAAGCAGAAAGTGACACCGATATCATTACTTCCGTTGATAATGGCCCTGCAAAAAGCTATGTTGTTTCCTATGTCAATTTGACTCCTAATCATAGATATATAATTAAAATAACAGCGGTTGATGTGGATGGAAATACGAGCGGAGAGATTACTTATTATTACACCGTTTTACCTATAGATTATAGCGATGTTTGGGGAGGGGCCTTTGAAGGGGATAGACCTCCACAGGTCGATGAAGTCAGTGCATTTGGTGGTGACGGTGCTGTTCTTCTAATTTGGGGTGAGATAGCTGGTGTTTCGGTAGATGAATATCATATTTGGAGAGCGGATTTTATAAGAAACGAATACTATGTTGCGTCTGATTTTTCATTAGTGGCCAGCGTTGGAAGTGATGTAAGGGCGTTCGTTGATTATTCTGTCACAAACGGTACAAGGTCTACTTACTTCATAACGATGACAGACACATTTGGCAATACCACTCTGAATCCCGTAGATGACGATTATGCCAATCACTTGATGGTCCACGCTTTACCAATCGATGGTAAATCCGGACTCACTGCTCCAACTAATGTAACCCTGACCAACCCTGCTGGGTTTAACGCATTGTTGGTTTGGACGGCGGTAACTGGCGATTTCGATTGTTATGAGATATATACGTCTGTTGGTGACTTAGTGTCATGGACGAAAGTGGCATCAGTAGACATCGGCACTGTTACATATACTCATCCTGATGCTTTTGTCCACGGTGATGGTAACTATTTTTACATGGTTCGAGCAGCCAGAAATGAAGGAAGACTTTTAGTTAGGTCGTCAACGGCTAATCCTCCAATCCATTCGCTATTGTTGGCAGAAGTTGTGTCTAACGGTGATTCCGTTACTAGTATAGAAGACGAGGCTCGTGAATTGTACCAATTAGAGAGTTATATTACTGAAAAGGTTACACCGTGGGTTAATGAACACGTACATAATATAACTAATGCATATGACAAAAGAATCGATTTGTCAGCCAATGTTACTATTTTGGAATGGCAAACTGACGATCAGCAAACATACGTTACTATGGAGCAAATTGTTGGGACTGCTGAATCGAGTGGTTCTTTGGTAACAACAGACCCTTCATATTATGTTGTAAAAATAGATGAGGTAATAACGGACATTCCATATACGGTGATTCCGTTGACTAGAACAATAATATTTGATTATCCCACTGGTTCTGACAATTTGTCTGTAGAATTAGGTGGTATAGATGAAGTAACTGGAACTATTGATGAGAAAAGACTTATATCTTTTGATTCTTCTCAATCAGAGTCTGGCAGATTGCATCCCGGTACTCTCCCCGGTATTCCACACGATTCAAGAAGATACGAAAGATTAATCCCATTACAACTTCCTACTGAGACTACCAATGGTTACACATATAATTTTTATCAAAATAATCACACGGCCAATGAACAAAGTATTGGGGACTCTATTACTTTTTATGATTTCATAGAAATATTAAGTGGGAATTTGATAGCCGCAACAAGCCGTGGCCTATTAATTAGTGAGGATGAAGGGGAAAGTTGGAGTGATTTGAGAACAACCAATAATGTAATTCATACCTTGTTCTATGATCCTGTTGTTGGCAAATATCTAGGATTAGCCAACGGAGTTGTATATATTAGTGATACGGGAGATAGTTGGGCGACTACTAATGGGTTGGATAATGTGTCTATCGTTCGTAGTGCTGCCAGTGATGGTGACTACTTGTATATTACCACAGACTTGGGAGTATTCGTATTGAAGAATGATTCTCTCGGTGATCTACTAACGTGGGAGGAAGTACCGTTTTATAGCGGACAGACAACGGATACATATGGGATATTGTATGATTCATATGAAAGCAGGTTAGTAATTAGTAGTGAAGTCGGTATTTTTCAGAGTACGAATGATGGTGATTCATGGCATTTGACTCAGGAAATACAGGAGCCTGCACCTGTCTGGGCATTCGTTGAAAATAGTGGATACTTTTTTGCATTGACTGATTATGGGATATGGAGAAAGCATCATTCAGCCACTAACTTTACAAAAATAGCCTATTTTGATGCTGATATCGCTCGTAAGATGGAGGTATTTGAGGGTAGGTTAGTGATTTCAACCGATGAAGGCATAATGGTATCCAATGATAATTATAATATCTATATTGATACTGATATATCTTTTGAAACCGATTCATTTTATCTTATTAATTTTTCCGCGAAAATTACACCAGTCACTGCGATGAAAGAAATCGGTTCTATTCTCTACATAGGAACAGATGAGAGAGTTTATGCCGGTGCAGACTTTGATGAATTCGAATTGTTGTATAAGCAGAGTAGCACTATAATACCAACTGTATACATAAATGACGTAGAGCAAGTTGTAGGGTTTTATTACAATATAGTTAAAAATACTGTCTATTTCGACAGAAGAATCAGTTCTTTGGCGTCTGTTACTATAGCCAATCAGTACTCTAATTTTAAAGCGACGAATGGAAAATGGATAGATGAAAATTATGATGCGGATGTCATGATATATGGTAGAGCAGGTTTAATAGCTTTCTTGGTTAATGGATATCCTCCTATTAACCAATTGAACGCTGTATCATTTGATACTTTTACGGATGATAATTCTAACGCCGCTATCGCTGACAGTTATGTTGTAGAATATAATGATGCCGTTACTCGTTTATCAGAAATTCTAGGTGGTGCAACTTTGGCTACAGGGGAAACTACGAAATCATCAGTAGAAAATTGTGTTTATTGGTACTACAAAACTTATTCACAAGCATATGGGAACGTCATATACGGAGATCTGAAAACAATTGACTCACACAGTTATTTAGTTGTTGACAATATTATGTATCTTTCGGATATCGCAGAAGACTTTCTCAGGGATTTTGTTGTTGTAGAGACAATGCCAGATTTTGCTTTCACGTCTAACCTGACGACTAATATTACTGCGAACGCTTCTGACGGTTCATTCTCTTTTGTTGACACAGGATATAACAAATATGATACGATGTATGTTGATATCAGTGGTATAGGAATAACAGAGACTACGACATATACCCACAAAGAATTGGAAGATATATTTGAGACATACAACTCTGGTATGCCTTATCTGTTGTCTGAGGTTAACCAAGTTAATGAGTTGAAAGAAGGATTGTTTTTGGAGAGGGACGCCATTTTAGATCCTGTTCCTGTGCTCCAAACAAAATACCATATTCCTTTTGATAGAAGCTGGTATAGTGTATTGGACTCAACTGTTGATTATTCTGAACAAATTAATTGTGTTAATTTGGGAGTGAGTTTTTTCTATCCAACGGTCGTTAATTATTATGCTGCATCTGGCAAAGTCTTTGTTGGGTATAACAGAGGGTTGGTTTCCATAGACATAGATACTTTGGATGTTACATCAATCAATTTTAATGACAACCAAAACGAATATGTTAACGACATATTTGTTTATTCCGGCACCTTATATGTGCTAACGGATATGAGGTTATACGCAAGTAGTGATTATGGGACGACGTGGGCTGAACAGGAAGTTTATGGGCTCAGTGGACTGTTTAGAAGGATGTGGTCTTTTAACAATATGCTGTTGTTTGCTACCAATCAGGGTATTTTTTGGAAATACGATAGTGATAATAACTGGGAACGAGTTTCCTTGTTGTCCAATGTTGAACAATTTATCACAGATAAGGGAGTTTTTGCTTTAGCGGGGAATAAACTTTATTATAGCGAAAACGGATATCAGTGGGCAGAAAAAGGCAGTTTTGGCAGCGTCACCGTGACCCAAGTACAAATTCTGAATACGTTAGCATTTTTGCCAACCAATAAGGGGTTAAGACACGATGGCACAAGCAGATTTGGCGACTCTCTCGGAACAACCCTAATCGATTTGGAAGGTAATACTGAAGTTTCAGTCGAACTAAAAATAAATAGTATCGCTACAAATTCTGATAATAACCAATATATTGCTGGCGGGAAAAACGGGTATTATTATACATGGGATTTAGGCTCAGGGACAATAACGAAAACTGCCTCTGGTATGGATTCTATTTATAAAATAATTTATGTAAATGGAAAGTATTGGATGTTTGGTAATGATAGTTTATTGCGTGTTTCTAACTTGCCAATGCCGATAAAGATAAGCACGGGTGTACCCTTTTAAAACAATATGTCAGATTATAGCGTAAAATTATCACAGGCGTTCAACGTATTCGATGCTTTTATTCCAACAAAAGCTTCAGTCTATTTGAAACCTTTTTCTGAAGGTTCAAATGTTGATTATTTCAATGTTGCTGTTTATGACTCATCTGCTGATTTATGGGGAGCAACGATTGACTCTCTGAATTTTTCTACTTTGGTTCAAGACGAAAATGCCCTGATGGCGTTAGAAGATGTTTTGGACTACACCGGTGCTGGCTATTTGGAATCTATTGGATTAGGCGATGATTCTCAGGTTAATTACCCGATACGTTCCGACGCAGCACACGTCGGTGTATATGTCGTGTATATCCGTGCTCGTACTATCACAGGTACATTTAACGTAAAACTATTCTTGGATGATACTTTTGAGGTTGAGATTAATGACGCTGCCGTTCCAGATACTTCGTGGAGATGGTATAATACTACAATTACAATTAGCGATACAGATACGAAGCTTCTGGGCATCAGATGCTTCCAGCAAGGTTCTGCGATTGACAAAATTTATATAGCCCCAAATACACTAGAAACAGTACCCGTTGGAGAGGGGCCTAGTTACACAGATTCTCCTTACATAACCCTCCATGCGGAAGTGTATACTATTGATAATAATGATAGACCTGTCGACCCTTTGATGATATACGATTACAAGACTACATTAACTGATGTCCTGACAGAAGGATGGTATAATTTCGATTTGAATTTCTTAGATCCGAGTTACGCGGTTTCATTTCCTGATAGTTATGCAATCGTACTGTTTGCCGCTGGTTCAAACAATGACAGATACATTTTGTGGGAATTACAGAATTTTGATGAATATGTTTGTGGATCGTCTGCAATTAAAGTTACAAGTAGAGGATCTGAATATTACCCGCCGCCTCATACAATTCCTCATTATGGATATTACTATATGTTCAGAGGCGAGGCGGAAATCATTCTAGATTATTGGTATATCCGCAGTGATAAAAATTTCGCATTAAGAATATATAATGACTATGATGCATTAGATGAATATAACGAAAAGATAGTAATCCCACCAGCAGATGAAATCGCTACCAGCGTGAACGAGTTTACTCCTGGAATTAGTAATTTGATGAATATGGATGTGGTGGCAGATGATGCTGGTGGAGAAGATATACAACTAGAATTGAATCCCAAGATTATAAATATGATATTTGATAAGAGTGGTAGTATGGCTTGGAATGACCCTGATGATACTAGATATGATATCGCTGAAAGATTTATAAGGAAGTTGAGCAGCGTATATCCCGGAAATATCAGATATAGTATATTCTCATTCGGAGGGCAACCATTTGAAATGGTGTTTGCCGCTGGATCGGAAGCTGACCTGGATAGTCCGTCTTTGATGTGCGGTGCCGATGCATACGGTGATAGTGCCAGTCATTTTTATGGTGTTAGGGTTGTTAGAAATACCGATCATTATCCATTGAATCCAATAGATGGCGATATAATTTTTGATGGCATTTCTGAGAGTATGTATAATGACGGTCTATCACATGGAACTACCTATTATTATAAAGTTTTTACTTTTGACAATGACGGGAACTTTAGTGAGGGTAAAGACCTACAAATAACTCATAATGGCACCACCATTCCACCTGGGTTATCTCTACTGCAAACCAATGTTTTGAAGGGGTCTGGACCCGTAGTAGATGAGTATGTTGAAAGTGCGTGGCATTTTGATGAACATTATCAAATAGAGTACAATAATAGAAGAGTATATGATTTTACGGAGAATGTTGATTTATTGTGTACTGAGACTATCCCAAGATGGCTAAATCAAAGTGATGTCCCATCCGGTTCGTCCGGATTACATTTTAATGGAGTAAGCACTGCCTTGTCTTCTGATGAGGTCGCACAATGTATTTATCAAAGAGGATTTACTGTCATGGGATGGATTAAACCCCTGAACTTTGATACACAGAGACCGGTTATTGCAAGACAAAGTGCTGCGGTCAATGAGTGGATGATTTCTATTCAAAACGCTACAGGATTAGTTCTGTTTATAGTCAAAGGTGTGACGGTCGGTACTTCTACTATTGCCGTATCACGTGCCGAATGGAACCATATTACGGTGGTTATTGACTCGTCAGGTGTTGGGACCTTTTATGTCAACGGTATTACATCCGGAACATTTGCTTCTCCGCAATCCGATGTGTCTTCTCTGAAGTTCGTAGATATTGGATATGATAGAATTGGCGGTGTGTATTTCTGGGGAAAGATATGTGAAATGAGTGTCCATAATATTGCCAGAGATCTGGATTATATCTCGGATTATGCTCCAATGGACACTAAATTAGATCGAGATAACGGAGACAGGATTGTTGTTATCAGTGGGACAATCCCTACTAATCCTGGTTATAATGCGTTAAGAATAGTGTCTAGACCATTTATTGCCCCATCTAACGAAAATGACGGAGAAATAGTGTGTGATCGAACCGTATCTCCAGGTAGTTTTTATACGACGTACAAGGATGAATTTGTTACTGGTGCTACATATAACATAAGGGTATTTACTCAAAATTCATACGGCAATTATAGTAATATCTATGATTGCCATAATATCCTGACTGTAATTCCTTCTATGTCTGATGAGACTCGTGACTCGTTAGGTTTCGTATCGTCTACTACGTTGCCAACCCCGTCTATCAACAGTGTTCTTGAGGGAAATCAGCAGATATACCTAGCATGGGATGAAGTTGATGAAACGACTTATCGTGAGGCTGTTGCTGTAAGGATCTACGCATCTAATGACGGGTTCCCAACATCTGGTGACTATTGTTATGATGGAGAATTACTTTTTGAGGGAGATATAACTGAAACTTTTTATGTACATCATGATGTGGTGTCAGACCAGGATTACTACTACACAGTTGTATTTATTGACCAGTATGGCCGAAGGTCAGAATCCGCTCAGGTGAAAGCAACTGGGAATGGGACTGATAGTATGTCTAGTTTCCCTTTGTTGGAAGTGGAGAGTACTTCTTATGAAATAACAGATTCTAATTCGGTAAAGATTTTTTGGAACAACGTTTTACCCTCTAGAACTATCGAAGTATTTTTCCCAGATAAGGTCGCATTATACGCGAAAATAATTGATGATAACGGAGATATTATAGAGAGGGACGATCTTGAAATATCGTTGTCAGTTGATGCGTCGTATGGATACGGAGAAGATGCTGGTATTGATTATTTCGCTGGCAATACTTCTATGTCAATTCCGGTTTTGACTGAGATGTATAATTACGCTATAGAGAAGATGGAAAACGGAGAGGTAAAAGGTAGTATATATATTAATAGCCGTAACGAAGAATTACGTTCTGATATTGAATATGTAGATTTACAAGTTCGTATGATGGCTACAATTAAAGACCCGAATGATGAGACCGTTAACTTGTTCAGGTATATTTCATCTCCTATATACATAAGATTTAAAAATACATTCGCTATGTATATGTCTAATAAAGATAGAAAATATGTGACCGTAAGATGCTCTAAATCACTAGAGTCGTTACAACAGTCAACTTATGACTATCCCCGATATAATGGGTCATATCTTGGTGCCAGTTCAGATTATACAACCAGAGTCTATTTGAGTCTTAGGGGTAGGCAAATATCCGGCGGGACCATAGACGTGCAGATTCGCGAGGCTTCATTCGATTGGTGCGATAGGGACGCCGTGCCGACTGATTCTGGCATTAGCAATGTTGTATTACTACCTGATACGACTCTTAGTGTTGTAAATGCTAATGAGGATGTTCTTGACAGTAATGGCTTGCCTACAGGCGGTAAAAAAGCCGTTTCTTATGTGGACCTTCCTATTCTTACCCCAGATTCTCGTAAGACAATATATGTCTATGTGAAGTATACGTTGGGTGGCTATAGCCTTGTTAAAAGACATATTGTCTTATTCGCTTCTCCTTTGCAGCTTGATGTCGTTCCAAATATTCCAATTGCTGATGGGATACAAACTGCGGAACAATTTGCTACAGTATATTTGATAGACCCAGATCACCCAGATGATAACAGTGCTATCACTGCTGTTGATGACATCCTTGTAAAGTGGGAATTGACACCAATAGGAGTTGGCAGTAAAAAAACTATAAGCTATGATGGTACTCGGGATATAGACGTTCCACCTCCTCAAAATGGGGTTTACTCATATATTAGTAATGGCGTAACAAATAGTGTTCATATAGGCCCTGTACAAAAAGTTGTATTCGAGACATCCAGTGATAGTTATACCTATGAAACACACGAGTTAAAAGTTAGTTGTTTTTACGGTAATTATTCTGTTGAGAAAAAACATAATCTAGAGTTTTTGCCATTAAGCGTTGATAAAAGTGCTACTACCGGATCGTATCTATTGATGGAATTCGAGGATTATAAACAAGAATTTTGGACCGATGGTAGAGGATACGGAAAATTAACAATATCGCACGATCCAAATTCTTCTACTACAAAATACTCAGATGCTTTTCGAAGTTGTTTAAGTGCGTTGAACAAGGAACTAATTGCGTTGCAACCAGGGCAGTCTGTGTTTATTAATACAGATGATCCCGAGTTGGAGATTATTTGGGGTGACGTACTTGAATACGTAGATCCGTATGTAGGGGATTGGGTTCTTGATACTACTAACGCAACAATTGATTACGGTAGTGCGTTTGTAAATTTGTCTGATAGCGAAGAGACTTATGTTTTCTTCAGAAAAGCAGCAGTGACAACAAATCGTCAAACCGGGTTCGAACGACCAGAAAATAGCCCCTGTTCTGATTCTTTAGGTGTAACATCAATTATTAAATATCAAAATGAAATTTCAGTTACTGGTTCTTCTGTCGCGTTGTATGATGGACCGGATGGTACTGTAAGTATCTCTTTATTTGGTGGAGGCAATGTTAGTACTGGCATTATCCCTACTGTATTGGCACCGAAAGAACCTTTGCTAATTAGGCCGGTCGATAGGAGAGTCTCCGGATCATCTGTAAATGGTTTCGTTATGAATGGGACTAGTATTAACGAGATACTATTAGATGTTTCGTTTGCTGGGCATATTGTGCCAGTTGGTACTGAAATTAATTTAACAGTGATTAACCATGGCGAAGATGTTATAAGAGTGGCGGATTCAGTTGTTGAGACCTACAACGATATAGAAGGTCATGTCAGTAACAATTTAAGGAGTTATGCCAGTGTTGAATTACGGCCAATCCCATCTGGTGTAACTTTTAATTCTGATGTCTATTTTACTATAACGTATGACCTAGAAAGAGAGGTTTCGAGGACTCAAACATTTTGTATCAACATTTCTGCTGATGCTGAAGACTATTTGACAGATGCTAGTAATGTTAGGACTATATTCACCAAAAGAACAGAGATACGAACTGAATTAGTTGATGCACCGTGGATCAATGTCGCGACCATGAACGATAGTAGGGCTTTTCATCAGTTAAGAAAAAATCCAACTGTTGGACAACCGGTTTATGCATGTGGAGGGATAAATGGTAGTAGGGTTTTGAATAGTGTAGATGGATATGATGGTGATGCGGATACTTGGACCAGTTATTCTGCCATGGGATATCCTCGCATGATGGCTCAGTCCGTTGATGTCGGTGTTGGCGAATCGGCAATCTACATATTTGGCGGAATTGATTATAATGCGGAGGACCATAATCTGTATATCACCGATAGAGTCGAGAGATATGATACTACTACTGGTTTGTGGAATGAATTGGAGCCTATGCCATCTATTGATTTGGGAGGACCGGAAAGGGCATCCTACGCTATAGCATGTGGGACTGCCGTCCATGATGCTACAAACAATAGAATTTATATATATAGTGGTATTCGTAAAATAACAGATGATGGTTCATCGGTAGAATACAATGATAGATTTTTGGTTTATGACATTGCCTTGGATAGTTGGTCGTATTCTGATCCTATTACTGATGATGAATTGCCAGAGTATAAGAGGGCTTTCCCCGTTCCTATTCTGGATGCCATTGATAAATTCGTTATAGTTAGTGGAGTATATAGTGATGATGATACTTTTGAATATAAAACCGATGGGTACATGCATAGGATAACCCCTGATATTATTTCTTCTATGGATGATGAAGCCACATATTCCGAAATGCCGCAATTCTCTTCACAAACATCTATCGTGAATGGATCTGTAACCCATTACTTTATTGGCGGTAGGGATGGAACGATTAACAATATGAAAAAGGTAGAAGAATTAGAAGGTCATCCCCTCGATGAAATAAAATGGCAAATAGACACACAAACCGGTATGAATTTCGGTCGTAGTGGATTAGATTCTGAATATCTGTCTATGCTCGCTGGTGAGTATCTGATGGCTGCTGGTGGAATTTTAAGCGGCAAAGGAAATAACTTTCTCAAAATATCCACTGATGTTTTTCAATCTAATATGTATTTGAACAGGGGGCAATCCGTTGAGGTCTTAATCGAAGTCGCTGACTATCATCGAGACGCTCCGTCTGAAGAAATCCAGGCATCAGTGAAAGGGTATCTGCAATTAGCAAATGTACCAGAAGGATCTGAACATATAATCCCAGAAGATCTGCTGGATCATAAGGTTCAATTCTCCGAACAGTTAGTTACGCTTATTAACGGACAA
>Ga0209986_10001353_pt1 | contig 23466 bp, 26 predicted proteins | sample BlataG_FD_183168 | JGI IMG/M metagenome (GOLD analysis project Ga0209986, IMG submission 183168) | Deep subsurface microbial communities from Black Sea to uncover new lineages of life (NeLLi) - Black_00105 metaG (SPAdes) (version 2) | ecosystem: Environmental > Aquatic > Marine > Oceanic >... | reverse complement strand
GCTCTTGTCTTGCAATATCACCTCGTCACCACTGTTGCTCAACAAAAATGCTCTTCCCTCTGTTTGCAGTTGATTGACATCGGGATTAGAGTCCGTGCCGTATTCGAAATCGGGAATAATGTTTTTGCTTGTTACGGTGCTTATTTGCTCTGCAAATGCCGAAGCATTTCTCGTAACGTATAAAGTCTCGCTTGGTGCAACGCTAAAAGGAGGGAATATGATTTTTCCTTCGGTATCCGTTATGCTCCAACCTTCGATATTTACAGGATGAACGCAGGGATTGGTGAGTGCAACGTATTCGTCTAACTCGCCTTTCGTGGCAGTGTTCGGATAGATTTCGGTTATTATCAAACTCAGCGGTGCTGTGGTATCTGAGGCGGTGTAAGGTATTTGTATAGCTCCTGCAAAATCTAAAACTCCAATGCACACCAATACTACCAAACCAATCCCAATAACCACAAGAACACACAGATTTTCACACAAACTTTCTTTAGAAAAGAAAGTTTGATCAAAGAAACTTATAATTTTTAGTAAAGGTTTTTGCTTGCAAAAAAGTTTTGTGTTAATCTTGTGAAATCTCGTGGTTTCTTTTTTGGGATTGTTCATTTCGTTGCCTCCCTTCTCTCTTTATCCTCAAGCCGCTCAAACAACCGGTCAACAATTCTTTCTGTAACGTCAATCCCGCAGGCAAGTTTTATGCCTTTTCCGGAAGGTGTTGCGTTAACCTCAAGTAAAAACAATCCCTCTTTACCCTCTATCAAATCAACACCGGCGAAATCAGCACCCATCGCCTTTGCAGCGCTTATTGCGAGTTCGCGCATTTCGTCCGTCAACTCACACTTAACTGGCGTGGCACCTTGACTCAAATTGCTGACGAATGAACCACTGCGTGGGACCCTGTAAATCGCACCGATTGCTTCTTCACCAACCAAAAAAACTCTTATGTCCCGTCCGGGGCTATGCACGAACTCCTGTAAATAGAGCACGCATCTTTCTTTCAGTAACGCTGTGAGTTTTGATGCTAATTCGGATTCTGGTTGAGCACTCTCAAGCTTGATTATTCCTTTTCCCTGACTGCCAAAAATTGGTTTTGCCACTGCGCTTCCAAATTTTTCGATTGTTTTCAACGCAATTTCTAATTCAGAAGTAACCACGGTGCGTGGAACAGGCAGGCGTGCGAGTTTGAAGAGGTAGAATGAGAAGAACTTGTTTGCTGCGTTCTGGATCGCAGTTGGACGGTTCATAACTATCATTGAATTTTCAAATTGCCGAAGCAAATCGAATTTAAAAGAAATGGTTTCAAGGGAGAAGCTGATCCCGACGTCTCTGACGAGGATAGCGTCTAGTTCTAAAGCTTTTAAATCTGTATTGAAAATGGAAAAATCAGAACCTGAGATAGAAGCGCTTAAAGTTGAGAGGTTAATCGGCAAGGCGTTTGCTCCTCTTTTTTCTATGTTCTTTAAGAATGCACTTGCAGTCCAGTCGCTAGGGTCGGTTAGGACTACGCCTATTTTTGTTCCTTTTCCGTTTGCCATTTGATTTGGGTTGTGCATTTTGGTTTTGATGGTCGTTTTTTTATTTTCAACTTCCATTCCATATCCTACTCTGTTGAGATTGTATAGTGGTGAAGAAGATGCTCGATACGTGATGCAATGATACAAGTCAGAGAACAAAATTCAAATTTCTCTCTATTTTTGTTCATATTCTGTATGCATTTCTTTGGATTTTCTAATGTGTGTCAATTTGTAATATTTTTCTTATGATGGATATTGCAAGTTTAGAAATAAAATCTCCTTGCGTTTTTTCAGACTTATTTGACATCGAATAAAACAGTGGTTTATTTTTTATTCTACTTTTATTTATTGGTGGAGAGGATAAACTCTTAAGAATCATAAGATTTCCTCTGCCATGTTCCCCACTATATCTAAAGTCAGTTCTTACACCAATAATCTTCTTATCCTTCGCATAAGCATAGCCGATTTCCCAACTCGTGCCACTATCTATGTCAGCACCATCAAGAATAGCTACTACACATTGAGATGCATCAAGCAGACTCCTATTTTTATCAAAAATATCAGATTCGGTGTTCCCTTCAAATTCTTGAGGGAGATGAAACCAGATATCCAATTTTCTCTGCGCCGATATCTTTTCTAATTCCTCCTTCAACCTTACGTTAAACCATTGTTCACCCCAATTGAATAGAGGTCCAGCGATATACACGTCCTTTATTTTTTTCATATTGCCACCTTTTCAACTTTTTTTGTCATTCCTTTTAAATTTTGGTAAAGCAGGCCATTTAAACCAGGACTCAGCTTTGTTTCGCAAATACCACATGTAAAGCATCAGAAAAATATAAACAATGGATATAAACATAATTAACACAGAAAGCCACGGAATTTCTTTCAAATAGGTAGAATAAAGCAAGATTCCCAATCCAGTAAAACCAAGAAGAGTATATAGAAATGACGATGTAATTGCGATATGCCCGGGTAACTTCCTATACACATCTGAGAGCTTATGGCTAAGCATTTTCACCTCTCTATAGATGTTTAGCTTTTCATCTTCTTTTTTGATAATATAGATTTCCCCTCCATCAGTAATCTTCCATTTATTATCTTTTTCTTTTTCAAGAGAGGCGTTTCTGGAAAGTATAATTTCTTTTTTAGTTTTAAACTCATCCTCCAATTTTTTGGAAATGGTTTCCTTATCAAACTCATATTCTAATTGTGCGTCTTTATCTATACTAAACGAATACCACTCTCTAATATCCCTTATCATCTCTTGCAGCCTATCTTCTATCTCTTGGGCTCTTTCCACCGTTCCAACCAGGAACATATTATATTTGTGGTCGTATCCCCAAACCTGAAGAATCAGCATAATGGTAAAAAATGACACAACAATAGTTACATCTAAATATTCCAATTTTAACAACAAACCATTACCTGCTATAAAACCCGTAACTATTGTAATTCCTTTAAATCTTAAATCTTTTAAAAGGTTGTCTAAATCGTCTATTTTACTCCTGCAACTTTGATATTCCATTTTTAAGATATCCAGTGAATTATCAATATTTCGCCTTTTCTTACGCGTGTTCATCGTTATGAAAGATATACCGAGAATATATAAACATTTACACTCATAACCACTCACAGAACCCCCTTCTTCATTCCTTTACCTCTTATCCTTATCAAATGGCGAATAAATCATAATCAACCGGAGTTTATCTTTCCCTATCGCTCTGAAACCGTGAGGCACACCTGAAGGAATATATATAGCAGTTCCGGCTTCCACTTCTTTCTCCTCTTTTCCTATGCGGAGAAGCATTTTTCCTTCCATAACAAAATATCCATGCTCTGCTCCATGTTCATGCGTTTTTACGCCTCCATGTTCTTCTACTTCATTATAGACCATAACGAAGTTCTTCACATTCATTATCTTGGGACTTATCAAAGGTCTTGAGTCGGTCTTTTCGTAGTTTGGAGGGCATATCCCTTTTACATCCTTTACTCTAACAACACAAGCTTCCCCTATTCTATTCATCTTTATCCTATTCCTTAACTTTTCAAACCGATGTTTCTTGCTCATCTGTCTATCCTGAGGACAGCAAACAATCAAAGGCACCGTTGCTTTCTCTTGTGAAGCTTGTCTCTCTTTAACATGCATCTCATGGTCACCACAAATAACCAACATCCCGTCCCTTTCACTGATAGCATTTGCGATTTCCCTTACATTTTCATTTACAGCCTTTGCAGCAACACTTAAATCTTCGCCTCTATGTGCAAACCGGTCAATTGCACGAAGATGAGAAAACATCAACCTCAAATCTTGCTTTTTCAACACGGAAATTGTATGTGCTTTTATTAACTTGTCGTACTCAATTATGTCTTCCCGGTCATCAACTGCGAATACATAGCTTATTCTTCCCCAAAGAGGTTCTGCACCCTTCGTTTCGATTGCCGCTGCTGTTTTATAACCTTCGTCTTCTAGTATCTCCAAAATGGATTTTATTTTCGATTTGCCCACGTCCTCACTCGTAAGAATCCCGTGAGCGTCGGGTTGCAATCCCGTGAGAATAGAAGCAATTGCCGGTGTTGTATGACTGCTTACCGTCTCACACACGAATAGAAGTCCGTCTCGTTCGACAAGCTCGTGAATTTTTCCTAATTCATCTGCGAAATCAGAATAAAACCGAAAATCGAGACTGTCAATTACCACCAATACTACCACTTTAGGATTGCGAGAATAAGCGAAGTTGAGTATTTGCTCGATTGAACGTACTTGCGAGTTCAGATGCACCCCGAAAAAATCCGCCAGAGTAGGCGCTATCTGTAAGATGGATTGCATATAAAACATTATTCGCTCATGGATTATAAAGGTGTGGAACACAGCAAAGGAAGCGAATAAGAAAGTAATAACAGCAGCGGAATTTTTGGGATGCAAGTCGGTTGTGCTTTCGGTAGGCTATCATCAATTCAATTATTTTAAGCTCTTTCCCTTGACAATCTCATCGTGTTAATTTAACAGTGCCTTCTGCAAGGTTCAGTACAAGCTCTCGACCTACTGTGGAGGATTTTGATTAACTTCTCTTTTAAGAATCTTAGAAATCCAATATGTTTTCTTGCTCATTTTTTCGGTTTTTTCATCTCTTTTCAGTCTTTTTTCTCCTCATAACTGCCCAAATCCCTGCCTTTTTCGGTTTTTGTCGATAGCTACCGCTACCCTATACAACACCCTGCTTTTTGAGCGTACATAATTGATATAGGTTAAATCCAAAGGCGGTAAATATCATTTTGACGTTCACTCTTCGTACAGTGGTTACCATTACGTGTGATGCATTGAAAACCCTTCTGATAACCGCATATTGCCTCTCGCCTGGAGCTCGCTTTTTGCTGATTCTGATATTCCGCAACTTATCCATGATGCTCAAGGGGTGATTCTTAAGTGCAAAATCGATAAATGACTTCATGTATATGTTTATATCGATAACAACATATAAACTTTACGCTTTTAGCGTTTTGGGATTCAATTTGTGCATCTTTTTTCTCATGATTGGTTTCATCAACTTCCGTTGGTTATATGATTTTTTAACCTTAACTCCGCATCAATTGGGGAATATGTTCAACCCAAGTTTCTCCTCCAGATCCCTTACCTTCTTTGGAACCTCAGTGATCATGCTATGATCCTTTAGATCGACATGATAGACCTTGCCGTATTTGAACAGCAGATCAACCAGCGTGAGCTTACGATTGAGTTCCGCCTTCTTTGCAAGTTCCATGAACTCATCATCTCTACTTACCGGAATAGCAGAATTTACCAGGATTATGCTAAGTCCTATGGAATCGAAAGGGTCAAGTGGCTGCTCACTTTGAAGTCTATTTGCTTCCAGCATATCCCCTGAATCAGGAACTTCTATTTCTATCGCCCCGAACAAACTTTCTATGCATTCCATGATTTTTTTCTCGCCATATTTCTTCCTCCTTCTCAATACTCTCTATCAATTCTATTATCTCATACGGGCACCGCCATAAATTAAACCCGTGTTTGGGTCTATCTCCTTCGCCAACCAGTTTATAAGAACATCAGTATCCAGAAAAATCCTAAAACTTCCCATAGCAACTCTCTCTCAGCTTCTTGATATATTCTGTGCTGGTCATCCCTTCCGGAACAACTCCTTCAAAAGCACCCAACCATTTTTCCGCTATCCTTTCTTCAGTCCCTCTAATTTCGATATTTTCCACCGCTTTCATTATCCTTTCCAATGCTATTGGCATCTTTTTTACCACCTTTTCTTAAATGTTATATCTCTGGATATATAAAGTCCTCTTTTTATTTCTAAGAAAAGGTTTCTCCATTTCTTTGGTAAAGCTTTCTTTTCCAAAGAAAGGTTTGTATGCATAAAAGGGTGAGGAGGATAACGATAGCGAGGTCAAAGTCTTTTGGGAAGTGATTTATTTCCATTCTGTTCTTTGGTATTGGGGCTTTCATTTTTTCCTTAGGGAAAGGGTGAAGAAAGGCAAATGGCTAATGGCTAAGGGCAAAAGGTTTTCGACCGTGCCGAAATCAATTTTGAATTTGAGAGCATACTTGATATTTCTATACCGCCTTTCTCTATCTCCTAAAAAGTTTCTTTTGGGATATTTGATAGACGTAAACCGCAAGGTCTTTACCATTCTGCCAAACCCTAAGTTCTTTAAATTTAAGACCCCCTTTACCCATAAGCCTTTCGCCTCTTGCCTCTCGCCTCTTGTCGGACATTTTTTAACCACAGATTACACGGATTTATTTTCGATCACAAAGGATTTAGCTAAGGGTAAGCCTGCGTAGGCTGAGCCGGTGATGCAAACGGTTTCATCACTCATTTTTTTATTTCACTCTCGAAAATTATTCTGTCTTTCGTTAAAATCCCAGCTCTATAAAATCTTGCAGTGGCAACGATTATTCTATCGTGTATCTCTGGAATATCTACACGCATGACTTCTTCTAAAATATCGGAAGTAAAACTAATTATCTCATCCAAAACATAAATCATTAAACGTCCCCCAGTTTTCTGAACAAATTTTTCTTCGCTGTTTCTATCATCTCATCCGTTATATCACCACCACGAACGCTGCCGAAGAGTGAAGGCTTCTGTTTCGGTTCTAAATGCATCAAATCCCTTTTTATGTATTCTATTTCACGCTCCAAATCTCCAATCCTCTTCAAGATATTTTTAGTTTTTATCTCCATCTTGTTATCCTCTATTATATTATAATTATAACTTGTAAGTGTTAAAATACTTTTCTACACACTTATAGATTTAATGGCAGTTTAAAATATTTGCTCACTAACGGTTTCGGACATATCTTAATCTATTGCAGAAGCAAGACTATAAAACCTTAGCTTATTTCCGTTCTTTGGTATGGTGAGGTTTCATCAAACGCCACCTTAACGCTTTTAACTAAATGCTTCTCAAAATGGAAAAATATTCTTCTCTTTTCATCCCAACGGTTTTCATATTGTTTCGTATGACAGTTACGGGGATTTCATCGTATTTTGCGTGATGTCCTAAGTTTCGTGACCCGTCTTGAACATCAACAATTCCTCCCATGTCCAAATGTGATTCGTGATACCTTCAGCTATGCACGGTGTTCTCACGATGTTTTTCTCAACTTTCTTCGTTTTGATCGTCAATGCCGAATTAACCCTGATCAGATTGTTATAGCACTGATACACGTCCAGATGGTTATCCAACATCTCTTCACACTTAGAGAAGAATAAGCTTTTCCTGACCAGCCTCGAAATGCCGTGCCTCAACGTTAGGTTGTACCTTTCTATGTAGACCGTATCTATGTCCACATCATCTACCTCACCGAAAATGATTGTTCTGGTCTTACCAACCACTCTGCCCCCTTCCCTTTCTTTGACGAGTTGTCCGTAATTGATCGTCTCCACATCGAAGTTCTCCAGGATGGCACTGGTGTACTGAACGTTACCGTCACTGGCGAAAGTAGCCTGCTCATCCTTTGTTGGTTTCTTGCCCCGTTTTCTCACCGTTTTCATCAGTTTATCTGCCGTGGCTTGCACTCTTTTACCAGCACTATGCGCTAAATGAAGCTTTGTATCGGTTTTCTTCGCTATGTATATCCAGCAATCGCCCTGTCTATCATCGTCACCATCTCCTCCGTCAATGTTCTTTTGTTTTTTTTACGAATGACCACATCTCATCTACCTGGACTTTGGTGAGTCCAACATTCCGTATCAAAAAGTCCGTCACTTCCCTTGCGTGTCTTGCCAGGTCTTTTACGACATTTGATACCGTGTCGCGATGGATCCCCATTATGCGTTCAATAGCCCTTATTCCATTATTCTCTACCAGCAATTTGCAGATAAGGATTATCTGATCTTCTTTGAGGTGTCTGTTGTAGAATACCGTGCCTTTTGTCTCAGGGAATCTCACGCCGCAGGTCTTGCATTTGAACATCTGGTTGCCCTTAGCATTAAAGCCTTTCTTGATGATGTTGCCAGTGTTTCTCTTTCGGTAGTCCGGACAATCCCGATTCAGACATATCAGGTCTTTTGAATTTGCTCCAGTCATGGAGTAAGTTATTAGATCATGTGCTTATAAAGGTCACGGTTTGTAGGACATTACCGAAATTTTTGTCCTTTTTTACCCCTTTTCTTCTTTTTCCATCCCTTCTGTTATCTTCTTTCTTTTTCGATTTGAAGGATTTACCTTTAGCCCTTCCCGCTACCCCCTCCCTTTCATCTTCTCTTCCCATTTGAGTTTGACTGTGAAGAAGACCGCAAAAAGCGAGAATCTCCGTCTAAAAGTTAAGAAATTGCGATGGTTAATGTCAACCGTCACCGATACTCTTTTATATTCATGGACATCCTTTTATATTATATAGAAGATATATTATTCATATTGATGCACATGACAAAAACGATAAAAGAACATTTGGAAGGAATTGAAAGCGAATTAGCCTCTTTAATTCTTAATATAAGTGGCATCGCAAACACGATAAGTAACGAACTCCCATACAGAAGAGGTAAGGCAGATACAAAAAACGTATTTGGTGAGCTACAACTGGTTGCAGATAAATGGGCAGATCAGTTTATAATTGATGAATTGAGAAAATCGGGTCTTGTTAAAACAGTAGTATCAGAAGAACAGCCCGATCTGGTAAATCTTAATGATGCGGGGACGTTTAATGTCACTCTGGACCCGTTAGATGGGTCGTCAAATATTGAGAGCAACAACCTGGTTGGGACGATAGTTGGAATATACAAAGAAGATTTGCCGGCACCGGGAAAGCATCAGGTAGCGGCAATGTATATCTTATATGGTCCGGTAACAACCTTAGTTTATACCGCACAGAACGGCGTCCACGAATTTTTACAGACAAAGAAGGGGTTTGTTTTACGAGGAGAAAATATGAAGTTTCCTGAGCCGGGTAAGTTATATGGTATAGGCGGGCTACGGAAAGACTGGCTGCCTTCATTTAGGAAATACGTAGAAGAGTTGGAAATGGGGGGCTACAAATTACGATATGGCGGGTCTTTTGTTGGTGACTTCAATCAAATACTGCACTATGGCGGAATTTTTGCATATCCTGCACTAACGACTAAACCAACGGGGAAGTTAAGACTGCTGGTCGAGAGCAATACTATGTCGTTTATAGCGAAACAAGCAGGAGGCGCTTCAACTAATGGTAAGTCTTCAATACTGGAGATTGTGCCGGAAAGTATAACTCAAAGAGTTCCGACGTATATAGGAAATAAAGACCTGATTGAGAAGTTGGAGAAGATATTGTAAAGAAAAAAATTATATTGGGAGGGAGAAAAAAATGGAAGAAAGAGGTGAATTTGGGCCGATACCGGGAAATAAGATGTTCGCGGCTTTGTACAATACCGAAGGGATTATAATGGCTGCGAATACCAGAATCGTTCCCGGCGTTGCAAAAGGGATATTTAGAGCGGCAAAAAGTTTGAGAGCAGCGGTTATCTTCGAGCTTGCGAAATCAGAAAGCGATTTGAGCGGTGGATATACGGGTTTGACACCACAGGATTTTTCAAATGCCGTTCGCGGCATTGCGAAGGAAGTTGGTTTTGCTGAATGGGCGCTACATGCAGACCACATAACGGTAAAGAAGGGGGCGGACGACGAACTAAGAGAAGTAAAGAGCTTAATAGAGGCTCAAATTGCTGCTGGATATACTTCATTTGCAATAGACGCTTCTTTTCTCTTTGATCTGAGCGAGACGACCGTTTTAGGGCAACTTCAGCGGAATATTGATGTGACCACGGAGCTTGCTAACTTCATTAAGGAAAAGAAGGCAGGAAGAGAGTTTGGATTAGAAGTAGAAGTTGGAGAGATAGGGAAGAAGGATAAAGACGGATTAGTCCTTACAACGGTTGATGAGGCAACTACATTCATTAAAGAGTTGCACAAAAGGGACATATTTCCACAAGTTCTCGCTATTGCCAACGGGTCAACGCATGGAAACATATATGACGAGCATGGGAATCTAATTGAGCAGGTTTCAATAAATATAGAGCGAACGGTGGAGATAGCAAAGGCGATTGAAGCTTTTAACGTGAGGATTGCACAGCACGGCATCACCGGCACTCCGCTTAAATTCATAAACACGAAGTTTCCTAAAGGTTTGATTCTAAAAGGAAACGTTGGCACGTTCTGGCAAAATCTCGCATGGGAAGTATTTGAAATATTTGAACCGGAGTTATATGAAGATATAGTGAATTGGACTTTGAACGAATACAGGGATGAAGCGGCAAAGAAAGGTATAACTAAAAATAACGAAATTTTTGGTACGTACAGTAAGTTTGCAATAAAGGAGTTTAAGGATAGGATATACAGCGTTTCCGAAGAGACGGAACATGAGCTTGAGGCGAAGGCGTATGCGGAAGCTATGATGTTCTTTAAAGCTTTTGGTGCCGTGGGGACTGCGGATAAAGTCAGCGAATACCTGAAAACAGGGTAGCTAAATGGCGGTGCTACGAGGAGTATTACCTATTTTATATCTTATAGCGATTCTAATAGGCTCCAATATCTCGTTTAAATACCTTGCTGCAGTTGTCTTCACGTCCAGAGGGTGTAACCGCCCGCTTACATAATCCGATTCCAACTCGTTATAACTCGCATAACTTATATCGCCGCCGTATTTGTCCTTCCTTTCTATCCTCACTTCACGCACACCGGGAAATATCGTATGCTTGTAGATTTGCAATACCGGATTAGCATCTGCTATTTCAGGTGGGCAAAACGCATCCATTATTTTATCCTCCACGCTTTCCTCTGACTCATGCACCGATACGTAATTGCCAAGGGATGAAGACATCTTCTCGCCATCTAACCCGATTAGTAGCGGGGTATGAATACAGATAGGAGGTTTAAAACCCAATTTCGGCAGATTCTCCCTCGAGAGCATGTGTATTTTCCTCTGGTCTATACCGCCCACTGCTACGTCTATGTCGAGGAATGCAATGTCCACCGCTTGCATCAGCGGATATATCGTCTGGGATACTTTTCGGTCTTCTTTGCTGCGAGATAGCTCATCCATGCTCCTCCGCGCTCTTTTTTCCGTGGTCACCGTCGCAAGCTTTAACACGTTCATCATGTATTCCTCATCCATTTGAAATGAAGACCCGAAAATGAACTCGGTCTCTTCGCTTAACCCCGCTGCTACAAAGCATCTCTTGTTGTAGTCCGCAGTCTCCCTTATTTGCTCAAAGCTCCCTTTCTCATTCAGATACGCGTGTATATCGGCGAGAAGCACGATTATGTGAAATCCCATGCGTTGCAGTTCCCGCAACTTGATTATTATAGGCAAATGCCCGATGTGCACGCTCCCGCTCGGCTCAAATCCTACATACGCTCTTAGTTTACTCGTTGATTTTGATTCTAAAGCCTCTTTTAATTCTTCTCTTGTTATTATCTCCTCCACGTTCCTTTCCAATATTTTCATTGGTTCGCTGTCTGTCATTGTCTTCATTTTTTACTCTTAATGCGGAGGGGGAGATTCGAACTCCCGAACCCCTGCAGGATGAGGCCCTGAACCTCACGCCTTTGTCCACTCGGCAACCTCCGCATGCACTTTTTCTTTTTAATAAAAAGAAAACCTGCACTAAAAGAAAATCTCAAAAAGCCCCTGTTCATGCTTTTTATCACTCACCTTTATTACCTGCACATCTTTAAATATGATTTAAGGTTAAAATATTAATAATCACAAAAAGCGTCGATGGTCTAGAGGTATGACTTGGGCCTTCCAACCAAACTTTTTAGAAAAAAGTTTGATCAAAAAGAAGAGGGAAGATAGCCCACTGCCCGGGTTCAAATCCCGGTCGACGCATTATCAACCCTTTTCTTTAAAAAAGAAAAGCGTTGACAAACCTTTTTGCAAGCAAAAAGCTTTACCAAAAAAATCTTAGGTAATCTGTGTAATCTTGTGGTTTAAAACCCCAGTGCATCCTCTATTCTTCCCAACTCCGCACCCGTTGTCTCATCCCCGGCAGCGTATCCCTTGGTGTTAGCGAGCAAAGCAGCACCGATTAAAGGAACGCCGAAATTGACACTGCCTATCTCCACGGGCAGCTCGAAAATTTCTTCCAGGAATTCTAATTCCTCATGTGTGGCATTCCTATGCGCTAAGATGCCTTTGTTCGTCGCCACCGCAGCCATCCCCACCGTTTTCAGTTCGCCTATCGTGCCCTTATAGACCTTTACCGCGAGCGTTTCCTTTATCACCTCCACCGTCTTCTCCGATAACTCCGGATGAACCAGCGCAACCGTATCGTTTGCCAGTATGATATTCCCCGCAGCGTTCATCCTATCGCTCTCGGGCAGTCGGCTAACTTTTTCCTTTAATCCTTCTGAGCGTGCTAAATCCTCTACTCGCCGTATCTCGCTATCCAGCGTGTAAGGAGAAAAGATAAACCCATTTGAGTTCCCAGCAGCTAAACAGCCAATTAAAGACGTTTCCGCGACGGAAGTTCTTATCGCTTTTACCTTCAACGCAGTCTCCATTTCCACTGCCAACCTATCCGGTATCTGAGAAGGCAGAAGAAGTACCGATTCGGTGCAAGTTGCAAAAACACCTATATACGTGCTGCCATCAACATTGAATGTTCTTCCTATCTCTTTATCTCTCCTTCTCTTCGTCACTTTACTTTGTTTATACTCATTTACCGCTGAGCCCGCAGAAAACACAGAGAGTCAGAAAAATCATTTACCTCATCTCAGCGCTCTCCGCGATCTCGGCGGTAAACAAATACCTTTATTTTACTCCACAAGCTCAGCCCTGATTATATCCTCTTCCTCTGTTACCTTCACCCTTATCCTGGAAGGCGGCTTCTGCGAGCCTCGCTCCCACACCTTTTCGTTTATTGTCGCATCTAAAATGACATCCTCAGATTTCGTATGCCGCATCAGAAATTCCCGTATCTCCGCTATTGCGCGGTTGCTCCTTTTCCACCTCGGCGCCTTCTTCACATTCCTCAACGGTATCGTATAAATACGTCCTTGCCCTCCTCCTCCTTCCTCGCTCATGTTTCCTTCTCTCTTTCCTTTCCCTTCCCTTCTCTTCACTTCTTATTCTTTTAGCTTTGACCGTCTCCAATGCCTTCTTTTTGGATGCGTTGTCACTCTTCGGCTTGTTTTTACCATTATCCATGCCGGGATTCTTCTGTTTTGCCTGTTCGCTTTGCAAAGCCTGAGCTTCCTGCCCTTTGTTTTCTTCCCCATTGTCATTGTATATGTACAGAAGTTCCTTTTATTTAAATATCTCTGATCGCTAAATGATACTTGTATAGATGAGGTTAAAAACCACGAGATTGCACAAGATTAGCACTAAAACTTTTTAGAAAAAAGTTTTATCTTTGGTAAAGCTTTCTTTTTTAAAGAAAGGTTTCTTGTGAAAATCTGTGTAATCTGTGGTTATAAAAGGAGCTAAGCAAATAGAAAAATATAATGAAATTAGGAGTTTCAGCAGATTTTAGCGCCGCACATTCTCTGCCGCGACATCCGGGTAAATGCAAGAATCTGCATGGGCATACGTATAAAGTAGAAGTGGTGGTGGAAGGCGAGAAGAAGGAAGATACCGAGTGTGTAGCGGATTTTTCAGAAGTGAAGGCACTGGTAGAAGAAGTGCTTGAACTCGTTGACCATAAGTTCTTAAACGAGCTAATCTCGTATCCCACAAGCGAGAATATCGCGTTGTTTTTAAAGGAGCGGTTGGAGAAGAAATTGAGAGAGTCAAACCTGGGTGTGACGCTGTATTCGATAAAAATATGGGAAGGGAAGGACAAATGGGTGATGCTGGAGCGTGATAAATTAAAAAGTTTAACGCCATAAAATCGCCTCCGCAGCTCTCTTCACCGCTTCCCTATATTTTTCAAGCGTATAGACGCCCACCTTATAATTTTCACGGAATACTCGGCTCAGCATTGACACGAGCGAAGAAACTTCACGTAAACTCTTGAACTCCCGTGGGCTCTGCCCACGACCCCGCAAGCCCTGTAAGGGCTTACCGACAACAACTTTCGCCGCACTTTCTTTTAACTCCTCTTCCTTTTGTCCCTGGAAATCCACTATAACATATTTCTCAGCCACTCCCGCTTTTTTACTTATTTCCGCTTCTACTTCCCGTATCCTCCTCTCTTCGTTTAACTCTTCTGCTACTCCCTCGCTCAGTTCATCTATGCCGGTATATACAGCGCGTTTGAATAATCGCCGCTCGTTTATCCGCTCCATCATCTCCGCTGGATAGCCCTTTGCATTCCTCAGCGCAATAATTATCTCGGAATCGTCCATCTTTCTTAATTTTAATGCGTATTGCCGGCAGTAGTCCTCAGATCGTGATTCCGATTCGATGAAATGCTCAACCGCTTTCAAAAACATCAACTGCGCTATCCTGCTCGTATGATGATTATAAACCGTGGGGTGCATCAGGAATCGCGAGAAAAGCAGATATTCCGCAGGTAGTATTCCTTTTTCCGTTATAACGAGACTTCCATTGACGAAATCCAACCCTCGAATAAGTCTTATATTGTCAACAACGCCGTATGCCACGCCGGTATAATACGAATCGCGGACTAAATAATCCATCTTGTCCACGTCTATTTCGCCGTTTAAAATCTTTGAAAAATCCATCTCACCCCCGTATTCCGCCCTTTCTCCTTTTATATACCCCATTATCTTTCTCTTGTCCATACGGTGTTCTTCCAAGACTTCTGCAATAGTCGTTGCCTCTTTGTTTTTTTCTTTCATCGGCTCAAAAATCACGTCTTCAACGTCTTCATGACTTCTCCCCGTGATCTTTTTTATCACTGACTCAGTCGCATGCGAATAAGGACCATGCCCAACGTCGTGTATCAGCGAGGCAACGAGAAGCTCTTTCTCTTCCTCTTTCGATACTCCCAGCGTGTCAAGCAAAACGTTCATCAAGTGATAAGTTCCGAGTGAATGCTCAAATCTCGTATGGTTCGCACCCGGATAAACTAAATAGGAGAACCCAAGCTGTCTTATTCTCCTCAACCTCTGCATCTCCACGGTGTCTATTATTTCGATTGCAAGCTCGTCTATTTCTATGTATCCGTGTATCGGGTCTCTTATTACCTTTCGCATCCTATTTTGTCCGTCATCAATCAGCCATAATTTCTATCAATTTCATAAGCACCTTTTCCAAATCCGCCATGCTTTTAGATGCCGCATCAACTATATTTTTATAGTCCAGCTCTTCCTCTGCGATTATACCATGTGCATAATTGTCCACCGTGCTTATGTTTGCATATCGAAGCCCTAACTCCTTCGCAAGTGTCGCCTCTGAAGCCATGCTCATCCCTACCACGTCCGCATAGTTTTTTATGAGGTTTATCTCCGCTCTGGTTTCGAGCCTCGGTCCCACGGTCTGGAAATAAACGCCCTTCTCAACGAGGTCAACACCCAAACCCTTCGCCACTTTTAATATTGCCGTTCTCAAATCTTCATCCAGGCCCGGTGTAACGTGCACGAGTTCGTCATCATAAAAGGTGGGTATGCTGCACAGACTTATGTAGTCGTGAGGAACAACCAGTGACCGCGGTTTTATATCGAGCTTCAAACTGCCGGCAGAAGTAGCACCAACGATTTTCTCTACGCCCAACTGCTTAAATGCCGCCATGTTCGCTTTATGATTTATCCTGTGCGGCGGGATGTTTCTATCCTTGCCATGCCTTGGGATGAAGACAACGTCAGCAGTAGAGAGAAGGTAAACCGTGCCGTACTTTGTCTCCACCTCTCGCTCCTTCGCACCTTCAAGAAGCTTCGTATCAAATAAACTTGTTCCGCCTATTATGCCGAGTGTCATTTTATGTTTTTATTTAAAAGAAAAGTGTTTAAAAAATACCTTCCCAACTCCTTTCACCGAGAACAACCTCGAACTCATTGGCAGAAAGAACGGGCTTCTTAAAATGAATAAAATCCTCCGCTAACCGTGGACACGCGGTATTCACAAAGGCATCCACTTTAAACGCAAGCAATTTCTCCTCTCTTATTTCATCCATCGTAATCAAATAAGCATTTAGTCCTTTCTCTACCGCTTTTCTCCGCAATGCAATCGCACCACTAAGATTAGACTGTCCACTTTTCATACCTACGATTATCCCAAACGACTTCGCATCCAACGCTCGCTCTATCGCCACGTACCTCTTCTTCCTCGGTTCTTCAGCTTCGTATATATCTATTTGCATGGTGAACGGGTCAGCAGCAATCACCCGCTTACCAATATACAAAGCGAGCCCGGCAGGATGAAAACTTCCACTACCTATAAACAAAATCTCTTCGCAGGGAACCATCGCTGCGGAAGAGAATTCACAGCCCAATACTTGCCCTTCGTATTTCAGGGTATTCGATTTACCTATTACCGCTTTCTTTCCAAAACGAGCGAGCAACATTTTCGCTTCTTTCAAGCCGTGAACGTGCTGTAACGTTGCCACTAACCCCACGGAATTCCCTTTTAGTTCGGCTACCGCCTTCTCCACCACTGGTTTAATATCAACGCTGCTTCTGAGTTCTATGAAAAAAACCTTTTTTTGATAATTTTCTTTTCGCACAAACCTTTTCTTTAAGCCCTTACAGGGCTTGCGGGGTCGTGGGGCGGAGCCCCACAAAAGAAAAGCTTTACCAAAAGAATTATACTCGGAATGCCCGAAATGGAAAAGCAAATCCACTGTTCTCTCCAGCTTCTCGTCCACGTCGCATGCACCATAGCACGAGTTTCCGGATATTATCACTTCCGCACCGGTCTCTTGTGAAATCTCCGCGGCAATTCCCGTTGCCACTGTTTTAAGACCCTCCGGGAGCTGCAGCCCGACTCTGCTCGCTCCTCTTTCCTTTATCAATTCTTTTATCTTCTCTGATTCAAAGTTGTATGAATTCTTTATCATCATACATAAATTATTTGTATTTGATTAACTCTTTTTGTAACCACAGATTACACGGATTTTCACACAAATTTTCTTTTGATGTTCGTTGGAAATCATAAGGTTTAGCATCCATAGGCTATTTATAGTAAAAGAATCATACTTTAAAGTATGATACCTGGAAGTATGTTTATAGATAGGGAGATTGACCTTGGCTTTTTGGAGGAGAAATATAATTCCAACAAATCGGAATTAATAATCATCTATGGTAGGAGAAGGGTGGGTAAAACAAGGCTGCTGCAAGAGTTTGTTAAGAATAAAGAGCATATATATCTTGTCTCTGATGTGTCCGAAAACATCCTTGATACCTTTTCCAGGGTCATTTCAAAACGATACAAATTCGTCAGATTCGAGAACTGGGATGATTTCTTTGAATTTCTGAATTCCACATCAGATAGCAGAATTGTTATTGTGATAGACGAGTTCCAGTATTTATACAAGGTTAACAAAGCCTTCCCGACGATATTGCAGAGATGGTGGGAAACTCTTAAAGATACCAGGATAATGCTGATACTCTGTGGCTCTATAATCTCGACAATATACAAGATTTCGTTAGGATACGGAAGTGCCCTTTATGGAAGAAAAACAGCAGAGCTTGAAGTAAAGCCGCTAAAATTCTTTGAAATAAGAGAGTTCTTTCCAAACTATTCCTTTGAAGAGCTTGTGGAGGTTTACACGGTTCTTGGTGGTGTGCCGAGATACCTTGAGGAGTTCGATGACTCTTTTGATATTATGACGAACGTAAAGGATAGGATTCTCAGCAGAACGAGTTTTCTGTATAATGAACCGCTGAATTTGCTTTTTGAGGAATTTAAAGAGTACTCTCGCTACTTTGCGATTCTAAATGTTATTGCAGAAGGAGCTTCAACGTTCAGTGAGATATCGGCAAAGAGCAGAATACCACAGAACAAGCTTTCGAAATACCTGATGACTTTAGAGCGTGTGGAAATTGCCAGAAAAATAATACCAATCACAGAAAAGAAGTCAAAGAGGGTTATATACAGAATTTCGGACAATTTTTATCGGTTCTGGTTCAGATATCTGTATCCAAATAAGAGCTTTTTAGAGCTGGGCGAAACAGGATACGTGATGGAAGAACTAAAGAAGACTTTTAACGCTTTTATCGGGCTGGCTTTTGAGGAAATTGCTGCGGAATTCCTGAGCAATAATTACAGAGTGGGGAAGTGGTGGTATAAGGACACGGAGATAGACTTAGTCGGATTGAGAAAAGGAGAAGTAGCGTTCTTTGAGGTGAAATGGCGTGATATGAGCTACAAGGATGCAATTAAAGTATTGCAGCGACTTGAAGAAAAGGCTGAAAGTGTTAAGATAAATGGGAAAAGGACTTATGGGCTTATTGCAAGAAGGATTGATAGTAAGGATAGGATTGGGGTTGGGGGTTATGTCTATGATTTGAGCGACCTCAGCGAAAAAACTTAACGCTTCTGTCTTCCAGATTCTCGGCAAATTTACCGCAGAGAACGCGGAATTAGAGGTTTAGTTTATTAGCGGTTCAGCTCGTTAGCTAAACCTCTAAACCCCTAAACCTACATTCTCTGCGTTCCCTGTGAACTTTGCGGTTAATCTGGCAATGTCAAGTTAAAAAGGGGGGGATATAAAAAAACAATCCCCCTAAAAATTTTTTATGTTTTTTGTTTTGCGTTATGTTGCAGTTAGCTGCACTATGCCTATGCTTTCTTCTTCGTATAGAAATAATACGCTGCTGCGCAGACGATGACCACCGCGATGATAATGCCGATGATCAATCCCCATAGTGGCTTTACTGGCGTTGTTACCGGTGGTGTTAGCGTGGGCGTAGGCATTACTGTAGGCGTTGTCGTTACTATTGGTGTTGGTGTCGGCGTTACTTCTACCTTTTCCGCTGCGAACAGCACGAAAGTAGAGAAGTGAGTTACCGTTGCTGTTGCTTTATTGCCAACGACAGTTGTAGCGAGTACATTCCACGCGCCTGCTTCGTAAACGTGTATCACCGGTGTTTTTCCTTCAAATTTAGCGGTGTCAAAGGTAATGGAAATTGTTACGGGTTCGCTGAACGTTGCACCCGTAGGTCCGAAGTTGTATGCGTAACCGGCGACGTAATTGACTCCTGATGGCGCTGATGCGGGTAGTGTTGATGGCGAAGTGACCGTAACCGCAGTTAGAGGACTACCAGCCGCGTCTTTCGCTATTATTCCCGTAGCTATTGTTACGGATGCTTTTGCGTCTGCTGACGTTGCGGTAACTGTGCTTGTAACTTCTCCTGTTGGTTCTGTGGAAACCGGGGTCTCACCTGTTGCCGTAGATGTATCTGTTGGTCCTCCACCGCCGGGACTAACTCCTCCATTTGATGATGTCGGCACTCCAGAAACCGTTATAGATTCAGATGCAATGACATCTGCTGCATTGTCTGAGCTGAATGTAACGGTAACGGTTTTTTCGCCATTTGAAGTAGCTTTTAGCGTCCAGGAGGGTGAGAATATAGCGTCTGGCGAAATTGAAGCTTGTGAAGTGCCGGAACTCGAAACAACGGTAAAACCAGATGCAGAAATCGAAGCAGCGGCATTTAGGATGGCATAATCGCCGGAATTTTGGGTTGTCACTTTGAAAGAAAAAGGGTCAGTTCCAGTTACTGATGTAGTCGTTATAATAGCTGGGGTTGTAAACTTCGCAGGGTCTTTAACAGAGACGCTCTCGTATTTTGGTGAACCTGATATCGCTTGACTATTTTGTTCCACATTTATCGTTATCTGGTTGGAATAAGTGCCTGCGGAAAAGCCGTATATTGTCCATGTTTTTGAGATTTGCCCTCCTGCGGAGATAGTTTGGGCAGATGTTTGTTCTTTAAGCTTAGTAGTAGTAGCGTCTAAACTCAATCCACCGTTAGCACCAGTTAAGTCTATTTCCATTGTTATGCCGGATTGAGCTGTGCTACCACTGTTTGAAACCGTAACTGTTAATGTAAAGCTGCTACCTGTGGTTATTTCACTGCTACTCGCACTGGTTGTTATTGATAGTGATTGCGCCATTACGGGTGTGAACAGCATAGACATAAAAAGCAGAGCTATTAGCATCGAAACCAAGCCAATAGTTAATCTTCTTTCTTTTACCATTTTTATCAGTTCCTCTTATCTTATTTATGTAGATGTCATGTCACTACGAACGCTTTTGAAACAAGACCAATGGTATTAGCGGTATCTACTCTGACGTAATATACGCCCGTTACCGTTGGGACAAACTGCGTTAATGCACCGTCAGTCATGCCGGTTGTTCTGAATACCAAACCACTTTCGTTGAATACTCTTATCGTAGTGCTATTTACACCTGTGAGATTGATAGTCATGTTTACTACGTCGCCAAGAGCAAATGAAGTAGTATTAACTCCGTCCGCATTCTGTATGAGTAACGCGACATTGATACCTGGATTTGTTACGGCAAAGAACTTTTCTGCAGCACCAATATTTCCATCCGCACCTTCTACACGTGATTTGATGCTGTAAAGTCCGGGAGAAGCACTTCCAGGTATGCTCACGGTGAATTGGGTGGGCCAGGCGCTAACCGTTGTTGTACCAAAGTAGAGAATCTTGTTAGTTGGACTAAATAGGACTACATCTACGGTAGCAGGCATGCTAACTCCGGTGGCGCTCACAGTAGCGGTAATAGTATCACCTGCCTCAAATGATATACTATCCGGGCTTAGCGTCAGGGTTACATCGAAGGATTTCACGAAAAATGGCACTCCTTTCCCTGCACTGGTTTCCCCATCTGTGACCATCACGAAGCCGAAGTGTTCGCCAGCAACGTCCTCGCCGGTATTATATGCTGCGGTATATACGCCTGTAGACGTCTTTTTAACAGGGATTCGGTAGTCGGCAGTTGGACCAAAGACCTCCATTTCATTAGCGCCACCGAAAGGCGTTTGAAGCGTTACATCAACAAGTCCTGTCGCGTTGGTTACGGTTATGGTAAATGTAACTTGCTCACCGGGATTATACATGAATTTATTGGTGCTTATTTTTACATTCAGCTCTGTAATGAAAATCGGGAAATCTTCAGTCCCTCGATCACCGCTAGCGTTCGCAACTGCCGCTATAATGAATGGCGGCGTGCCTATCTCCTTCATTCCAAATTCCGGGACGCTTGTGTTGCCTGTAAAGTTAGCGTCGTCAAGAGTGAATTTTATCCACGCAGCTCCGTCGGCTATCTCTGTGATAGTATCTATTCTTGGTCCTCCTAAACCCATCCTTTCCCTTTCTGCTTCCGGCATAAAGATCTCCCAGGGCATGCCTACGGTATAATTCAAAGTTCCGTCTGTAACGTCAGTTCCATTCAGATAAGTTACGATAACCGAAAGATTGACTTTGTCGTCTATTTTGTAAGGCTTAAAGATGTCCTGGTCAGGCGAGAATTCAACGCGCAAGTTTCCTCTAAGGTCGAAGTCAGTAAATGCAAATGCAGTAGGCCTTCCTTCTTTGCTCTGGTCAAACAGTATCACGGAAATATCATAAAACCCCGGACCTGGTAAATCAGTTGTATTATATGAACCTGTGTAGCTGTCCGTCCCGGTAAGATTGACTGTCTTTACCCAGCCTTCCATAGGATTAAAGATAAACGCCGTGCCGTTTTTTCCTTCAGCATTCATTGCTTCTTGCACAACTTCAAATGGGTCATTGTATTCCTTTGTACTGTTATAGAAGTTCAAACCGGTTACATCGCCCCCGGCGGAATCCTTTACAGTAACCTCAATATTCACCTTATCGCCAGCAGAATAATCCATCTTATCTGTGGTTAGGGTAATATCGTAGAGAGGGACGAAAGCGAAAGCCCATCCGTATGCGCGCATATCGCCTTTACTTGCAGTTAGCTCGAACATGCATTCTCCTGTTCCGTCTATTGTATGTGAGACAATTGCTTTTCCATCCGCCTCTGTTGTATCTTCTGAAAGATAAGTGACATTATCCCAATCATTTTCCGGGTCTGGACGCACCGTTGTGTTGATTGTAGCACCTTGAACAGGTGTGCCGTTGAAGTATGTAGCACGTATATTAACCGTTACGGTATCACCGACTATATACATCTCTTTATTGGGATACGCCTCTAAACGGAAGTCCTGAACCATCAGCGGTCTATAATCCCTTGCGAACTCAGAACTTGAACTGTTGCTACCGGTAAATCGGAGGAAGTACATGCCGGATTTTGGTGGTGCCGTAAACGTTATCACCGTGCTTCCATCGGCGCCTGTTGTATTAGAAGCTTTGACGGTAGTCCAGAAGCGATTTTCTGATGTGTCTATCATAGCCATGTCTATTTTCATGTTTGGTATGGGGGCCCAGGAAGAATTTCTCGCTTTTATGACGGCACTGACAATTACTGAAGGCTCCGTCATAAAGTTCATGGAAAAATCAAGCGACGTGTTTACCAATACGATTTTGTTCCCCATCTGCAGAGATTGATTCACGCCGGCAGAAGTATTTTGCGCAACAAGCATAAAAGAGTACTCTCCAGCGGGTAAACTTGGAAGAAAGGAAAACGATGACGATGTAAGAGTTCCGTTTTCTTTTAGCTCTAACTTCACCGTTTTGTCTGCAGAAGCGTTGTATATGTAATAATAGTAGTTAGTGGCATTAAATACGCTTGAGTTTGGCATATTTCTTATCTGCCCGGAAATATTTTTTCCGACTTTGATATTGTCGGGCATTATATCAAGACATGGTCGTTGCTGTGGCATAGCAGGCATGTCTGGCACATACACAACAACATCTCCGCCGCTTATGGTCGTGCTGTTCCACGTGGAGATGTTACTCCGTGATTTGAATACGAAATCGTAGGTTCCGGCAGGTAGAGATACATTTTCATAGAATCTATTGGATTGATTATAGTCTTTTATCAACGTAATAATGCTGTCGTTAAACGGTGCGCCGTCGTTTGTGGAGCGGTTCCTTACTTCGATCGTCAGGTCGTTTGGAAGGGGTGAACTCATGTTGACAAAAGTCACGTTGTATCCTTTCTCAAGGGTGAGAGAAACTGACGTATTAGTGCCTTGCTCCAATGGCATACTACTAACAAGGTCACTTAGCTTTGAGTAGTTCACCCATCCCGTGCTGTTCTTGACCACGATGTCATCGGTGGTTGTCATAACGCTGATGTTGTAATTTCTTTGCGGTAAGTACGTGGTGTTGAAATAATATTGCTGCCAGCCTATGGAATCGTTTATTGATGGGTTGGTGATATTCTCAGTTCGAGCACTTACATTGATTGAGGGTGCTGAAGCATTAAAATGCGAACGGTCAAATACGAAAGTCAAGTTTCCTTCTCCTTCTATGATAGTAGCAATATTCGGCTCTACAGAGGTCAGAGAACCCGTGGCGTTATCTAACAGATAGCTACTAGTGTAGCGTTTCCAAAATAATATGGCAACATTTATATAGAGACGGTACCATACCAGATCATATGCCATTCGTTAGCAAGAAGCCAAAATTAAAATTGAGCGGAGGGGATCTTAAAATTTTAAGA
>Ga0209986_10001350_pt1 | contig 23521 bp, 25 predicted proteins | sample BlataG_FD_183168 | JGI IMG/M metagenome (GOLD analysis project Ga0209986, IMG submission 183168) | Deep subsurface microbial communities from Black Sea to uncover new lineages of life (NeLLi) - Black_00105 metaG (SPAdes) (version 2) | ecosystem: Environmental > Aquatic > Marine > Oceanic >... | reverse complement strand
CTATCGCCTCCTTCATTTCCTTCGTTCGCTCTTCGACTGGCACCTCTACTTCGGCGGAGCTCAGTACAAGTGAGAAGGCCTCCAAAGGAGTTATCGTTCCCATGAAGCAACTGTGGGTGTCTTTTAGATGAGCCTTCCAGTAGGGACATAGCCAGCCGCCGTCCTTGTTCTGGATGCTGACTAGCCATTCGATGGCCTTCTGCACCCCCGGATTTCCTCCGTAACCAAACCTCAAGAGAGCCGCGACCACATTTCCCGTCAAGCATGAGAGCTCCATCTGACGGATCAAATCCGCGATGAAGGGTCTCTCGTCAGCGAGCTTCTTGCTCCTCTTGTGCGCTGCTTCCAACTTGCGCAGGTATTCCCTCTTTGCTGCTTCCTCCCCAAGCTCAGAGAAGCCGCCCTCTTCGAGTTGGAACCTGAAAATGTGCTCGCACGCCGTTCGCACCCTGTCATCTTCCCTGTCGAGGCCGAGCAGGGACAGCAGCATGATCTGCCAATAGGTAGCTTTGTACTTAGGTGTGTAGGGCCTCTCTGGCGATTCCCAGAATCCCGCTGCATCTTGCTTGGAGAAGATCCTGGCTGCGACCTTGGAGGTTGGGATTGCCCTTTTCGCGGTCACGACCTGGGGGTCATCCTTGGGGCGCTCCAAGAGATCGGTCAAAGTGAAATAGCGCACCGAGGGGTTCTCAGGCTCCAGAAGCCAGGGGATGGGGTCGGCTTTGAGCACTCTTTTCCAATCGCTCATGGCTGCCTCTTGTAAGGTAACGATGCGTGCATTATACAAGGTTTGCCTATCTTTGCCAAACCTTGCCTTAGCTTGCCGATCGTGCTATACTGAAAACCGGGCAATCTCCACCTGGAGAGTTGATGTTCCTCACCTTCACCAACTCCCAACGCGGGGTAGTCTTCCCTATCGTGTTGGCGGCGTCTTCGGTGGCTGCCCGACGCTAAAGCCGTCGGGCTGAAAGAGCGAAGCGCCCTACAAGGGCGCTGAACCAGGGCGCTTCAGCGTCCTTTGTCCTTTCAGCGTGGAGCTTGAGCTCCAGGCCATTCTACAAAGCAGGAGGATTATTCATGCCCATCATTGACTTTCACCTGCACGCGGCTCAGCCTGAGCACTACCACCCCTGGGTCGTGGAATGGATGCAGACCTTCGTGGACGAGGATTTCCTGAAGCACATCAGGGATCTCTTAACCCCCGAGGGGGTTCAGCAGGTCCTGCGGGAGAGCGGGGTGGACTACGCCGTTGTCCTGGCCGAGATCAGCCCTATCACCACCGGGGTGACGACTAACGAGTACGTGGCCGAGTTCTGTCAAGGTGTCGACTGCCTCATCCCTTTCGCCAACATCAATCCCTTCATGGTTGCCAGGCCGGCCCAGGAACTGGAGCGCTGTGTGCACGAGTTGGGCTTCCGGGGGCTCAAACTCCTACCTACCTATCAACTCTTCTATCCTAACGACAACAACCTTTACCCCGTCTACGCCAAGGCTGAAGAGTTGGGCATCCCGGTCATGTTCCACACTGGCTCCTCGCTCTTCCGCGGTTCCCGGCTTAAGTACGGCGATCCCCTCTATCTGGATGACGTGGCTGTGGACTTCCCGAACTTGGTCATCGTCCAGGCTCACAGTGGCCGGGGCTTCTGGTACGACCGGGCTGCGTTCTTGGCTAGGCTCCACTCCAACGTTTACATGGAAGTGGCTGGCCTTCCGCCCCATAAGCTGTTGGACTACTTCCCCGAGCTAGAGCGCCTGGCCGACAAGGTCATCTTCGGCTCCGATTGGCCGGGCGTGCCAAGTATCGGAGCCAACATCGAGGCCATCCGCGCCTTGCCCCTCAGCGAGGAGACCAAGGTCAAGATCCTGGGGGAGAACGCAGCTCGTATCCTGGGGATTGATAAGAGAGAGTTCCCAGAAAGTCAATGAGGCAACGAGTCAACGGCGTAGTCTCCCTGTAAAGTGTTGTTGTGGTCAAATGAGTTGTTGCCTGTCATTGCGAGGAGCGAAGCGACGAAGCAATCTCCAGCCTGAGACAGGGGGGATTGCTTCGCTCCCTGCGGTCGCTCGCAATGACGCGTCGGTAGGTATCATTGCGATGACCCATCAAGCGGCAACACTCAGGAGAGGGACCACCGTCAACGAGTCAATGAGGTAACGAGTGATTCGTCAACACGTTACTCGTCGACTCCTTACTCATTACCTCGTTCTTCATTTCCGAGAGCACTGGAGCAAGGAAGAGAGGCAACATGCAAGCCGATCTGGTTCTCTACAACGGAAAAATCTACACCATGGATCAGGCCAGACCTCAGGTCCAGGCGGTGGCCATCGTTGGGAATAGGATCGCCGCTGTGGGCGATGATGCTCAGATCAAATGCCTCCTGGCCCCTGGCGGGAAGGCCATAGACCTTGGGGGACGAACGGTCGTGCCTGGGCTCACTGACTGCCACATTCACTTCGTTGAATACGCCCTGCGCCTAAAACGCATTGACCTGTCGGGAGTCGAATCCAAGGCCAAGGCCATACGGCGAGTGGCGGAACGAGCGCAGACCGCTAAGCCAGGGGAATGGCTGCTGGGCGGGGGCTGGGATCGCAACCTCTGGGAGGATCCGAGCTTTCCTACCAAGGAGGATCTGGATTCTGTGCCTCCTCATAACCCCGTGGCCCTTGATAGCAAAGATGGTCACACTCTCTGGGTAAACTCCCTGGGCCTGGCCAGGGCGGGCATCACGGCCGAGACACACAGCCCACCAGGTGGGGAGATCGAGCGCCAGCCTGGGACGGGGGAACCCACCGGCATCCTAAAAGAAAACGCCAAGCATCTGGTTACAAACGTCATCAAGAAGCCGAGTCTAGAGGCAATCCAGGCAGCGCTCAAAGTGGCTATGGCCAATGCTCAACGGGCTGGGCTAACGGGCATCCACGATTGTGAGGATGAGCTAGCTTTCGCCGCTTTCCAGGAGTTATTGAACAGGGGCGAGCTGGGCCTGCGAGTGCTCGTGCATATTCCGTTGAAAAACCTGGACGCCGCCATCGGGCTGGGCCTCAGGACAGGCTTCGGCAGCGAGCGGTCGAGGGTGGGCGGGGTCAAGATCTTCGCTGACGGGGCCCTGGGCTCTCGCACGGCGGCCATGCTAGCGCCCTACGAGGATGAGCCGCTCAATTCGGGTATCGCGGTGACATCCAAAGAGGAGATGCGGGAACTGGTGAGTAATGCGAGCCAGGCAGGCATCAGTGCCGCCATCCACGCCATCGGCGATCGGGCCAATCGCGACGTCCTGGACATCCTGGAAGAGAATCGTCAGTCCGGCGAGGGGACGGACTTGCGGCATCGCATTGAGCACGTTCAACTGCTGCATCCGGATGACATCCCCCGCCTGGCGAAGCTGGGCATTATCGCCTCGATGCAGCCCATCCACGCTACTTCGGACATGGAAATGGTGAAGCGTCATTGGGGGGAGGAAAGAGGACGGGGAGCTTACGCCTGGCGAAGCCTAATGGATGCGGGCACCGTCCTTGCGTTTGGCTCCGACTGCCCTGTCGAGACCCTCGATCCGCTGGTGGGCATCCATGCTGCGGTGACCCGTCGGCGCGCCGATGGCTCTCCTGGGCCAGAAGGCTGGCATCCTGGGGAGCGCATCACTGTGGAAGACGCTGTGCGGGCCTACACTTCCGGTGCGGCCTATGCCTCGGGCGCGGAACAGGAGAAGGGTTCCATCACCCCGGGCAAGCTAGCCGACCTGGTCGTGCTATCCCAGGACATCTTCACCATCGCCCCCATGGCCATCCTGGAGACGGAGGTGGAGGCCACCATCCTCGATGGGCAGTTTGTTTATCGCCGTGCCGATTTTCCGTAGGTAAGCGTAAAGCATTTCCAAAGCGGGGTTTGCTAGCGATATGTCATTCTGAGCGAAGCGAAGAATCTCGTCTTCGGCGAACGAGACCCTTCGCTCAGGGTGACAGCTTCGAGCAGCTTGACAACTTTATGACATTGCCATATACTATAACAGAAGTTGGGGCTGTAGCTCAGTTGGGAGAGCGCATCAATCGCACTGATGAGGTCAGGGGTTCGAGTCCCCTCAGCTCCACTGATTGGCAGATGGCAGATAGCTGATGGCAGATGGCTCATGCTTGCAGCAAGTGGTGGAGACGCTATAAGCCATATGCTATCTGCTATAAGCCAGGACGGGGCCGTGGCGAAGCTGGGATCGCGTCTCAATGGCATTGAGAAGGTCGAGGGTTCGAGTCCCTCCGGCTCCACTCAGAAGTAAGTTTCAGCGCTTTCCAAGAAGTGCACCATGTCTTGGATTGCTCCATCTTTCTGAGAGGAAAGCCACCTGTGTCAACCGCGCAGGTGGCTTTTTGTGTTGCCAAACGAGGCGAAGTCTGGTATACTATACTTGTGGTGAACTTTCTGAAGCGGCGAGAGGGGCTGGGCGTGTATGATTACGAGACGCGGTTCAATCCGTTGTTGGTGACAGAGTAGGGACACGTCAACAGAGCCCTGATACCTGATGAGATCAGTGAGGCGATGAAATGGCAATCAGAGAACCGGGGGTGACCCACGCCATCAGTGATACTGGTCCACTCATTTCTGTTTTTCAGTCAGATGGTCTTGAATTGGTAACGACTTTGCTGCCAGTGATTCACATTCCGCCAGCGTGTGTGGATGAGTTAATCAGGCACGGGTGGAGCCAGTCGCTTCATTCTGCCACTTCACGGATCAAGACTCATTCCCTCACAGAGGCCGAAGAGGAAATGGCCCAGATGATCGCTCGACAAATCGCATTTCACCCGCTGTCGCGAGACCCTGTGCCGGATAACCACCTGGGTGAGGCGCAGGCGATGGTGCTGGCGGCGCGGCCTGAGTTTGCCAACGATGTGCTTCTGCTGGATGAACTGGCTGCCAGAGCGGTGGCAGAGGAGTTAGGACTGACTCTGTCGGGCTTTGCTGGCGTGTTATTGGTGGCTGTGCGAGAGGGGCTGTTGACCGCAGAGGAACTGAAGACGCGGCTGGAGACCTGTCAGCGGCAAGGGACGCACTATAGCGAGGCATTCATCGAGCAAGTTTATCTGGCGGCAAAAGGAGATAGGTGAATATGGATAAGCAAAAGAGTATACACGAGCCAAACGCACCATTGCTCAGTGCTCAAGATGCCATTCAAGATGCTGAACGATTGCAGGAGTTATTGTGGCGCAATCGGCAGCAGGCGGAGCAGGAGGTGCAATTGCGGGTGCCCTTCACAGTGATTCTGAAAGCTATTGACCAGCTCGAGGCAAGCGAACTGCACCTGTTGGTCCAACGGCTCGAGGATCGGTTGGCAGCCGTGCAATCCTGACGCTCATTTGAAGCGATCTCCGATCGCGAGTGGGAAGAGGCCATCGCTGCATACCCGGCCTGGGGAGAAACCTGGCACGGGGATCTGCCAGCCGACGTGTTCTTTGGCTTATGGGCCAGCCTGACTGGCGAAACCAAGTCCGTTACCCTCACGCTCAACCGCGAGTCGCTGGCCTGTTACGATGATGGTGAGCAGCGGTGGGTGGCCGAGGCGGGGAAATTCGAAGTCCTGGTTGGCCGTTCGTCGTGGGATATCCGGTCATCGGCCAGGTTCACCCTCAAGGCTACCAGCCGATTCGATGGCCCCGAAAAAGCGGGCATCCGGCCCTTCACTTCGACTGGGCTCAGTGCAAGCGACGGGGACTTCGGCGAGCTCAGTCGAGCCGCTCAGGGCAGGCTTGGGGTTGACAGCACCCTGCAGTTGCTGCTGGCGAACGAGGAGGCCAGGGCGATCCTGAGCAAGCATCTCCCTGGCATATTGGACGCGCCGCAGTTGAGCATGGCCATGGGGTTTACGCTGGAGCAGGTAGCGGGCATGGCGCCGGGGGCGTTCACCGATGAAGTGATGCAGGGCATCGCCGAGGACTTGGCCCAGCTTTCTCCTGTGGCTGCATCCGACCTGCCAGAGCCACCCAAGCTCAGCCTGTGGCAACGCCTGCTGGCCAAGCTGGCTTCCTGGCGTGCCCGTAGGAGCTAGGCGGTTCTCGTCTAAATCCAATTGGTGTAATGCGAATGAGTTTTGGAGATACTTGCAAGAAAGATCTTACTTATGCAACTGTCAAAATTTGACTCAGTTCTGTTCCCTCTTCGAAATACGCTTCATAAGTGGAAGCCCACGATTACAAGCCTGGCTGTAGGATTCTATGTTGGTGTTTTCACCGAATTGGTTGCGAGTGAAGAAGTCACGAGCTTCTCAATTCTCCTACACAGACTATTGAATCGCCCGCTGATGTGGCTTCTTGTTTTCGCTCTATTACCTATAGCGGTCATTTGGTTGGCCCTACCAATCCTAGATCGCTACTGCCGAAGCCGGCGCTGGGAAGTCCTGTTAGCTCAGTTGACTACTTCCAGAGTTGCACCTTCAGTCGCTGCCTATTCATCAAGTTCAATTAGCTGGGGAAGTTGCTTGACCCTACAGTCTTGTCCTGACCTTCACAGAGGTTGGCCAATTGAGAAAGTCGGTCTCCGCTATTATAGGGGCGGGCACCGGTTCGTACTTGACAAATCGGATCGAAGTTTATACGAGCATTTCCGTGAGGAGAATCGAGATAAGAAGTGGTACTATGATGATGGTCCCTCATTCCGGCTCGTAAAAAACCCTATCTCTTTCACAGACGCTCCCCAACTGATATTGGAGGTGCAAGAGTGTCGCCATAGTGAAGTACAATATTGCAACCATAGAATTGCCACGATACCAGATCGACAGCAAGACGCGCTGAAATCAATACTTGAAGGACAAGCCAACTTCCCACATACTTTTGTGACTCACATAGTCGTTCTGACAGGTGATCATCGTGTATTGGCTACATTAAGCTCTTCGAAGAAGGACTACTTCGGAGACTTATGGTCTATATCTATTGAAGAACAGATGAGGCGCGACGATCTATCGGCCCCCACCAGCAGTAGAGTAAGTCGATGGATAGCACGAGCGCTCAGTGAAGAACTGGGTGTTCAAAGAGACGATTACATTGATGAAAACGTACGTGTACTATCGGTGTTTATCGAAGGGCATAATCTCAACTGTGGTCTGTGCGTGATAGCTCAACTCAGCATATCTGAACAAGAGCTATCTGCAATCATCGAGGCAAAGCCGCGCAGTGACTACGAGTTTACAGAGTTCAGATTTCTTGGCATCGAAGAGATTGCAGAGTTACTACATTCACCTGTCGGTTGGCGCTTTCACCCAACTTCAGAGTATCGAATGTTTATGACCCTTGTACATAAGTTGGGACCAGTCGGCGCAGCAAAGCAAATATTCAAGCAGGCGGGCTAATAAGTCGCTGGTGTACCCTGGCAAGCTGTCCTCTACTAGCTAGTGAAAGTCCGATCGTGGCAACTGCCGGGAGGCCATGTAACAGGTTCCCGGTGCTTCCGGGTGACTGGAGGTGCTGAAGTGGAGTATCCCTTCAAAGAATGGGGAGCAAAGCTGTAATGAGTCTGAAGAAAATCTATCCGGGGGCAATCGCCAACTGGCCGGAAGAGGATCGGCCCCGCGAGAAGTTGCTAAAGCATGGTGCTCACACTTTGAGCAACGCCGAATTACTGGCCATCCTGATTCGCCTTGGGGTAGAAGGCTCCAGCGCTGTGGACTTGGGCCGCGAACTGCTGCACAAGTTCAAGACGCTGCGGGCCATCAGTGCTTGCGATCCGGCCGAATTGATGGAGATCAAAGGGCTGAGTACGGCCAAAGTCGCGCAAATCAAAGCGGCAGTGGAACTGGGACGGCGAATGATGAGCGAGGAGCGCGCGCTGGAAGGTCCCATCCGTTCCTCATCCGACGTGGCCGACTACCTGATGCCTCTACTACGTGACTTGAAATGCGAAACGTTCAAGGTTGTGTTGCTAGACCGGCGCAACAGTGTGTTGGATGTGGTAGACATTGACGAGGGCGATGTTGCCCGGACTAGCCCCTCGATTCGCAAAATCATGCTGCGGGCGGCCCAGGCGTACGCCAACGCGATAATCGCCGTTCACAGCCACCCCTCCGGCGACTCAACGCCCAGCGAACAAGACAAGATACTGACTCGTGATCTAGTAATTGCTGGCCGGGCAATGGAAATTCGCGTGTTTGATCACTTGATCATCGGCGACGGGTGCTACTACAGCTTTGCCGATGAGGGGTTGATTGAAGAGTACGAGATGCAGGCCGTTGTGGCGGGTAATCAGCGGTAGGAGTACTGACGTGATTCAGAGACCTCAACAACTTACCATGTTTGGTGTGCCTGCTAATCCTGAGATTGCTTTCAACGTCTATCACGACGAAAGTGGTACGTACGTTCCCGGCGCCGGAGACCGCTGGTTGCTTCATGGGGTACTATTTGTGCCTGAGGCAAAGCAATATGAGGTCTTTGCGGCATTGCAGGATGCCCGACAAGAGGCTGGGTATCACGAGGAAGTACACTACGTCAAGCTGCGTGGGCATGTGAGAGGGCCAAAAGCCCTCTGTGCCAGAAGTTGGCTCAGGCTCTACGTTGGGGACTTCTCTGAATTCTGTTTCTATCACTGCCTAGCAGTTGATACGCGCTCGCCAGGCTTTCAGCATAGCCGGTTCGGGGAACCATACCACGTCTACAACTATTTTGCCCGAGTTGCTATCGTTGGTGGCATTGCCTGGTCTCTGAAGCAGTATCCACGTGCGGCTCTGAAGTTCCATTCTCACTACAAGTGTCGTCAAGGAGGGGACAATTTTGCTACATACATCCCCCGTGAGGTTTGCAAGAGTATTCATGCAAAACGCACTCAGAAACCTGCCGATTACCCTGAGATACGTCTCTTGCATCCTGAGGTTATCTCTGTTGTCACTGATCCAACCCGGACCCCTTCTGAAATGCAGCAGGAATGTGAGTTGACCCAATTGGTGGACTTAATGACGTCAAATACTGCACAAGCGATCACGGCTAGCTCTGGTCAAAGGGCTAAGATCGCTCTGGCTGAGGTAGTTGCCAACTGGATCGAAGACACTCGAAAACCACCTTGGTTGCAGGCGGAAGAGTTGCACCGACGCTTCTCTGTATCTTGCTTTCCAGACGAGCGGAAGCAGTTCTATAACCCCACTCTTGCTGTGACCACCAGGCACCAACTGCCCCTATTTGAGGACTTGCAGGAGGAATGAAATGTCCGAGTTGACCCAACACCAGGTCCGGCATATCATTGAATTGCTCCAGGCGGGCGAAGACCTACCCCTGGATTACAAACACCTGCTCTTCCCGCCGGAGCGCCAGGAGTACGAACTGGTGTACGCTGGCAAGGAGCGAGAAGAGGACATCCTGGCCGAGACGATGGCTGTGCCACTCCAGCCCGTCAAGACGTTCGGAAACGGCGATGAAGGCGATTGGCACAATATGCTCATCTTTGGCGACAACTTGCAGGCGATGAAGACGCTGTGGGAGATGAAAAAGCGAGGCGAGCTGGTTAATGCTGATGGCTCCGTGGGAGCAAAGCTGGTCTACATTGACCCGCCGTTTGCTACAAGACAAGAGTTTCGAGCCGGGCAAGATGAAAGAGCCTATCAGGACAAAGTCGTTGGAGCACGCTTTGTAGAGTATCTGAGAAAGCGGCTTGTTTTCATCCGAGAGTTGCTTCATGAAACAGGAAACATCGTTGTACATCTTGACAATCGGAAGCTGCATTACATTAAGGCCATCTTGGACGAAGTTCTTGGGGAGCACAACTTTGTCAACGAACTTATCTGGCATAAGGGACGCGAGGGTGGCAGCTCACGTTCTCACGGGATAGGTGCTGCGATACCAACCGAGTATCAGAATCTGTTAATATACTCCAAATATCGCTCAGCTAGATTCTGGCGACAGATTCTTGGTCCGTATAAGAGATCTACCGTCAGCAACATTCAAGTTGATGAACAGGGGTGGTACTACACTCGCGGACGGATGAGCCGTAGGCCAGCAGAATGGGAGATCGAGGCAGGAGTTTCTCTGAAAACCTACGTGTCGGATGATCCATCTAAGTCAAAGGAGGAGGTCATCAGGGAAATCACTGGCCCTGGTGCTGAGTTTGTTGCCAGAGGAGATGTCTGGGACAGGAGCCTTGTAAAGTTTACACAGTTCACAGGCTATCCTACTGAAAAACCAGAGAGCCTGCTATTCCTTATCATAAAAGCTGGGACACTTCCCGGCGATCTCGTCCTCGACGCCTTTGCTGGCTCCGGGACCACGTTGGCCGTGGCCGAAAAACTGGGCCGACGCTGGATCGGGATTGATTGCGGCAAACTGGCCATCTACACTATGCAGAAGCGGATGCTAAACCTGCGGGAGAAAATCGGCAACAAAGGCAAACGACTTCCACCGAAACCCTTCACCCTCTACAACGCCGGTCTGTACGACTTTTCCAAACTCAAGCGACTACCGTGGGAAGACTGGCGTTTCTTTGCCCTGCACCTCTTCCAATGCCGTGACGAACGCCACACCGTTGGTGGGGTGCAATTGGATGGCTACCGACGTGCTGACGATGTGTTAGTCTTCAACCACCTGCTGGGCGGCGGGGCAGTGCTGGACTATGAATTCATTGATGACCTGCACAACCAGATCGGCGGCAAGGTTGGCTCCCGCTTTTTCGTCATCGCTCCAGCAGCCAGCGTTGTTTTCCTGGAGGATTACATTGACAAAGGCCGCACCCGTTACTACATCTTGCGCATTCCCTACTCCATCATCAACGAACTTCACACTCGCCCCTTTGAGTCCATCACTCAACCGGTGGATGAGAGCCAGGTCAACGAGACAGTGGAGGCAGTTGGTTTTGATTTTATCCGGCTACCAGAGGTGAAATGCGAGTATCTGGTCAAACCTCGAGAAGGGGAATTGATTGAGGAGGCGGTCGTTCAAATCAAGACCTTCAAGAGCAAAGCGATGGTGAAGGGAGCCACGCAGAAGGGCAACTTGGAGACGCTTTCGATGGTGATGGTGGACTATGACTACGACGGTGAGGTCTTTGCCCAAGACACCGCCTTCTACGCTAGTGACATCGAAAAGAATGACTGGGAAGCGCGGATGCCACTGGAGTCGCTGGGCGAGCAGGTGATGATTATCTACATTGACATCTATGGCAACGAGTACAAAGAAATCAAGAGCCCGGCAGATTTTCGGCCTGCTGGGAACGAGACCAGCGCAGAGGAGATAGCTGATGCGTGACCAGCACACTTTTCTTAATCAAGACTTGGTGCTACAGGTTAGTCCCAGCGTTGACCCGGCCCACTTCGACATTAATCAGTACGAACCTTTCCTGGATACTCTGTGTGGCGCGCGCGAGTATCAGAAAGAGGGCATCCGCGTGACGCTGCGCTATCTGTTGGGTGGACGGTATGCTAACTTGCGTGCTCTGGCTGAGGAGAATTTCAACTCCAACGAGGCATTGCAGAAGCGGCATGGCTCGTTCAAAGAGATGGAGCGCTACCTGCAACTGCCCGATCAACTCTCTTGTTCCCTCGACTTGGCCACCGCCACTGGCAAGAGCTACGTAATGTATGGCATTGCCCGGATTATGCTGGCCGAGGGCGTGGTGGATCGAGTGCTGGTGCTTTGTCCGTCCCTTACTATCGAAGAGGGACTGATGCAAAAGTTCCGCGCCCTCTCTGCCGACATCACGCTCAAAGACTTGTTACCTGAAGATGCTCGTATACGCAACCCGCACATCATCAATGCTACCGAGTCCATTGTGGAGGGAACTATCTGTATTGAGAACTTTCACGCCACACTGGAGCACGTCAAATCATCCGTTCGCGACAGCCTGGCCGGCAAAGGTGAACATACGCTGGTGTTAAATGACGAAGTCCATCATGTTTATAACAAGCCAATCGGTCGGACTAAGGCCAGCCGTGGCCTCAAGAAGTGGAAAGAGTTTCTTCTTGATCCCGAATTCGGGTTTCACTACCTAGTCGGCGGTTCGGGCACCTGTTACATAGGCAACGACTACTTCGCCGATGTGATCTACCGTTATTCGCTACGCGAGGCCATTGGACAGGGGTTTGCCAAGACCATTGACTATGTGGCGGAGGACACATCGCAATCGCAGTACGAGAAGTTCCAGAAAATCTACGACAACCACCAGGAAAACAAGACCGCCCGCTACCGCAAGGTCAAACCGTTGACCATCTTGGTGACACGGGATATCTCCGCCTGCAAACGCCTGACCATGGACCTCACTGACTTCCTGGCCGAACAGGAAGGAATCCCTCGCGATGATGTGGAGAAGAAAGTACTCATCGTCACCTCCGCACAAGAGCACCAGGCCAACGTGCGAGCGCTAGCCGATGTGGATCGCCCCGACAATCCTGTGGAGTGGATCACCTCAGTCAGCATGCTCACCGAAGGCTGGGACGTGCAAAACGTCTTCCAGGTAGTGCCCCACGAAGAGCGGGCTTTCAACAGCAAACTTCTCATCGCCCAAGTGTTAGGCCGGGGACTGCGCGTGCCCGCGGCTTATAAGGGTGAGTGGCCGGTGGTCACCGTCTTCAACCATGATGCCTGGTCCAGTCGCATCAAACACCTGGTAGATGAGGTAATGGAGGTCGAAATACGGCTTTACTCCTACCCTGTTGCCAAGTCACCCAACTATAACTTCACCCTGCACCACCTCGACTACAGTAAGACGCAGACTGTTGAAGAATTCGAGCAGAAAGGGAAATATGACTTTGGCAAAGGCTTCATCACCCTCATCTCCCAGGTGCCTGCTCTGGAGCGAGAAACTACCTATGAACGCGCCGTGACCAGCGACCGGCGCACCAAGAAAACCTTGGTGCGGTACAGGATGTACACGGTGGATGAAGTGGTTGAAGATATTCATAACAAATATGGAGCCATTGATATGGAAACAGAGGGGGAGACTACCTTTGAGCAGCAGTATCCATTGGAATGGCTCAAAGAACTGATTCGCAATTCGCTCAGGAGAGTCGGTGAAGTCGAAGATCAAATGAGTGCTGAGAACAAGCAGAAGATATTGGCTGCATTTGGCGTCACTATGCGTGGCGCGGCTAAGCGCGTGCGCTATCAGATGACGCCCAAGGCAGTCGAAACACTGAGCACGGTGGACAGACCGCGCGACAGTGTAGGCTTTGCATCATTGCGACGAGGGGATGTGCGGGTATTTTGGGACGAGTTCTCAAAGCCATTAAGTGACGATGAAGCACAACAACATCTGCAGGAAGCCCTTGATGATTGGGAACTGGAACGGAGCCTTTTTGAGGTTAGCAACGTCTATCTGTTCAAGACGCCACTTAACATTGTCATTGCTAATCACGAGCCCGAATACCGTTTTGTCCGAAAAGTGTTACGCCAGGAGAACGCAACTGCTATAGATGCCTGGATCAAATCCACGGATCAAGGCTTTTACCCCATTGAGTACGCCTGGCGTAAAGGTGAACATCCCAAACGGGGCTATTTCAACCCAGACTTTTTCATCAAGAAGGACGACCACATTCTGGTCATTGAGATCAAGGGTGACGAGGAAATCGCCGAGCCATCGCGTGAGAATAGGGGCAAATACAAATACGCCCGGCAGCACTTTGAGACACTCAACCAGCAGCAATCAGAATGCACGTACCTCTTCCATTTTCTGACGCCTCGTGATTACGACAAGTTCTTCAAATTCTTGCGGGATGGGAACTATGTCTCATTTGTGTCCGAACTGGATGCAGAGCTGGAAGGTGACGGAGGGTTTTCCTGACAAGGCGTGGGTGAACCAGGTGGCGTCGTCCAGGGCAGTAAGTAACTTTGGCCACGGCGGGAACGTTAACCGCGCCTCTCAGCTGAGGGCTTCGACCGATCTCAGCCGAGGTGCTCACGACGAAGCCGCACGCTGGGTTGGGTGCGGGGGCTGTTAGGTAACTGGCAGTCCTACCGCGATGGCGGCTCGTTGGCAATCAGGCAGATCTAAATAATGAGGAGCTACCGATGGATAAAAAGCGAAAGACACGTTACCTTCTAGCAGTCTACTCAATTATCGCTGCTCTTGCAATCATTTTTGGGTTGCTTGGCATCAATTATGCAAAGGACACCTGGCGGTCAATATTACTGAACTTGGCCACAGAGCTTCTTGGCGTGGCTTTCGTGTTTTTCTTGGTGAACTACCTTTTTCTCGTAGATGATTGGAGTATTTCCGAGCGTATAGAGAAGCTTCTCAGTCGCCTTGAGCTAACACGACCCTCCGCTAAAGACTTCTTTCAGACACCACCCAGCATTGACTCTTATGTCCAAAGTGCTAACCAGATTGATATGTGTGGTGTGACTCTGACCTCAACGATAAATAAGCAACTCAATAATATGCGAGAACGGCTCAGAAAAGGAGCGCACATCCGCTTGCTGGTAGTAAACCCTGACTCATTAGCACTTCAAATGTCAGCTTTGAGAAGCAAAAATCCTGATGTTGACTATTTCCGCAAAAGACTGGAAACAACTTTCGAAGACTTGGAGATTCTGCACAAGCTCCGGACAAATTATCGGCAAGCAGATAGTCCATCTAGAACCGGCAGTTTGTCTGTACGTCTTCTTTCATACGCACCATCGTTTGGCATCTATCACTTCGATGGCAGTCGTTCTAATGGAGTAGTTTTCGTCGAGATTTATCCCCATGAGTCAGGGTTTGGTTCAGCCCCGATTTTCAACCTGACTCTCCAAGTGGATGGTAAGTGGTACGAGTACTTCGTTGATCAGTTTGAGGAAATGTGGCAGTCTGCAAGACCTTGGCAACCAAGCAGCGTAGAAGATGCAGGCTAGAATCAGAGTCTTGTCCATTTGCCGACAGCCGAAGGCATAGTGGAGAGGCCAACCCGCTGCTGTGCCCTGCAAAGCTGTCGTCTGCTAACCGGTGCGAGTCCGGTCGTGGTAACTGCCAGGAGGCCACGGGGCAGGCATCCAGTGCAAAAGCTTCGTATAAGCATTGTGCGTCAAAATTGACGCTATAAGAGTTTTATGGTGTCAGTAAGGTCGGATAAGCATTGTTAGGTCGCGGATTTGCGAGAGGTGCTAAAGCTATGGAAACATGGCGGAGACAACTGAAGCTCGATCCTATACCCACGCTTCTCTCTTCCGGAGATGAGGCACTAAGGTACTTCGTGAGACGTGATCTTCTAGGAGAAAGGGTAGAAACCATTCAGCGCCTGTGGCAGTTGCCGGAAGCGCAGAGGATTCTCAGGAAACAACAGCCTGACGGTTCGTGGTTCTACCGCGGTAAGAAGAAGCACAAAGACATCAACTACAGTCTAATTGAAACGTGGAAACAGTTCAGATTCCTAGTAGAAAAATACGGGGTCAGTAGGGAGGATCCGTCCACCCAAAAAGCCGCTGAATTCCTGTTCTCATGCCAGACGGAGGAGGCGGATATTCGCGGCTTCCTCGCCAATCAATATGCTACGTATTATACAGGCGCTATCATGGCACTCCTCATCAAGGCTGGTTATGAAGACGATCCGCGCATAGAGAGGCGATTCCAATGGCTGCTATCAATGCGACAAGATGATATGGGATGGTCGGTGCCAATCATCACTCATGCTTTTGACAGACAGACCATGTACAAGTTGACGAGTAAGTATGCAGAACCGGTTGAGCCTGATCGGTCAAAGCCGTTCTCTCACAATTGGACAGGGATGGTCTTGCGAGCCTTTGCTGCCCACAGCAGGTACCGCAAGTCAGAGGCAGCGAAGACAGCCGCGAATTTACTAAAATCGAGGTTCTTTCAGCCGGATTGCTACACTTCTTACCAAGCAGCGAGTTACTGGGTGAAGTTCCAATATCCTTTCTGGTGGAACAATCTGGTAACGGCGCTTGATTCCGTGTCACTCATTGACCCTTCGAGAGACGAAGCAATAGAAAACGCACTGAACTGGCTGATTGACCATCAGGAGCAAGATGGCTTATGGAGAATATCGTATGTCGAAGGCAAGAGGCGTGACCATGCGAAGACAAGAAATATGAGGTTATGGGTGAGTTTGGTGATTTGTCGAGTGTTTAGCAGGGTGTGCGAATAGGTTCAACACGTGCGCGGCCTAACCCGTCTCTCTGCGATCCGTTCGCTCGAAACCACGCACTGCGATTCGTTCGCCCAAAGCGTGGGGGATGAGCGGGAAAGTTCGCAGGTTAATTTGTTCGAACTTTTACAACTGTGTGTCCATGTAGGTGCGATAGGTCGCTAGGCGACTTGTCAATTCCTACCCTCCAGGTGGCGGAGTGACAGCACTACCCTACGGCGGGAGACTGGCTATCAAACGTCGGAGTGCAAGGGGAGAAAGGGGATAAGCTACTAGCCGAAAGTGGCGACGCTGCAAGCAGGTGACTATGGATAGCGCAAGCAAAGGTGTGTCTGAAGCGTCGTGAGTTAGAACCTGCCAAACGGCTGATAGGCAGGCCCAAAAGGGAACTTGTCTCCATTCGGCCACGTAGTAGCGACATACGTGGTATCCACTCGATACGTGGGACACGGCGTACAGCACCATCCTAAAGTCACGCAAAATGGACACACGGAACGGAGTAACCCGCCTATGGCTCTCAGAGCTTGCCCTGAGCTAGACGAAGGGATGACCTGAGCAGGTAGCCAACCGCAAGCCATAGGTGGGAGGGATGGCTCAAGAAGCAAAGGCCCTGGGTAATGCCAGGGATACGCTGACGTGAGCCCGGTGTGTGGGAAGGTAGAGGTACTGAGCGAGTCTAGGTCTTAGGCAGGCGTGGCTAGAAGAAGCATTAGGAAGCGACGTACTGAAGACTGGCGCAAGTTACCCTGGAAAGAGTACCAACGTAACGTGCGCCGACTCCAACAGCGCATTTACCGAGCCGAACGCCGAATAGCAAACGGTACCAATGACAATGGCCCACACACTGAGGAGCCGGATGAGGTGAAAGTCTCACGTCCGGTTCTGGAGTGGCGGTGGGGCGGGCGACCGCCCCGCCGACCATAGCGGCGTACCCTGCAAAGCTGTCGTGTGCCAGCCGGTGGGAGCCCAGTCGTGGCTTTGCCGTGGGCTCAGCCGAACGGTAACTGCCAGAAGGCCACGTAGCAGGCTCCCAGTGCATCAGAAGCTTCGTGTAAGCATTATGCGTCAGGATTGGCGCTATAAGAGTTTTATGGTGTCAATAATGTCGCATAGCATTGTTAGCCGACGCGTCTGCGCGGAGGAACACACAAGCGAGAATACGCCTTGAAGTTGGAGGTTGGCCTCAAACCTTGAGACCATACCAACGGTGATGCAGGCAGACGAATGGAGAGAAAGCCTATGCCCGAGTGGGATGAAGGGGTAAGGCATTTTATGACGTACTGGTTTTCTGGACTAATGAACGGGCTCGAAAGCGTAGACGAGCCTGCGCGAAAGGCCATCCTGCGTGAGTGCGGGAAAGCCTGCGCCGAATCCTATACCATCGAGGTTTTCCAGGACGCCAGAGAACGAAGTACTGATATGGAAGCCTTTCTTGCCGTTCTAGCTGCCAAGTTTCCAGAAGCGACTTATGAGCCGCTTACCTCAGGCACCATCCGGGTACGCTACACCCGTTGTGCATGTGACCTGGTGAAATGGCGGCTGGTTAAGTCATCGTTGATTTGTGAGTGCTCCGCGTACAATCTGCGAGAGAACTTCGAATGCGCTTGGGGAATCCCTGTGAGCGTCACGCTTGAGACCTCGATTCTTCAGGGCGCGCCCCAGTGTGTTTTCTTGGTTTCGCTAGAGAGCCCACTGAGGTAGGCGCATTCGGGCGGCGGCTAACAACTGGAGCGAATTTTGCAATGAGAAGGTTGTTGCTTCTACTTGGCATTCTCTTGTCTATAACCTTGACAGCGTGTGCGTTGCTGAAGAAAAATGACAACACGCAAGGTCATTATAAGTACAACCAAGAGTTGCCTCTGAAAGTGGGTAACTACTGGGCATACCGAGTCACGCGCTACGACGGCTTCAACCCGAACGACATCATGACTGCAGCTTTCACCATGACAGATACCATTACCAGCGTTGAAATCAAAGACGGATTCTTTGTAGCCACAGTTCAAAGCGAGCGCTCTGCAGAAACCCTCGTCGAAGTTCGAGGCAATTACCCCGTGACCGATGCACTACAGCCAGCCACTACAGAAACCTACTGGTTGATTGTGGATGGCAACCGCGTGCTTCGCCAAGATGACAAATTGAACCTCTCCGATCTCCAAAGCCGAGTGCTTGTCGAGTTTGTCTTTCCGATCAGCCTCAATAGCCAATGGTCAATGTATAACGCAAAGGATGCGCCGCTGAACCGAAAGGTAACAAAGGTAGGTTCGATAACTGTGCCTGCTGGCACGTTCATTGACTGTCTCTATCTTGAAGGAGTCATTGGCGGAATGACTTTTGAGGACTGGTTTTGCCGTGGAATAGGGGTGGTGTGGCACAACGCTGAACATCATGGAACACCATATGGCAACAGGCGAGAACTCGTAAGCTACAGAGCCAAGTAAGGTGGGTCGCCGCCTAACATGCGGATGGCGTGTCCTGAAAGCTGTCAACGGCTAGCCGGTGGAAGTCCGATCGTGGCAACTGCCAGGAGGCAGCCAGCTTCGACGGCATAGGCCAGAATGTGGAAGTGAGTATCCCTGGGGTAAGGAAAAGAGGGAATGAGAGATGGGGTGACGGATTGTGAAGACGTTGTTGCCCTCATTGACGAGATCACACGTCTGGGCAGCGAACTGGATGATGTAGAGACCAAAGCGGCACAGGGTGGCCTGCCGGCACGTATCTATCGCTCCCTTTCGGCCTTGAGCAACCGCCGGGGCGGGGGCGTCATCCTGTTCGGCGTGGACGAGGAGACACTGGCCTGGCTCAACCAGCTTGCCAGTTATCCCCTCAGCGACCGACAGCGATTTGCGTTGGCCTATCGGCGGGTTAACGTGGAGATGACCAATGCCGACTACCAGATGAGCGAGGAAGACAAACGTCTCAACCGGCAGTTCTACGGTATGTGAGTCGGATTGCCAATCCGACCTATTTGCTACAAATGAAGGAGGCTGAAATGAAGCAACAGATAGAGACCCGCTTGGCGGCGGCAGTGCAGGATTTGCCGCCCGAAAAGATACTCCAGGTGATAGACTTTGCTGGCTACCTGCGCAGCAAGTATGCACCCGACGCGCCACAACGCGGATCGTCCGAGGCGATATTGCAGGCGTTAGAACAGGTCGGGTCGTTGCAGTTCGCGCCGGGGGAATTGGACACGCTGTTGGCAGAGATTCAGACGATGCGTGAAATGGATATGGAAACCGATGATGAACTATCTACTTGATACCAATCACGCCAGTTGGCTGATGGCCCAACAGGACCCCATCGTTGCCCGTCTACGTCAGGCCCAGGCCAGCGGCGACCGGTTCGGCGTTTCGGTAACGGTTTTGGGGGAGCTATACTACGCCGTGTACGCTAGCCAACGCCGTGCAGAAAACCTGCGCTGCTTGCAGTCGTTGGTCGGAGCATTGTTGCTGTGGCCCTTTGACGCGCTGGCGGCTGAAGAGTTTGGGCGTATTCAGGCCGAACAAAAAGCCAAGGGCCGCCCCGTGCCGCCATTAGACGCTCAAATCGCAGCCGTAGCGAGGGTCAACAATTTGATCCTCCTGACAGATGACAAGCACTTTACATTTGTGGACGGTATCACCGTTGACAACTGGCGCGTCTGATCCTGGGCTGGTCTGTTAAAGGAGAACGTTATGCCCATCCTCAAAGAAGAACTCGATGCCCTATCCAAATACGGCGTGCTCAAGACCGAGATGCTGGAGGTCATCACTGGCAATCTCAATCCAGCTTTCTCTCTGGCGGGCAGTGCCAGAGTATCCGGAGTTCGCCATTCGGGAGGCGATCCGCAACGCTGTGGCCCATAGGGACTACACCGCGGGTGGCAGTCATGTTGACGTGCGCCTCTTCGCCGACCGGCTGGAGGTTGGCAACCCCGACGGTCTCTTCGGCGACCTGACCGTGGAGACGCTGGATGAAGCGCCGCCTTCAACCCGCAACCCAAACATCATGCGCGTGTTGCAAGACCTGGGCTACGTTGAGCAGCGGGGTACCGGCATTCGGCGCATGATCGCCGAGATGGCCCCTCTGGTAGAACAATACCTGACCAAGCGCTTTTTCAGCAAGCCCGTTGATCTCTCCGAGCCTGCGGTCATCAGGCGGCTAAGCGAACCTGACGCGCGAACGTATGTCATCCAATCTTTCGTTGATGCCATCAATCGCCTCACGATAGAGCCCGTCACCGTGCGGATCGCTCAACCGGTGCGGCAAGTGTCATCAACACCTGCCTTCCCCTGGAGTCGCAAGACCTACGATGGTCTCAAAACAGTCTTCAACCTGGTGGCCTGTGACGTGAACTACGAAGCGGAGTTCGCTGCCTTTTTGGACCGTGCCGAGGGTGTGGCGGCATACGCCAAAAACGTGGAATCCATGCACTTCTTCATTGAGTACATCTCGTCGCAAGGTGGCATGAGATACTACTATCCGGACTTCATCGTCCGGGCCACCGATGGTGACATGTTCCTGGTTGAAACGAAGGGCATCGAGGACATCGAGGTGCCCATCAAGGACAACCGGGCACGTAAGTGGTGCCACGACGTGGCGGATCTCACGGGGCAACCCTGGTACTACGTGAAGATACCCTGGAAAGTCTTCCAGGAAACCACAGCCACCACGTTTGACGGACTATACAGGCACGCGCTTGCGTCCGGTGCCTGAGCGGTCAGTGGGATGCGGGGGGCTGTTGGGCAACCGGCAGTCCTACCGCGATGGAGGCAAACTGTCACCAGAATCAGGAGTATACAGCTATGCCAGAGCAAATAAATCTTACGAATCTGAAGGAAATGCTGCGCCAGCAACTACCAGGGCTTGCTGAGCGGTATCAAGTAAAATCGTTGGGTGTGTTCGGCTCATACGTGCGCCAGGAACAATGCACAGACAGCGATTTAGACTTGCTGGTGACTTTCTATGAACCGCCCAGTCTACTGAAATTCATAGAGCTAGAAAACTATCTGACCGATTTGTTAGGCATGAAGGTAGACCTGGTGATGAAAAGCGCACTTAAGCCCAGGATTGGCGAGCGTATCTTGAGCGAGGTTGTGCCAGTATGAGCGCAGAACGCATCTATGCAGATTATGTGGAAGACATCCTCGACGCAATGGAGAAGGTGGCACAGTTCATCGAGGGAATGACTTTTGACCAGTTTGCCGAGGACGACAAGACTGTGTTTGCGGTCATTCGCGCGTTGGAAATCATTGGAGAAGCCACTAAGCACGTCCCGCAACCTGTGAGAGCCAGTTACCGAGAAGTGCCTTGGCAGGAAATGGCAGGTATGCGCGATAAGCTGATTCACGATTACTTGGGTGTGAACTTGGTGGTGGTGTGGAAAACAGCATTTGAGGACTTGCCCAATTTGGAACCAGTCATCCGTCGCATTCTTGTAGAAACCGGTGAGTGGCATAGCGATGTCACTTGAGATGGTCCCGTTACGGGATGGGCACCTCAAGGACGCCGCTCCACTCGTGACCGCCCGCTATCGGGCGTTGCGTGAACGTGCGTGATCCTTGCCCTCCCGCTATGAGGACGTCAGCTCTATACTGCCGCCGTTGCGTGACCTCGCTGGGCAAGCCCCAGGTGTTGTCGGCATCCGTGATGGCCGACTCGTTGGTTTCCTCTTGGGCACCTGCTTGAGGTGTTCAAAGGGAAACGTAGCGTCTACAGTCCGGAGTGGGCGAACGCTGTAGATGCAGAGGACTGTCGAGAAACCTATCGGGAAATGTATGCGCATCTTTCGACCCGCTGGGTTGCCATTGGGTGTTTCACCCATGTGATTACAGTCCTGGCCCACGACCGCGAGGCAAACGACGCCTGGCATTGGCTGGGCTTTGGATTGACCGCAGTAGACGCCATACGCGATCTCACACCTGTGCAGGGAACCAGCACCGCTGTCAACATCCGTCGTGCTCGGTTGGAGGACATCGAACAGGCGATGACGCCAAGTCAGGCGCTGCAGCAGCACCTGGCTGCAGCGCCAACGTCCCTCCCTTTCATAGAGAAAGACGGGAGGGGATTCCACGAGCAATGGCTTGCGAATTCGGCCAATGTATTGTGGTTGGCATACCGTCGTGGAGAGGCCGTGGCATGCATGGGCCGCGGCCCATCCAATCCGTCGGCCTGCTATATCATACGCGACGAAAAGACCACCAGCATAACCAGTGCATTCACGAAGGAGGGCGTGCGAAACAAAGGCACAGGAACAGCGCTGCTCAACCACTCGCTGGACTGGGCCCGTTCGGTCGGCTACGAGAGGTGCGCTGTGGATTTCGAGCCCCAGAACATCTTTGGTGCCCGTTTCTGGCTGAGACACTTCCAGACTGTTTGCTATTCGCTGATTCGCCACTGGAACGAGAGAGTTGCCTGGGCACACGAGAAGCGGGAGGACAAAGACCTGTAGTGATGCTGGTGGATTGGTTGCGTTCAGCGGGTTAGGGGCTGTAAAAGAATAACTTCCCGACTGGTGCCTGGCGAGAAATCACCCTGAGCCTGTCGAAGGGCGATTTCGAACGGGTTTTATGGCTCCCAGAGCCGCAAGAGTCTTCTTCGACAAGCTCAGAATGACTTTTGCTCATCTGTAAAACGGGAACCTATTTCTTGACGAACCCTTAGGACAGAGTGCGAAGGCAAAAAGAACATCGGGCGTGGACGGTTGACGCTGGGACGCGCCCAGAAGAAAGCGCAAGCGATCAGGTAGCTATGCCGACAAACCTTCCCCCAGAGTACTTCGAGGTAGAAGAGCGATATCGCGCCGCCAAATCGCCTGCGGAGAAAACCGCCTGTCTCGAGGAATTGATTAGCACCGTTCCCAAGCACAAGGGCACGGACAAACTAAGGGGCGATCTGCGCCGGCGACTCTCCAAGCTGAAAACTGCGGCCCAAACCCGCAAAGGCGTCAGCAGGCAAGTTTCTGCCTTCTATATCGACAAAGAAGGCGCAGGGCAAGTGGTGGTCGTCGGTCCTCCCAATGTGGGGAAATCCGCTCTGGTGGCAGCTCTGACCAACGCCACCCCCGAAGTGGCGGATTATCCTTACACCACCTGGACACCCACCCCTGGAATGATGCCAGTGGAAAACATCCAGATCCAGTTGATAGACACACCACCACTGGACAGGGACTTTGTAGAGCCGGAATCGCTGAACCTGATTCGAAGGTCAGACCTCATTCTCTTAGTCGTGGATCTGCAGACATATCCTATTCAGCAGCTTGAGGATACGATTGCTTTCTTGCAAGAACACCGTATCGCGCCCCGCCGTCTGAAAGGTCGCTACAGCGAGCAACGGCGCCTGACCTTCAAACCGCTATTAGTGCTGGTCAACAAGAACGATGACGAGAGTTCAGATGGGGACTCTGAGGTTCTTTGCGAACTTCTCGAGGATGACTGGCCTTTGCTCCCTGTCTCCGCGACCACCGGTCGCAACCTTGAACGCCTGAAGCAGGTTTTGTTCGAGCGGTTGGAAATCAT
>Ga0209986_10001348_pt1 | contig 23547 bp, 26 predicted proteins | sample BlataG_FD_183168 | JGI IMG/M metagenome (GOLD analysis project Ga0209986, IMG submission 183168) | Deep subsurface microbial communities from Black Sea to uncover new lineages of life (NeLLi) - Black_00105 metaG (SPAdes) (version 2) | ecosystem: Environmental > Aquatic > Marine > Oceanic >... | reverse complement strand
TCTAAAATATATTGATGAGCTAAATCAAATGCCTGTTGTTTTCAAATGGAAATATAAAATGGACGAGATTCCTGGTGGGGTGGTGTCGAATATTTATTGATATGATAATTAGGAAACGCTACACTAGATAACAGTAGTGTCAACTCTTATTCATATATCACTGGCAATTCTTCTGGGGTAGCATCTAATTATCCTAATCTGAAAATATATGTACTTATTTATACCTTTTCTACTTCTAAATACCAAGTTCAAAAGCCCCCACCCCCGCAATCTAATGGGATATGGCAAGCAAAATGTGTTTTGGAGAACTTAATAGGAGAACGTTTCTTGATTTATGCTATAATTACAACACAAGAGATAAAAGAAGAACAACTTGATACATTTCCTAGTTATGTTGCTATGGCTGATCCCATTAGCATAACACGACCAGAATAACCCTAAAATATTACTTAAACAGAGGGCAAAGATATCATAAAGGAAAGTAGAAAACTTTTAGCACGAAGAAGATATTACCACCAAATAATCCCCCCTTTCCAACACAACATCAGCCTCAAACTCGAAAATAAACCTTCCGCTTGTGTACAACGCGATCACCTTCTCACCCGCACCCAGCGACATATCCGCCAACCTCGTTTTCTCTCCCACTTTTATTTGTTTCAGGTCAAATCCTTCAACCGATGTCGTAGCATCCATAATGAAATTCACAACTACTGGCTCTGTAACCGCATGAGCAAGTAATCTCCCGCTTATCTCCGCATAAGATATTATATGGTCAATTCCAGCCCCACGCATCATTTCCACGTGCTCCCGCGCCTCGCACGTCGCAACGATTTTTATACCGGGATTCAGCTTCCGGGTTGCGAGAGCAATCATTATCGTTTCAGAATCGTTCTCCAGAGGTATCATCATCGTCTTTGCAACTTCGATATTGCATCTATTCAGCGTCTCGCTCTTTGTCGGGTCGCCGCTAATATGCGGTATCCCCTGTGCATTCAGCTCTGTTTGATTCAATTCGCTACCCACCACTAAAAACTCCTCATTTTCATTCCTTAGCTCTTTTATCGCCTCTTCTGCTTTGGTATTCCAGCCCACAATAATTGTATGCTTCTTCATCTTCACCGCCCCTGACCCAAATAATTTTTTTAATGCACTCTTAGTAGAAAAGGATACGAGTTGTTCAATTACATACGCAATAGTTCCTATTCCCCCTAATGCAACCAGCACAAATGTAATTCTTCCACCCTGTGTCTCAGGATAAAAATCGCCATAGCCCACCGTTGTAACCGTCACGATTACCCAATAGATAGCATCCCATATCCCTTTCTTTTCAAAATATGAGAATGCTATGGAACCGAATAAGAGCACAAAAAGGAGTATGGATAGAATCCTGAATTTATCTACGTGTCGCCTTAAAGCCCTTAACTTATTTATCAGTCGTATTAGCATCTTTTCAATACCCTTTATCCCCCTCCTTCATGAAGTCCGCAACCCAAACATCCATCTCATTTTTTGCAAATACTTCAATCTTCGGTGAAATTGCTCTTTTCAATACATTTTATCATCCTACTTCTTTAAGCATCTTAACAGGATACTTATGCCTCAACTTCTTATATTGCGTTTTCTCATCCGCAGTAATACAAACGGTTCCGTAAAGCTCAGCCAACGCCACAGGAATTGCATCATAGATGGTAACATCTCCGTCAAAAGCAATTTCTGCTCCTTTAATAAGTAAATCCTCTGTTATTGATTCAATATGCAGATGTAGCTTATAAAGGCTTCCAATCGCTATTATAAGTTTTTTAGACTCAAAATCCGGTTTATATCTGAGCGTATTAACAACCTCGCAAATGAGTAAAGGAGTAGCTACTAACGCAATTTCGTTATTTACATACCTATCTCGAAGTTTTAAAGCCTTGTCCGTATCCTCTTCCTCACTAAACCACTTCACAGCAACAGAAGTGTCTATAATGATTGTCTCCACCTTCTTACCTCTTCCACTCCGTCCCACTTAATCTTGCTCTCCTCTCTAAGTATATCCATTTCTTTAGCCGCCTCCCTCCTCTCCATTTTCTTTATCTCTTCTTCAAATGTCTTCCTTGCAACTTCACTCCAGTTTATATCCTTTGTATTTTTTATTCTCTCCCTCAATCCCTCTGGAATTGTTATTGTCATGCTTACGTGTTTCATATAGTTATATCTGATACTTGTAGCATATAAATATTTAATACTCCCTAATTATCACTGGTTTATCAATCGTATTTATAAAATGCGTATTCTCCATATCTTTTAGAAGCCACGGAGGAAGTGCGAAGAGCGAAAAATGTGTCTCTTCGCTGTATGTGTTTGTTTCGATAGCCGCTATGACATCCTTAATCTCATCGTCACTTATTTGCAGTGGGTCATAACGTTTGGATGCGATTGCGAACCCCCATTGACCGAAACTCGGTATATATTGTGTATACATCCGAACAATCGGAAATCGTGACTGTCGCAGGGTGTTTGCAATTATCACGTATCCGTCAGCTTCTAATGCCCAGTCTGCCTGAGTAGCCTGCGTAGCCATTATCCCATCTTCATCCAGCAAAGAATAAACGTCATTATAGAACTCCAGCGAATAAAAAGTTGCGAGAATATCATTGTTGGGGTCTGGGAGGTCTAAAATAACGAGGTCAAATTTTTTATTACATTCGATCGCTTCTTCTATATATTTTCTTCCGTCCATCGCCACATACTTATATCTATGGTCTTTCCATGAATCGTTGTGTAGGGCAAAAAAATATTTCTTTGATATTTCTATTACTTCGGGGTCTAAATCCACAAGAGTTATGTTTCCTATTTTGTCATCAGAGAACCTTGTTAATACTTCTAAGACGCCGAGGTCGCCACCACCAATGATGAGGACATCAAGATTATGTGCGTTATTCAGTAAAGTAACTGCGGCGGGTAATACCAGCGCCTCCGAATATGGCTCATCATCACTCTCTGATATTTGCACTCTTCCATCGAGGAACAAAACACGCCCGAGAATATCATGGTCTATTACTGTTATCGCCTGGTATCTGCTCTGTGTTCGCTCAAGGATTACCTGTCCACGATACAAATCTCCAACCGTGGTATATTCCAACTGCTCTGCCTTGTGGTAGCCCAGGGCAAATAGAGAGAGAAAAAGAGCAAAAAATATAATCACGGGAATCATCTTGTATCGATTATTTCGATGTTTGTTCTTTGGAGAGCGTGCCGTTGAATGGCTATCAGAACTCCGAAAGAATATCATGAACAGTGCCACACTCACTGCCCCTGTTGTATTCAGGATTCCTCCGGTGTGTACTGTCGTTATTGAGCCGAGTAGAGGAATCATTATGAACCCGGCAGAAATCGCCCCTGAGACTCCTCCTATGGTATCCAGAAAATATGAATATCCGGATACTTCGCCGATTTTTCCCGTTTTGTATTTTGATAATATGTTTATGGCTACCGGAAGTTCGCCACCCATCAATACGGCGGGAACGAGCAAAATGCACGACCCGTAGAATAGCAGAACATGCCATGAAGTGGGGTTGAGATTGATAAATTCGAATGCATAAATTATTCCGTCAGTTAGCATCCAAGTATCGTAGAGCGCAAGTCTCCTCGTGACTGGCACTATAACAAGAGAAATAAGGGCAATGAGCATTTCTAAGATGAAGAGCAGAAGGAATGGATTTCTGGTTCTATCAGAGAGTTTGCCGATGACAAGGCTTCCAACAGCGAGACCGCCCATTATCGAAGCTAAAACTATCGAGCCGGAATAAAAAGAAGACCCGAGAAGCAGTGTAAATTCTCTTAAAAGGACGACTTCGTAGATCATCGCCGCTGCTCCGGTGGAAAGCAGAGTTATTGTAATGACAATGAATACGGCTGTGTGATAAGCCCTTACAGGGCTTGCGGGGTCGTGGGTCAGAGCCCCACATCTATTTACTCTCATAGTGGTATGTGCATGATGCATATTATTGTTTTATTGGATGTTATATTTTAAAATATGGATGGAAATTTCCCGGAGGAAGTATTGAACCGGGTGAAGCAAATACCGAGGGGTAAAGTAACAACTTATGGAGCGATAGCGAAAGCGATAACAGGCTCAGTTCGCGCCGCTCGTGCAGTTGGGCAGGCAGTTGCGAAAAATCAGTATCCCATAATTATACCCTGTCATCGTGTCGTTAGAAGTGACGGTGACGTTGGAGGTTATAGTTTGGGTGTGGATAATAAAATAAGACTTCTGAGAGCGGAAGGAATAGAGATAAAAGGAAGAAACGTGGTGAATTTCGAGAAAATACTTGTTAAGAAAGAGTTGCGATTCGTAACCGACAGAATGTTAGGAAAATTAAGCACGTGGCTTCGTATCCTCGGGCACGATACCGTTTACGCAGCGGAAGTAAAAGGTAAATCAGTCGAAGGAGAAGAAGACGAGGATAAAGCTCTTGTCGCTTTTGCAGAACACGAAGCGCGAATATTACTCACGCGAGACAAAGCTCTTGCATCGTCAGCAAGGAAAAAGGGTGTGCAGTGCGTTCAAATAAAAACCGATGATGCAATGGAACAATTGAAGGAGTTGCTCCTGCATAACGTAAACATAAACCTCGAACCCATTCCGGTCAGGTGTAGCGAGTGCAATGCGAGGATAAGAAAAGTGGCGGAAGGAGAAGAGGCGATGCTGAAGGAGAAAAGCTATGTGCCAGCGAGCATGGTCGGGAAGTGCGATTTCTGGGTTTGTGAGCGTTGCGGCCGGATATACTGGGAAGGAGGTCACTGGAGGAATATGCGTGAGAGGTTGAGGCAGTTGAAATGAAAACTATCGAAGAACTATACCACATACAGGAAGGAATCGCATCAAAAGCTATAATAGAAGACAAACTAAGCTTGAAAGAACTAAAATTAGTGGCAGGTGCAGACCAGGCTTTCTTCTATGAGTCAAAAGACGAAGCTGAAGATAAACAAGAGAAAATAATATCCGCGGTTGTAGTGCTTGAATATCCTTCCATGCGGTTTATTGATTATTCTTATTCCGTGATGCCCGTGGATTTTCCTTACGTCCCCGGGCTCCTTTCGTTCAGAGAAGCGCCAGCCATAATAAACGCTTTTCGCAGTCTAAAAAAGAAGCCTGACCTGTTAATAATAGATGGATGTGGAATAAACCATCCGAGGTTCGCAGGTTTAGCCACGCACGTGGGTGTTGTTTTGGACGTGGCAACGATAGGCGTGGCAAAGAACCTCCTGTGCGGCAATGGCGAACTGCCAGATGAAGAAGGCGAAGCGCGTGTGATAAAATACAAAGGTAAAGATATTGGCTATTATCTCAAGAGTAAAAAGGGCTGTAAATCCATAATCGTAGCACCGGGGCATAAAGTATCGCTGGAAACTTCGCTGAAGCTAATAAAAAATTGTATCCACAAGCATAAACTACCTGAACCTACACGAATTGCTCATTTATGTGCGAATAAGATAAAGAAGGAATGCCTTTTTCCGTCATCTCAGCGCTCTCTGTGCTCTCGGCGGTAAATAAATACCAGCAGTTATTCGCACTTCATATCTGCATCATTAGCGCAATCACCGAACCAACCATTATCAACGCCATTAATATGCCTATTATCGCTCTCTGCCATCGCCCATTACTTTTCTTCTTCTTTACTCTTTTCTTTTTTACCATCTTTTCTTTTTTATTTTCTTGGCTAATTCCCAATCCAACAAACAATAGAATAGAATAGGATTAATACCTTTTAAAAATATCGTCCAAGAGAAAGAACGTTCGGGAGTGCTGAAAATAAGAAAGAAAAAAGAAAAAAATATTCCCGCTTATTCCAATCTTATAGCGGGAATCCAATTGTTGTATTTCTTGCCATTTGCATCGGTGAATTCGGTGCAGTTTATCACACCTCCTGTTACCTCCTTGCTTTTCGCATGGATTATCTGCGGATACGAGCCTGTGTGAATGGTGTAGTTGTATTTTTCGTTTGCTTGTAAGGTGAAAAACTCGTTAAAAGAGATATTGTGCCAATCACCAGCGTAGCCGTTCCAGGTTGCCGTTACATTCCAATTAGAAGTATTCCATATTTTTATGTATTCGGTATGCCCGCCAGTGCCTGGGCATGAGTAAGTGTATATCTTGCTCACATTGATGTTATTGTAAGGTGCGATTGTGATTGTGCCGTTGTGCGTGCCGGAGATGCTTGGGTATGTGCCTATGCCTGTGTCAAAGTTTGCTGGAAGTATTTCTACTGTTGCTGCATCCGTATGCCCATCACCATCGTCTGCTCTTACCGTGTATGTTCCCACTGGCGCTCCTGTTGTATCAAACGTTGCGTTGAACTTGCCGTTCTCTACCAGAACAGTCTGCGGTGTGAGCTCCATCGGTCCCTTAACTGTGATGACAATTGCAACTCCTTCCTTTCTATTGGTAGTCCCGGTTACAACCAGCGGCTCTCCAACCCCTAAACTTGTAATCGGATCAAGTGTTACCGTTGCTGCTGCGACCTTTACGTAACCTACCCAATAGAGGTCATCACTACCTGCTGAACCATACGTTGCATCCTCTATTATAGCCAGAAGCTGTTCCTGCGTCCTTCCTGTAAACGTATAACCCGCTAAAGCCTCAGTAAGGCTATTAGCTCCCAGCTTCCCATATTTGTCATCGATTCCTTTGCTAAGTACTACAACAAGATAACTTCCGGTGTCTGCGTTGGTTCCAACAGTGACCTTCTTTGAGAACGTGTAGTCTGTTTCAGAAACAGATGCTAAGGCATGGTAAATGTTAGTATCAGGCAGAGTACTCGCCCCAGGCTCTATTAGCGAACCACCGCTACCTCTTGGAGCAACTATTACTATATCTATGCTCCTTGACCCTTGTGCAGTTCCGCTGACCGTGAAATCATCTTCATGCGCTACACTCGTTGATGATAGCTCAGCCGTTAAGCCTCCTCTTGTCATTAATAATACCATGGTTCCATCATCAGTCCATGTAGCAGGAACAGCTGTTCCGTCTGCTTGATCTGCTGCATCAATGTATGCCTTCAATCTCACCGAACCGGGAATAGCAAATTTTCCACCACATGCCGTACCTGTATCTATCTCCTGGCTGAATTCTCCGTTCTCGTCAATTACGAGCCGCTCTATTATATCGAATATTTTATCCTCCACCGCGATGGTTACCCGTTCACCCGTGTTTGCCGTTCCTTTTATCGTGAGCTTCTCGCCAACAACCACTGTGGTTGGCACGTCAAAGGTGACTGCTTTCTCTTGAACCGAGATATCAACGGTGTCATAGTCGCCATCACGTGGACCACCTTTAACGGTTACCTTTATCGTATACGATCCAGTTTCGTTAAATTTGACTGCGTAAGTCCTTGTTCCGTCCGCGTCAATCGTGTCAGCGAAATTATCCTTTCCATCAGCCGAAGCAGGAGTGTCCTCTACACCACCTACGAAGAGCACATGACTACTTGAAGGGGTGGCGTTGACCCATATTGTATCACCATATACACCAGTCACCGTGAGTTTTATTGTCTCAAGCTCTATTACAGTAGTCTTTTCTGCGCTAATGTCAATTTCACCTTTTATTATTGTTAGGCTCTTTACAGCGCTGCTCGCATCCAATCCACATGCATACTCCGATTTGGTTTTTACCCGGAAGGTGTAATCACCAACATTCCAACCTGTTGTGTCGATATTTGTTGTTGCAACTCCAAACGCCTTTAACACAGCAACTGTTATGTTTGAATAGTCTTGGCCGTCTGTTGGATTAACTTTCATTTGCCCATCAGGACCGATTATTTCGAGATCAACTTTGTCGTTGTCGAATAAGTTTATTCTACCGGTATCTATTGTAAGGTTCGTTCCCACAGCGATGGACGACACTTCCGTCGCCCCAACTTTGAGTGTTAGTGGTAGATTGGGATTTTCGACTGAAAGCGGTGCTCCCATTGACCATATCTGATCTTTAGTAAGCCCTGTTATATCGGTCGCATAATAAGCCCCTGATGTTGGCCAATTTACGTTAAAAGTCCTGTTATTGACATCCGGTACATAGGTGTTCACCAGTTCCCCCGCTACATACCTGTATACTGTGGGCTTAGTAGTAAAATTCTGCCCTGTTGTGAGCCCTGTCTGCCAAGATGTGTCGGTAACAAATTGTAAATTCTGCCCTATCAACACTTTTTGTACTGATGTTGTTTGATTACCGATGTAATTGGAGTTATCACCTTTGCTTACTGCACTTCCCATCTGCACCATCACTGAAACCACCGAAGCCAGCATAATAGCAGCCAATGCAATCCCTATTATCGCTTTACCTTTCGCTTTTGCCTTCATTTTTTTCCTTTTTCATCTCCTATTTGTTTGTGTACTTATAAAGCGCCCTTACTCAGCGCTTTCATCCGAAGGGATGAACGTGAAATGTTTAAGGCATCGAGAATATCCATTTTTCAACTACGATGAGAATCTATCCATTTGCACATGCATACTGAATGAAAAAACGGAAGTTGACATCAATAGAGAAATATTTTGTCATTAATAAAATGTTTTTCGGTTTTTTCCTGATAATAAACCCTTCGATTTTTTCAGCTTTGAGACAAAATAGCTCCTTTTATAACCACACGATTACACATCGTGGGCTCTGCCCACGTCCCCGCAAACCCGGAAAGGGTTTATTTCACGAGAAAAACAAGAATATCCATGTAGTTCATATATTCGTTAGTACCCTCACCTTTAGTAACCCTAAAACATAACCCTCTAACCCTCTAAATACATCCTCTGCGTTCTCCGTGAACTCCGCGGTTAATCTGACAATGTCAAGCTAATTCCAAAATTCACCTTTCTTTAAAATCGTTTTTGGTAAAGTTAAGGTTTTAATCACAATAATTGCTTGAAATAAACCCAAAAAGGCGTTCTATTACAACTCTTTATCCTTACGCTTCCTTCTTTTATCATCCTCAATACCGCTTCGTGTTCTGGCTTTTGCTCTGTTTCAACTTCAACTTCAATAGTCGCAAGACCAACGCATTCCGCGGAATGTGCATCGCTTCCCGCAACCGCGGTGACGTTATTTCGAGTTGCCTTTCCGCTCGCTATTTTATTCGCAACGCCGAAGAAATATCTGGAATTGAAGATTTCTATTGCATCTATGCCGGAATGCGTGCAAAGGTTACCAATGCTGTGGCGGAACGGATGATAAGGATGCGGTGCGATAATTACAACTGTGCCTTTCTTCTCTTTCTGTCTCGCTATTCTTATCGTTTCCTCCAGCGATAATCCCTTCTCTAATCCTTCTTCCAAGCCGAGCACGATTAAATGACTTTCAGAAGTCGTTACTTCTATGCCCGGGATGATTATCAAATCCAGATGGTTATCGACTACGTATTTTCGTGCCGCAAAAAAACCTTCCATCGTGTCGTGGTCGCATATTGCTACGCCATCGAGCTTTTTCGCTATCGCACTTTTTAATATTTTTTCAACTGAATCATGCCCATCATGCGAGTAATTCGTATGCACGTGCAGGTCGAGGGTTAGCGTTATGGTTAGAGGCATCGTTCGTCGTAATTATATAGTTGTTGTTTAGCTTATTTTATAACCACAAGATTACACGGATTTTCACGAGAAAACAAGATTTAATGGGGGTTTAAAATGCTTTTGCATCTTGCAATTTTTCATCTTGCCTATGACACCTCACGCTAGAACAGTATTGGTTGATTTTCTTGTGTCCATCTCGTGAAATCTCGTGGTTTTTACTTTAGCGGAGAAGGAGAAAAAGTTATATAAACGCAAAAAGTGAAACTAATAATATGAAAAAGAAAAATAGAAAGGGGATTTCCTTTTATTTCAATCCCTAAGCAATCCGCCAATACTGAGCGGTGAACCGCTCCTTCCTGATGTTCCCGATGGCATGAAAGGTCTGAGCGCGGCAGCTAAGTTCGCTATCGTCATAGATTGCAGAATCACGTGCCCGGGACCCCTCAAGGTAAAGAACGTTTCACCGGCAAGTTTACGCTTGATTCCCTTCAGAAAACCACCTTTTGCCTTCGCATTCATCTGCATGTTTTCGCTCATGTAGATCATCGCACCCGCCTCGCCATAGACCATCTCTCCAGAAGATATTTTCGTAACGACCATCTGGAGATTATCCCCAATTATTTCGTATTCCATATTTACAACCCACCCGAATCTATATTCTTACTACCCACATCTAACGTTAGGTATATTTAAGCTTTTCGGTCGTTTGTTCCCATTCTACCTATAACAACCATCAACGGTTGGCCCCATCAAAAATCTTCTCAGCAGCAGCCAAAGACTCCTTTTTAACCTCTGCAAACCTTTTCCCCATCGTATCCCATGAACCATACACCGTTTTAACATATTCATCAACCTCCATATTCAACAGCAGCAAAAGTCCAACCCCCTCTTTTTGAACAAGATCCTCAACATCCTTATTTCCCTTCAATCTTCTGCCATGCCTCCGGATAGCGCGAAAATCCTGCTCAACACCGTTATTTGTTCTCTCCAGCTTGATCACTCTCTTTCCTTTTGGAGTTTGAACCTCAACGTTAGGTGCCAACAACCTCTCCCGATTCTCGGTAAACGTCTGCTCAATCGTGCCGAAAGCACGCAAAAGATGAGAGCTCTTACCTTTAAAGGCTAATCCCTCTTTTCGATTCGAACTTATTTCTTCTAAAAAGGCATCAATCCCCTTTCTGGCTGCTTTCAGTTCTCCATCGCTCCAGCGTACTTTCGTACTGAGCGGAATTGGACCATTTTTCCATCTCAAAGCCAGTCTTGCTTTCTTAAACCAAACCTCTCGTTCCTGCAGAATCTCTGCATGTTTTGCCAACCTGTAACTCGATTTATGCAATCTTTTCAAAACCCCGTGGACGTCATACGCAATAGCAACCCGGTTCCAGGCGTTTATGCATCTTTCTACCAGTTGCTCAACGTGCTTTTCTGATTTCAGACACCGTTCATAATACTTAAACAGGCGGTCGCCCAATGCACGCAGGAAATGAAAGTGGCAAATTATCTGTGGGGGACACTCCAGATGCACGGCGGTGAAATATTTCAAAATTACTTCTACCACTTTTGTGCCCTTATCGGGAGTCACGAGTCGCCGTTTCCGTGTCTTTTCAAAACTTAAAACTCGACCACATTTGGGACATTCTTTCTCTTCGGGTTCGTATTTTTCAGTTGGTGGTGGACGAGTATGAGGGAACACGTTTTTGGGGGACATCGAAACTGAAAATAATCTTCTCGATTGCCCCCTCCGGAACACAAATGCCCATTTCCTGGAGTTTTCTCTTAAGTTCCTCGGACGTGGCAGTAGAAAGGATAGAGTTTCCTAAAATTGCCCTGCATTGTTCCACTGTCAAATCTACGCTTATTCTGCCCGGTTTTGTTCCAAGATATTTCAGAACCTTTTGTTTGACCTTCCCGTTTTCCCGCTTGTTTTCTACCAGATAGTAGTAGGTTCTGACACCTTTTTTTGTCTTGCGCTTCTGGGCGCGAATAAATGCCATGTAGTGTTCAAATTGCACACTATATTTAAAGCTTTCGATATGGGTGTAAAATTGATTCGGGGATAATTAAGTGAGATTGAGCTTAGATTCCAACTCATTGTGGTTGTTATAGAGCATTTTTCCATTGAACTCTGATAAATAAGCATGGATAAACTAAACCAATTTTAGTAAGAATGACCAAAAACCAAAGGACTTTAATTGCAATCGCTTTGACGCTTCTCTTCGCAGAGATAACCATAAACTTCACTAATATCCAACTCTTCGGCAATTTCCAGGTTTGTTAGCTCTTGTTCCATACCCCTTTTTATACCATTAACTAATTTCTTTTGTTTGGGGTCAACTCCCCTTTATCCCTCATAACCTATCATTACCAATAGATAGGTAGGGCATTCGGTATATCATAAGACTCATGGTAGAAATAAAACCGTTCAAAGCGACAATCCTGAATCCGGAGCTGGGAAACGTGTCTGATATGGTTTGCCCTGTTTACGATACCATTGACGCATCCATGTACGAGAAATATTCCGCCCGGAAAAACAACGTAATTCACTTTACCACGAGGAAAGAAGGCTATGGGGAAAACGAATTTGTGGATTATGCAAAACGGCATCTCAATCGGTTTTTCAACGATGGGATTCTAATTGAGCGCAAAAACCCCGCTTTCTACATCTATGGCGTCAGATACAAGCTATCGGAAGAGATTATGGAACAAATCCCGGAAGGAGAGAGAAGAGAGACCTATTTCGCATTCGGGTTAGTAGCACTGGTGAAGGCGGAAAAACTTAATGAACACAGCATATTAGGGCATGAAAAGACTTTTGAGGTGAACACGCGGGAGCGATACAGGCTGCTGAAAGAATGCGGGATGAATTTCTCGCCAATCGTTGCGGAATACAACATGCCAAGCCACGATATAAACCGTATTTTCGAGGATTATCTCGGCTTTATCAGACCGGATTTGAAGATAGATGAGAATCGAAAGCCTATTGTGGACGTCGAATTAAATGGTGCACGGCACTTGCTCTGGGAAGTTTCAGATGAAGAAATTATCCGCAAGATTCAAGAGCTAATGCGCGATAAAAAAATTCTTATCCTCGATGGGCATCACAGGTACTCCGCTTCTTATCGGTTGAGTAGTGAGGGAGAGGTGGGGACGGCATATACGTTGATGATGCTTTTAGAGGGTGGAGATAGAGCGCTTTTATTGCTGCCGTGGCATAGATGTGTGAAAAAGTGTCGCATGGAAGATTTGTGGGCGAGGATAGAAGAGAATTTCGCGATTGAAAGTTGCGATAAGAATGAAAGAAGGGGTGCTGTCTATTCAAAGCTCAATGAATGCAACGAAGAATTTGACGTTAGATTGGGCATGTACGATGGAGAAAAATTCTATTTGCTGCGGGCTGATGAGCAGAGAATAAGGAAATTGGCAGCGGAAAGATGCGAACGAGTTGGATTGGACGTAATAAGTCTGCATGAATGGCTTATTGAGCCAACGCTTAAGCCCTTACAGGGCTTGCGGGGTCATGGGGCAGAGCCCCATACTGGCAAACCCGCGGATATTGTTTTCACCGCCAGCCCGAAGGATGCGATTGAAAAAGTAGATATGGGGGCTTACAGTGTTGCATTTTTTCTTAAACCACTGCGAGTAACAGACGTGGAATACAAGGCACGGGTGGAGCGGAAAGCTTTTCCGCAAAAGTCCACGCTGTTCTTGCCAAAGGTTGCTGAGGGTGTCGTGATGTGGAAGGTCGGAAAATAACACCAGATAAAGTTTTATTTCGAGTTTTCGAGAGCCAACCAAAACTTTCATTAAAACTTTCTTAAAAAGAAAGTTTTATCATAGAACTATGTTTCATTCTAACCGGACACTTACAAAAGCAGTTATAATCGCTGCAATCTGCGTTTTTAGCACGCAATTTGGCGTTACGGTAATTACACCACTGCTTGGCGAGTGGATAGAAGCTTCAGAAACCCAAAACCCGTTCTTCTTAGCTGCTTTGATTTTCTCTGCTTTTACTATCGTAAGCACACCACTTGGTATTCCGGGTGGTATTATTTCGGATAAAATCGGGAGGAAACCCTTGATTGTAACCGGGCTTGTGCTCTTCGCTGTTGCGTCTGTCCTGTTTCCATTTTCAAGCAGCACTTACCACTTGATATTTGCGAGGGCATTGCAAGGAGCAGGAGCAGGCTTGTTCTTCCCCGCAATTACTGCTTTGCTCGCGGACATTACGAGTTACGAGGAGCGAGGGCATGCGCTTAGCGTGTACAACATCGGGTTGGGCGTGGGTTTAGCGTTGGGTCCGGTTTCAGGAGGCATTCTTTTCGATATTTACGATATTCGCATACCGTTTTTCTTTTGCGTCGCCTTTGCACTTCTGAGCGTGGTGTTGGTGCTGCTCTTTGTTCAAGAGCCAAAAGTAAGGTTAAAAAGAAAAGGAAAAGGATTATCGTTAAGTAAGAGCGGTAAAAAGGCATTGCGGCTTTCCTGTGTCGTGATATTTTTTGGAATAGGCGTTGCAGCCATTATGGGTGCCTTGTTCTCTCCTTTTGCTTTTGATCCCCGGAACCTCAAACTTTCCGCAGGAACCATCGGTGCGATTCTTTCCGCGATGTTCGTTGCGTTCGCAATACTGCAAGTTGGATTTAACAGGCTAATGAAGCTCATAGGAGAACGCAATCTCTCGATTGCCGGGTTGTTTTTGTGTGCTTGTGGCTTGCTTGTGCTTTACTTCGCAACCAGCGTCTCAGAACTTTTTATAATGAGCGTTTTCCTTGGTGCAGGTCTGGGTGCGATTTCACTTGGCACGTTAACGCTGGCGTCGAAAGCGGTAGGAGAAGGAGAGCAAGAACGAGAAGGGCGGGGTAAAGTAATGGGTATCTATTACACGGTGTTTTATGCAGGTCTTGGTGGCATTCCGCTTGTTTGTGGTGCGCTCTCTGATATTTTCAGTGCAAGGTTGCTGTTCTTAGCGTATGCCGCGCTTCTCCTCATATTGATGTTTGTGGTGTGGCGCGTTGGCTCGGATTAAACCCTTTTAGAATTTTACGTGAAAAAATCGAAAAATTTTTGTATACCTATGATAAAAAATAGTAAAATATGAATCGCATGCCTCGTGCTTAAGTACGGGGTATAGCTGTGCCTTAAGTGTTAGATGGATAATGCGGGGTGGATAGGTTAGGGCTTTGGATCGTAGAGACCTTCAACCTTTATATGTAGAGAAAACAAATAATAATCAGCGATAAGAATATGAATGACATGGAATGGTTTAAAGGGCATTTGGCTCAATTAAGAGAAAAGTATGAGTCGAAACGGGTAGCCGTCTTAGATGGTGCGATAATTGCGATAGGCGATGACCTCGAGGAAGTAGCAAGAATTATCGAAAGAAAAAAGAGAACTGGTGAAATAAAGGGAACACCTTATACAGGTAGAGTGGGTGATGATATCGCAGCGGTGCATATTCCATCGGTGTATGTCTGAGGATTGATTCCCATGTCAGTTTTTTGCTTTGATACGATTTTGATCCGAGGCTTGGATTGCTTGGGCACAACGCACTGGTAAATTTTCAGCTTTTTGTGGATTGGCGTGAAAAGAGAATCGAGCTTCGTGGAGTTTCTCCAAAAATTATTTCAAATATTTGAAACTTTTTTTAACATTATCCAAAAACTTTTTAAGGTATAATTAGAAATTATATTAAAGACGTACAATAAAAGGGATGCCTCGGAATTTATTCCGAGTGTGGAATGGCTGGGGCTTGCCCATATAAATATAAGGCGAAATCACATTAAAAAAGGAGAAAAATGGAAAAGAGAACCATAGTAGGCTTAATGGTCCTAGCAGTAATCGCAGCAATTGCGATGTTTTCGGGATGTGTTGAGGAAAAAGTACCCACATCAACTCAAACATCAACAACGCCTACTTATACACCTGAATTAACACCTACGCCAAAACCGACTCCAACACCAATAAAATATAACGTAACGATAGATAGTGCTACAGGAAGCGTTTCTTATTCTAGTGAATTTGACTATGTCGTCTTCTATATTATATTTGAAGTAACGAACCACGAAAGTACATCCACACCTGCTTTAGAGGCGGAAATACACTTAACGCAACCGCATCACGAACTTGATATGCGTGAACTCGACGAACTCGGTGAAATAGAACCGCATGAAACAAAACTGTTTACAGTAGCTGTTTGGGGAGATTACTCCGACTACGAGGACTATAACCCATTTAAATATACAAGTTTGGAGGTGTCGGTCTACGATCCATCCCAGAGTTATCCATTTCGCGCTTTCGAGAGTAAACATGGTGTAATAAATTCTGCGATCTAGTTCAATAATCAACATTGCCGATACGAACAATTAATACGATAACCACAAATTAGAGATAGCGGCAGGTTAAAAGGAGATAGTGGCACGGAAGAGAAAGGGAAATGAAAATGGAGAAAGTGATGGACGAATCCGTTTTAAATAATATCATGAAATTTGAATATTTATTAAATCTTCTAAAACTCCAATACCTTCGAGATTGTTTTAAAGGGCCAATCAATGATGAGGCGATATCTAAATTGATCGGCTCAGATGAGATTAATAAAGCTAAGATTTTGCATTCTGATTATGGAAGAGCTTTTCTTGTTTATTTGAAAGGCTCCATTTACAAGGGTGGAGGCAAAGGGAATATACAGACTGGACTATTAATAGAAGGAGCCGATCCAAAGGAGAGTAGAGAGGTTAAAGAGTTGTACGAAGTAAATCGCCTTATTAAAGAAGAAATACGCAAATCAGATAAATGGTTTCAAATTTTCTGTGAATATGTGTTGGTAAAAACATCCATTCATGAGCTGATAGTTGATATTTCGGAGAAAGAAAATGGTTATTCTGATTTAATGAATCTAATTAAAATCAGTAAAATGGATCAAATAGAAATAAGTAATTTGAGAGAAATCGTTATTTGTTCATTGAGAATAGGATTAGACCCTTTATCGGAAGATAATGGGCGTGAACAGGATTTATCACATTTGAAAGATTGTGAATATAGTGAGTTCATGGCTAAGAGAGAAGAATGGGATGAAAAAGCAACTTGTGCTTTATCTATCGCAAAAGAAAACATGGACAGAAATCGCCTTACATTGGTTACGCAATGGGATAAATATTCTATGTGTGCTTTTGATTGCGGTGCAGTATTTCTTAGAAAGAGGAAGGAGCCATTAGTTTCAAGATTGTGTCGTTCTTTTAGCGACTATTCAAAATGGAATGAAAATACGCTATTAAAAGATAAGGTTAAAGAAATCATCGAAAAAGATGTTGATATTTTGATAGGAAGGTATAGCGATTATTTTGGAAACGAAAATGATACAGTAGAGTTTTTTCAAGAGAATAGGGAGCATATACAAGATGTAGAAAAAATAGAAGATGAACTTAGAACTAAATGGAAAAAATTGAACATAGATTAATGGGGCTATAAAGCCAAAACAACCGCCAAGGATGCCCCCGAATTTTATTTGGGGGTGGATGCGTGCCTCGTAGGTTAGCCTGCCAGAAGGTTAAAATCCTTCCTGTACCGTTTACCCGTATCGGTGCAGAAGCCAACAGTGGCAGGGTGTCCCTCGTGAGGGGGAATCTGAAGAGCCTGAGGCGGTCTTCAGCCCGAAGCAAAAGCGAACCAGAGGTGGGATATGCTAAACGACGACCCACCCTCCACTTGGGGAAGTTCGATGCCTCTATGGGGATGGTTTACCGTATGTAAAAGCGGCCCAAAACGGGAAATTACCATAGGGGGTTAGCATGTCTGTTTAGGATCGGGATGAAGACGAAAGACCTCCTCCTACTCTACTGGTTGGGGCTTTAATGCCCCCCTACCACCTCCACCATCTCTTCCGCTATTTTCGACAATCGAAGCCATGTATTTGCCGCTGCTCTCAGCTTTACTATATCATCACCGCTAATACACACGCTTAATTTATTCCCTTTACGAGCGACGGCAACAAAAGAGCGCCTTTTATCGCTATCCTTACCCCCTAATTCGTTCTTGTTATCCTCTTCCTCTTCCTTTATGGACTCATATACCGTTCTTATCGTCTCTTCCTCTCCCTCCAGCTCAAATTCGACTTTCATTTCAAACTTCCTTCAGGAAAGTTCGATGCTTACTTAAACTCTTCTTCCTCTTTTACCACCAGAGCGCTTTGGACCGCCATGTGGTATCGGCGTCACGTCCTCTATCTTCCCTATTCGCAGTCCGGCACGTGCAAAAGCTCTTATCGCCGCCTGCGCGCCGGGTGCTGTCGTTCTCGCTTTACGCCCCGCTGCCGCCTTTACTTTCACATGTATCCCCCTTATTTCCCGTTCTTTTAGTTTATCCGCAAGTTGCGTTGCCATCTGCATCGCGGTATAAGGAGAACTCTCATCGCGGTCCGCTTTTGCTATCATCCCGCCGGAAGCTCTTGCAATCGTTTCCGCACCCGTCATATCAGTAATCGTGATAATGGTGTTGTTAAAGGAAGAATATATATGCGCTATTGTCCATCTGTTTTCTGCCATTTTTCATCCCTCTTTATCCTATTTCTCTTTTCCCTCTTCTTTTCCCTCTTCTTTTTCCTCTCCTTTTCCCCCGGAGGTACTCGTAACAGAAACCGGGGCATACCGGTAGTAGCCTATTCCCCTTTCCTCATCCACGCTCACTATATAAGAGGGAATGGTAACTCTTCTATCATTAACTGCGATATGGCCATGAACGATGAGTTGCCGTGCGTGTTTTAGCGAATTCGACAGTTTTTTTTTATATACCCTTGTTTGTAGCCTCCTTTCCATGATGTCCTCTATGCTCAGCTCCAAAACGTCTTCCAGTCTCGAACCCTCACTTTCCACTTTGGTTTCACCTTCACCCACACCCTCTTTCAGTATCCCTCTCCTTTTTAAGCTCGCCAGAATGGCTTCTTTCTTTCTCAGCGTATGTTCTGTGGGCTTCATCCCTGCTATTTCTGCTAAAATATCTCTTATTTCCCTTCGGTATCTCTTTATAACGCTCGCTGCCTTCCATATCTCCCTCTTGTTCTTCAGTCCATACTTTTCCGCTAATTCTTTCTCATCTTTTATCCTTTGCAGTACCCATGGTCTTCTTGGCCTCTCATACGTTTTCTTTCTTCTCTTTGGATGCCCCATTTTATTTTACCTCTCTCTCTTCCCTGTCGTCTTTGCTTTTGCCGCCGCTAATATCTTCTTCCTCATCACTCCTACTACCATTCCTCTTCGTCCCGTGGATTTTGTTCTTTGACCCCGCACTCTCAGTCCCCTTTCATGCCTTATGCCACGATAAGACCTTATCTTACGCAACAAATTTATGTCATCTCGCAGCTTCAACACCAGGTCAGACCCCATTATATGCTTATCCTCTCCACTAATTAAGTCCTTTCTCCTGTTCAGCATCCACCACGGCAATCGCTTCTCTACACTGTTAACCGCGCTCTTCAACCGCTCTATTTCACTGTCTGAGAGCTCACCCATTTTTGCCCTCTGGTCTATCCCTGTGGAAATGACAATCGTCTTTGCCACTCTTCTTCCTACTCCCGGTATCCCGCATAGCGAATATGCCACGCTTCTTTTACCATCTAAGTCGGCATCCAAAATCCTGACAATATGCCTGAATTCCTCTTCTCTTTTTTCCGCTTCTTCACTCATCTTACACAAACAAACCTTTCTTTAAAAAGAAAGCTTTACTAAAGAAATATATTTTTTCTTTTTTCTAAAAAGAAAAAGTGTTGGTTCGCCGAGGAAGGGATTTGAACCCTTGAGTTCCTTGCGGAACACAGGCTATCCGTTCGTTGGCTCCGTAAACTCCAGGCCTGCGCCTTACCACTCAGCCACCTCGGCTCTTCGTTTCCATCCTTTCATATACGTCCCGGGCTTCATAAACACTTTCTCCGTTTCTACACATATTCCTTTTTCTGCTCTGAACATATCTTCCGAGCTCATCTTTGCTTCGCCTATGCTCACCGCTTCACCTTTCACGGTATATAATATCACACGATTACCTATATTTATTCCTTCTTCTATCCTCGAAATCCCGGGGGCTGTGAGGTCTGCGCCATGACAAATTGCATCCACCGCACTATCCTTTACGACTATACAAGGCAGGTGCCCTAATGCGTATTCCATTGGCATGATGAGTTTCCGCAGAAGACGCTCATCCCCTTCCTCGTAAAGGACATACGCATCTTTCAAGTCCTGCAACTTCCTGAGTTCATCCTCGCCAAAGGGAAATGATTTCGTCCTTCTCAATTGCGACATGTGCGCACCTACGCCTAATGCGAGCCCGATATGATGGCAAAGCATTCTTATGTACGTTCCTGCCTCACAACCTACTTTCATCAGCACGTCCTTACCCTCTACTTCTTTTATTTCGATGTAATGCACCGTTCTTATCCTTATCCGTCTCTTGACCGCGGACTCCAATGGCGGTCTTTGATATATCCTGCCCACGAATTCCTCGCTTATGTTCCTCAGTTCATCCTCCTCTACCTCTCCATGCAGTTTCATCACGCACACGTATTCTTTATCTGCAACGAAAGTATCGGCTAACTTCCTTGCCGTTCCGAGCAGGACAGGCAGCACCCCCGTAACCTTCGGGTCAAGTGTTCCAGTATGCGCCGCCTTGTTTATCTTCACTATACTTTTTACCCATGCAACAACTTCGTGGGACGTTGGACCCGCAGGCTTATCTATAATAATCACCCCTCTTTCTATATGCTCCCTTACCGCACGAGCTTCCGGTGCACGTCCGTATCTTGGATCAGTAAAAGAGGGCGATTTTTCCAATTTGCATCTTTCTAACGGCTTCTCGCTTTCTATCATTATTTCACGGTTTTCTTAAAAGAATTTCTTTTAATTTCCTAACTTTAAATATAGAAATTAATTCGGAGCATCTACGTCACAGTCCGCAATTATTTTATTCGATGCCAATGCTGCGAAGGAAGCTGCTAATGTCGTTTTACCCGTGCCTCCTTTTCCGCTTGCTACTGAAATAATCATCCTTTCTTCTTGCAATCATCCAAAGCCGCTCTTAGCGCGTTCACTGCAAGAACAGGACAATGAAGGTTATCCTCTGGTAAACCATCCAGGACCGACAAAATGTCCTTATCCTCTATCCTGAATGCTTCTTCGAGTGACTTACCTTTCACCATTTCTGTAACTACGCTTCCACACGCAATTGCGGGACCACAACCATCTGTGATGAATTTGCTATCCACGATTTCACCTCCGTTCACATTAAGATGTATTTGCATTGTGTCACCGCAAGGGCCCGTTATCCTGGCAGCACCATCAGGATTATTCAATTCACCTACGTTTTTTGGATTATACGCTTCTTCAAGTGTCTTTTCAGTGTATATCTCACTCTCCTCCTCCATTATCGTATCCTCTATACTCCCTATTAGCTCGTCTAAATTTGAAAATCCCCCGTTATCTTTTTTAATACTTTTTTTCGTGCCCGCCATTTCAATCACCTCAAGTCTATCTAATCCACCAATATATTTATCTCTTCGCATTTGTTTAGCTAACCACAAGATTACACAGATTTCCACACAAACTTTCTTTCACAAAGAAAGTTTGATCAAAGAAACATTTTAAAGGTGTTTTTCTTTTCCGTAAACGCTTTTTTTTTCTAAAAGAAAAGGTTTTAATCTTGTGAAATCTCGTGGTTTTTACATTGGCTATACAATATATCATAAAATGTTCTCGCTTTAAAAATAAGAGAAGGAAGAGAGGAATTACTTCCTAAACTCTTCCAATCTCTTCTTTATCTGCTCCAACTGCTGCTCCAGTGCTTTTGCCTGCGTCTCAAGCATTGAAATCTCCTGTTCCTTCGGCATTGCTGGCATGCCCATTGGTGCAGCTCCTACCGGTGCTTGCTGCTGTAGCCATGGAGTAAACTGCGGCATCTGTCCTGTTTGGGCGAGATACTGTGCCGCTGGAGGCAATCCCGTTGGGCTTCTTCCTATCCAGCCTGGCGAGTATCCGAACCTCATCCAGCCCGGCAAACCCGTCAAGTAATACATGTTTCTCCTTCTATTTCCTGCCATTTTTTCATATCACCTCCTAAACAACCCTTTTAAGAAAAAGTTTGAGCAAAAATACCTCACGGTCTTGTCATTTTAGACCCGCATTTCGGGCAGGTCTGCTGATAGCATGGCACCCCGGCTTGATGCGGCATTGTATATCCGCAATTTGGACATCGGCATTCTCCGCCGGGACCCAATCCACTACCACCCATTCTTCCTTGCCCTTGACCTCTTCGTCCTATTCCTTGACCTCTTCCTCCACCTCTACCCATGCCGCTCATTTTATCTTATCCACCTCCCGTAAGAATACGGATACGGGTAGCCATAATATGGCACCGGGTATGTCCCTTGAGCTGGAGCTATTGCCCCATACATTCCTGTCCACCACCTTCTGGGGAGCCACGGGAAGTTACTGCAAAATGGATATGGGTTGCCCATTCCCATACCTCTTCCGGGTCCAAAGCCAGACCAAAAACCTCTTCCAAATCCTATTCCTCTTCCTCTTGCCATTTTTTTATCACCTCTTCACCTTTTCCCTTTTTTTTCTTATATGAATATATATTCATAAGAGTATAAAAAGGTTACTTGTTTTCTCCTTTACCTTCTCCATCCTCGCTTTCCACCCCTCCACCCGGGTGGCAATCTTGGAGGGGATACGGGCGCCTTAATCTTGGCTTCCGCTATCACATAGTTGCCCCCCTCTATCCTTATGGCGTTCCCTTCGACAAAAGCCTCCGCTATTTTTCGATGTGCTTCGGTTATTATTCGATGGAAAGTAGGCTGCGAAACATCCATCATCTTCGCCGCTTCCACCTGGTTCATCTGTAAATAATCTTTCAGCCTTATGCATATTCTTCACCTCTTTTTTCCTCCTCCGTAAGCCAGAAGACTTTATCCCTGTATTTAACCTTTTTTATTTTCCCGCTTTCCGCCAGCCTCGTTAAGCTGTCGTGAACACCTCTTTCCTCTACCTCGAATTTTTTTAGCGTTTCTATAACCTGCTCCTCCCTCATTGGATGCCGCCTTATTATTGCTAAAATAGCGTCTTCGGGATTTGTGAATCCATCAGTGGAAAAATCGCCAGTCTCCTCCGCGGTAATATCTACTACCGTAACATCACCAAGAATTGCATGTGCTAATGCGATGGCATCTTTATCTGGAGGAACCGCCCAGGGTTCTGCAGGTGGTCTTATCGGGACATTTATATACGTTCGATTGGGCTCTATGTGCTCAAGCCTGCTTTTTATTGCTTTTAATTCCTCTTCTGAGTCATTGAGCCCCTTTACCAGCATGACTTCCACCCATATCTCACCGTCATATTCCTGCCTGAACCTTTCCATACCTTCGACAACTGCCTCGAAATCAAGCCCGCGATGCGGTCTGTTTATCTTTCTGAATGTTTCGGCAGTGCCGGCATCGAACGAGGGCATAACAACGTCTGCTTCCGAAAGGTCGTTTCTTACGTCTTCTCTGTAAAGTAGCGAACCGTTTGTATCAACTGCTATGTGTATATCTGCTATTTCTTTAGTCTTCCTGATTAGCCAACCAAGGCTTTTACATAAAGTCGGTTCGCCTTCGCCTACGAAGGTCACAAAATCTATTTCGCTATGACTACTTTCTACTTCTATTACCCTTTTGATTTCGTTCAACAACTCTTCCGGTGGGAAGAAGTCTTTACGCTGAGTGGTTATATGCGTTGTCCTGCCAAGCTGGCAGTACACACAGGAATAGTCACAGGTTTTGAATGGAATCGGGCTAACGCCTAAAGAGCGTCCAAGACGTCGTGAGGGAACCGGTCCATAGACTATTTTCATATTATATCCTTCTGAACCATTTTCGTAAACTTAAGCTAAATGCCGACATAGCATGTAGTTTTTAGAAAAAATATAATTAATACACTTTCATGCCTATTTATTAATATTTAATAAGTAACAACTACGTTAATCCTGACTTTCGGT
>Ga0209986_10001346_pt1 | contig 23559 bp, 22 predicted proteins | sample BlataG_FD_183168 | JGI IMG/M metagenome (GOLD analysis project Ga0209986, IMG submission 183168) | Deep subsurface microbial communities from Black Sea to uncover new lineages of life (NeLLi) - Black_00105 metaG (SPAdes) (version 2) | ecosystem: Environmental > Aquatic > Marine > Oceanic >... | reverse complement strand
TAGTCAGGGTCGAGGATGGTGAGGATTCGGATCCCCAGTTTTTCGGATCGCGCCAGCTCGCGGTCGATCGCCTCTTCGCTGCGGGAGGAAGCGATCTTAGGCGCCGCCTTGGAGAAGCCGGGAAGCTCGGCGAGTTCTTTTTGCGGTGCCTCCCAGATTGCCTGTGGGGAAGTGAAACGATCGAGGAGGATTGCCATTCGCCGCGGGGTAAGCTCGCGGATCAAGTTAAGTCCGATCAAATAATGGCTCGCTGGTCTCTTCATTGAAGAAAGATATTAGACCGAAAGTGTTCTCTCTGACAAGGGTTGTCTTCTCCGGTTTCTTTTTCGCGGTCGTTGAGTGTCTTTCGTTGTTTGGCTATGATCCTTCCCGGTGACGAGGATGCTGATTATCTTATTCATTATCGCGTGCATAGAGGTCGCCTCGCTGATTAAGCTCGGCCAGGCCATCGGAGGTGGACCGGTACTGGGAGTGATTATCCTCACCGCCGTTTTTGGGTTGACTCTCCTTCGCCTGGGTGGCCGAGCAGCCTTTTCAAAACTTGCTGCAAGCGCCTTTGCAGGGAGACTCTCCGCACGGGACCTCCTCCGCCGTGAACTGTCCCTCTTACTGGCGGGTATCCTCCTCATCGCTCCAGGACTGCTCACCGATGCTGCTGGGATCGTGTTCCTTGGACGATACTTTTTCTTCAGATTCCCTTCTCACCGGCCCAAAAGTGAGGAGGGTGATGTGATCGACGTCGAGTACCAAGTCCACGACAAGGTGCCGCGGGAGTAAAGAGCAAGCAAGAACAAGTGTAAAACGAGCCCCCCAATCCAGATTCCCATCCAGGAGGGGACCAGAAATTCGGCGAACGGCAGTCCTCCCAGCTTCTCTACAACCCAGATTAGGGGCTTGAGCATCCAACCAAACAGAATTCCCCCCGGGGTAAAGAGCGGTGTCCAAGAGCACAAAAGGGCAAAAAGACCGCTCCAAAGTGCGACAGTAGCCAGTGGAATAACAAGCAGGTTGGCAACGAGGACGAGCGGGTGGATCGTCCTGAAGTGATATGCGATAAACGGCGCAGTCCCCGCTTGCGCTGCCGCCGATACAACCAGCAGACCGAGCGGGTAGCGCACGCACCACGCAGGAAGTGGAGCTTTCTTTGCCACTTCATTGATCCAATTCCCCACGCCAAAGAAGGGATCGAACGAAGCGATGATCGCCGCGGTGGCACCAAAGCTTAACTGAAAACCGACATCAAACAGCGCAGAGGGGCGAATGGCGAGGATGACAAGCGCTGCAGCGGCCAAGCCATGATAAGAGCGCACCCAGCGGCGAAGGATGATCCCAAGGTCGGCAAGGACGCTCCCCAAGCCGAGAAACGCAAACAGAAGGGCGGCGCGCACCAGGCTCACCCGCGGGCCTACAAGCCATAAGACAAGTAAGACGGCCAGCCCAACAAGCGGGTAAGTGATCACTGGCCGCAGGCCGGCAAGGCGCAGGGCGAACCAAACTACAGCGAGGAAGATCCCCAGATGAAGCCCGGAGACAGCGAGCAGGTGCATCAGGCCGGTGCGGCGGAAGGCCTCCTCTACTTCATCGGAGAGCGAGGCACGCTCTCCAAAAAGGAGACCGTGAGCCAAGCCGGCCTCAACAGAGGGAAGGATCTGATCCAGTCGCTCAAGGAGCTTCTGGCGAAGATTATCCCCAAAGCGCAGAATACGGCTCCCAGCGGTGCCGATCCCTTCCATCTGGCCTTCACCGCCGACTGCCATTGTGGCAAAGACCCCTTGACGAGCGAGGTAGGCGCGGTAATCGAAGTCGTCAAAATACTCCGGCACCTCCACCGCGCCGACTAGGTGAAGCCGATCTCCGTAGAAAATCCTTTCTTGATCCTCCTCGTTCCAAAAGCAGGTGACGCGGATCTTCGCTGAGAGGTGATCAGGTGCAAGGATAAAGGCGGTATACCCATCGCCGAGATCGGGGTAGGAGACGACCGTTCCCGTGACCTCCCGCAGATAGATCGCTCGCCTGTAGAGCTCCTCCGTCGGAAGCTTGGAGGTCTGAGTACGAAGCCCTCCCAAAAGAGCGATAACAACAAGAAGACCAACGAGAAAGACGCGGCGCACACGCGCTAGAAGGACACAGGTAACTGCAATCCCCACCGCCGGCCAATAGAGGAGCGCAGGAGCAAGATCAGGCGGGAGAAGCGAGCCGAAAACTGTACCCACTGCAAAAGCGAGCGTCACCCCAACCAGAGAATACCTCATCTCCCCATAAAGGATAACTGAAGCAATGCCTGAATTGCTAATTGCTCGAAAAGTTGGTATAATGCGAGCGGATCATTGATATGGGGGTGAATGGCATCGACGGGGATAGCAAAGCGAGGCTGCAAGCGGAGCGTTCGCCATCTCCTAAAACTGGCGAAAAAAACAACAACTGCGGATTACGCATTCGCTGCTCCTTCTCTTAACTAAGAGAAGGCCGCCTGATGGAGCTTCCCGTGGGCTTCATTAAGGCGTCGACACAGCGGGTATATCGCGTCTAAGCGCTTTCCTTAAGGCGCGACGAACCAACTGAAAGCTGGGTGAGGATCATCCTGGTCGTGGGAGGATGCTCACCAAGATAAAAACACGACGCTAAGCTTGTAGGCGCCGAGTAGCGGTATCTTCGGACGCGGGTTCGACTCCCGCCACCTCCACCAGATCCTCTAGAGTCGCTTTGGCAAAATTCTTGCCACGAGCTGTCCGTTCAGAGTTAACAAGATTAAGAGGTAACGTCGCACACCTGTCTGCCTCGTGGACGCAACAGGCAGGCAAGGTGCGACGCTACAAAGACGGAGGTAGCGTCGGAGTTTATCTCCGACGTTGAGGGGTTTATCCCCAACGTTAAAGGAACTTCTCTTCGCGGGATCCTCAGTAGCGGTTGCTCTGCCCGATCTTGCAACCGGACATTTCTGATAGAGCTTATGCGGCTTCTACCAACAAGCCGATTCGCCTGCGGTGAATCTCCGTTTTCCTCCCCCTCAGCGCAAGTAGGAGGTATCCAACGGAGGTCTTTTATGGATCTCTCCCCCTATCTCTGGTAGCTTATTCAAGCAGTTTGGAGACCTCCACTTGGGCTACGCCATTCGTTGCAGGCGCTTAGTCTTGTACTTCGTGTCTGGTATAAAGCGGCCAGTTGTTAGGCTCAGGTTTGGAGTAACTCTCGGAAGGTAGCGGCGTTTTGCACTGCGTAGCCACCGATGTCGTTATTGAAGAAGGCGTAGATATCCCGGGCACCCGACTGCCTCGCCCAGTGAGCGCGTCTTTGAAGCTGGTTATCGGGGTAGCTTCCCTGATACTCACCGCCAGGGCCGTGGAAGCGCAGGTAAAGAAGTAGCCCGATCAAGATCTCTGGACAGCGGCTTTGGGGCATATCATGCACACAGAGCGTGGCTCCTTTTGCCGCAAGGAGTTCATACACTTTTTGAGTGAACCAGCTTGGATCACGAAACTCCAACACCGGTGTGGGTTTCACCGGCAGAAGGCCGAGGAACGTCTTAAAAAGAGAAAGGTTCACCTCGAGGCTAGGGGGAAGCTGCCAAAGGACTAAAGCCAGCTTTTCCTGCAAAGCCTCCACCCGTTTGTAGAACACACTCACTGGTTCCTCGCAATCTTTAAGCCGCTTGATATGGGACACATAGCGGCTACCTTTAAGGACGAACAGGAAGTCCTCAGGTGTCCGCTCATACCAGGACTCCAAGGTAGTCTGGCGGGGGAGGTGATAGAAGGAGCTATTGATTTCGACACAGTCGAATTGCTCACAATAGAATTCCAGTAAGCGCCGCTGCGGCAGATCCTCGGGGTAAAAGACACCCTTCCAGTGCTGATATGAGAATCCAGATGTTCCCACACGAATCATGACGCATCTACCCTCGGGACTGTTTCATCGCTGCAAGCAGCTTGTAAAGGGTGGATTCAGCTAAAGGACCCACCATCTTTGAACACTTCCTCTTCCAAATATAGTCTGTTTAGGAACCGACGGTCAACCTGGAAGTGGTGCTCGAATGGCCTCGTAGTTGGAGGGGATGTTGGACTGCATGATCAGGCACTATCAGCTCCGATATAGGCTAACTCAGCGAATTGATAGAAATGACTAGATCTTGGTGTTGGATTGCAAGACCCGACCCTCATGTACCCCAGAGGATAAACCCATTCTGCTCAAGATATGCGACCAGATCGCGGCGTTTGACGCTCACATCAAGTCTCGATCGCGACCTGCTCGAAGAGAGCTCCTCCAAGTGGAATCTCTCTGCCTTGTTGGCGATAAGCTAAGAGCATTTCGCGCAACGCGTCCTTGAGCAGTTCCCTGCACTCCTCCAGGGTTTGACCTTCAGTGACCACTTCGGGCCATTCGACCAATTGCCCCATGTAACCGGAACTGATCTTTGTGTGCTTTGCAGTGTAAATACTAGGCATGATCGTTCCTCCCCCTCTATACCCCTGAGCCTGGTTCATGATTATAGCACGATGTGCCGCCTGTTTGCTGGCTCTTCGATGGTGAGCGTTGCTTAAAGGTACGGAAATTCAAAAATCGAGATCAGGCACGGCCTATTTAGGCACCGATGAGGGTAGCAACTCTGGGTTTGACTGGAGCGATAACGCGCACCACGCTCTTTCGGCGTGACTGGCTAAGTGACTCAGGTATGCGTCCCGGTTTCCCACGACATCAACAGCCCGCAGGAGACTTTGCATTATGGTTTACGCCCCCAGAATTGCGCAATATCCTTCGCATGAGCACGCGAACAGGGCGTCCGCGTGGCAATAGCCGGTTCGTAGAGGTGGCAGAGCGCATCACGGGGCGAATCTTAAGGAGACGAAAACCTGGGCCAAAGAGATAAGGTATGTGTAGCCGCAACTCAGAACAGCGCGCACTCAGCTGTTATCGCTGTTATCTCGGAGCAACCCCTCCACCTCACGGTAGAGAACGGGGAGATCACGCTGCACAATGTCCCAAACGACGTGATCATCAACGACCGCATAGCCATGGATTAGGATGTTCCGGAATGCTATGATACGTTCGTAATTGGTGATCTGTGACACGACTTTCTTCTGTGTACACCGCGCTGCGCCAACCGCTTCTCCCATGATTTCAAACTGCCGCTCAACACCTGATCGCAACAGAGGATCCTGCCTGTAGTCTGTCCAATCTTTGTCTTCTGTGAACTTGAGAATAAGTGAGGCCGCCTGCCGAATATCCTCCAAGTATGTCTTAATCTCAGGCCGCATAGACTACCTCTTTCCTGTCACTGATAGACTCAAGGAAGTAGCGGTTTCTTATGGCGCTTTGCATCACAAGATCGACAGGGCGACCGAATAGCCTTTGCAGAGCACTGAGCAGACCGAAGTAGTTGTTGGCATATTCCCCGGCGTGCAATGGCAGGAACTCAACGATGAAATCGAGATCGCTTGCCTGATTGTCAAACTCCCCACCTGCTACTGCTGAACCAAACAGCTCAAGCCTCTGAACCCGGTGAGTCTCACAGATCTGGCTCAACTCGATGATCTGGTCTTTCACGATGGAATTCATACAACTGTCCTCCGAAGAGATGATAGCGCAAAGCAAGCTCATGTTACCACTAGTTCCAGCCGGGGACATCGCTGAGAGCGCGCGCCCTATCCAGTACGGGGAATCCTCGTGCCGTGATCCTCATCCAACCAGCTACACATGTGGTGAAGGACGAAGAGGCCTATCGGAAAAGTATTACAGAGGGTCCCGATCTCGCTGTCTCGCGAAACTCGGGAATCGTGTTCACGATCTGCGAAACGGGCGTCGAAAACCATGAAGTAGAGACCGGAATCCAAGTATGGCCTCTTGGCATGCTGATCGAACGCCTTCGGTCCGCCTCTTTCCACGAAGCGAGATCCTATCAGGAAGCGCTATCGCAGGATTCTACTAGCCTATCTCGATTTCCGTTGGTGCAATCGGTTGGATCGATGTCTCCAACTGGGAAGCGGTACATCGGCTGCTTGAGTACGTTGAGAAGCCCTGGGGATACAAACGCGTTTGGGCTCCCAATGAACACTACGTCGGAAAGGTGCTATCCATCAAGGCTAGGGAGGGCTTGTCCTTGCAGTATCACAAGGAAAAGGATGAAACCATCCGCATTGAGTCTGGCCAGATGGGGCTTCGTGTGGGTCAAAGCGTCGAAGAGCTGGAGACCGTGGTTCTTGATCCTGGGATGAGTTACGCGATTCCCCCCTGGACTCATCCACCAGATGGAAGCGATCAGTGATTGCACTGTGATTGAGGTGTCAACGCCACACCTGCCAGGTGTCGTCAGGCTGGAAGACCGCTATGGTAGGACGTAGATCCGGTATCGATAAGCTAGGAACAGGGTTGGCCCAGCGTTGCTACGATGGTCGTCGGTCTTGGTGACCTCAGCGTAGGCAGCCTCGTCGGTGCCCTGAAACATGGAAGAAGCGGTTCAGAGAGGAAGTTCTCGTCAAGCCGTCAGACTAGCTCTCAACGGGCGGCTCGCTGTGCGATCGTATCCTTGTACCAATCGAAGCTCGCCTTCGGGATGCGCTTTCCAGTCTCAAAGTCTACGTAGATCAGGCCGAATCGCTTTTGCAGACCGTACGACCATTCGAAGTTATCGAGAAGAGACCAGGCAAAATAACCTCGGAGCGGAATCCCGGCTTGGAGAATACGCAAAGTCTGTTCGAGGTGGTGCCGCAGGTATGAAACGCGATCTGGATCATGTACACGGCCGTCAGCATCGATTCGATCGGCGTACGCGGCGCCGTTTTCCGTCACGAAGAACGAGGGGAAGTCGTATTGCTGATGGAGACGGCTGAACAACTCGAACAGACCTTCGGGATACACTTCCCACTGCATCTGCGTTTGCTCGTTTCTGAGTTCGATCGTCCTCGGTGCGTTTTCAGCTTCTGGGATTGCTTCGTTACGTACAACGCGGCGGGAATAGTAGTTTACGCCGAGGAAGTCAAGCGGGGCGGCAATCTGCTTCAGATCGCCCTCGCGAACGAACGAACCCAACACGCTACGATCATAGGGAACTTCGGTCGGATACCCTCGACCCGAGAGCGGATCGAGGAATGTTCGATTCAAGATACCATCGACTCTCTCAGCAGCCAGCCGGTCGTGATCGCTCGAAGATGCGGTATGCACAGGGCAGAGGTTCAGTGCGATTCCGATGCGGCCGTCTGTCACGAGTTCCCGCAAGATGGGCACACTTCGCCCATGTGCGAGGAGAAGATGATGGGTAGCTGCCAAGGCCTCTTCCTCGTCTCGATGGCCGGGTGCGTGACGCCCTTCGTGGTAGCCAACGAACGCGCTGACGAACGGCTCATTGAGCGTGATCCAATGCTTGACGCGATCTCCGAGCCTTCGGGCCACGACATGGGCGTACTCACAGAACGCGTCGACGGTCTTGCGCGCCGGCCATCCGCCGGCGTCCTGAAGGGCCTGTGGGAGATCCCAGTGATAGAGTGTGACGAACGGGTCGATCTTCTTCTCTAGGAGCGCGTCAACCAGTCGATCGTAGAACGAAATGCCGGCTGGATTCACACGGTCTGAACCGCTTGGGAGGACGCGCGGCCAAGAGATCGAGAACCGGTATGCATCGAGGCCGAGTTCCGCCATCCTTTCAACATCTTCACCCCACCGGTGAACGTGATCGCAGGCGACATCTCCAGTCGTCCCGTCCTCGATCGTTCCAGGAGTATGAGCAAAGCGGTCCCAGATCGATTCACCCTTTCCGTCCTTGTTCCACCCGCCTTCGATCTGATAGGCCGATGTCGCAGCGCCAAAGACGAAGTCTTTCGGAAACTGGATCGCGGTCATGAATCGCTCCTCAACGTCACATAAACGCTATGCATGACTTGATCGAAAAAACGCGCTGGTCATGGGCTCGTCTTCTCCTCACCAACCAAGACTTTCACCGAGACATCCTTTCGATCGGCGACCCGCTCATGAGAAATGACATCCCCATCAATCAGAATGTTGTCGACGTACAGCGTATGCTGATTCCCGGGGCCGATGCGTTCCACATCGATGTGATATCGAACGCCACGATACGTTCGCTCAGCCGTGTAGCCCGTCATGCTTTGCGGAAGAATCGGACAGACACGCAACCCGTCGAACGTTGGGCGAATGCCGAGAAGCCACTGCGTCATTGCAACGTAGCTCCAGGATGCGGTTCCTGTCAGCCACGAATTCCTCGCCCTCCCGTGGTCCTGAGCATCGCGCCCGGCGATCGTCTGCGCATACACGTACGGCTCACACCGGTGGATCTCGCTGATTGCCTCTCGCTTTGCCGGGTTGATCCGCATGGCGTACTCCCACGCTCGGTCTCCACGACCGAGCCGACATTCGGCAATGATAATCCAAGGATTCGTATGACAAAAGATGCTCGCATTCTCTTTGTACCCGGGGGGATAGGAACTGATCTCCCCGAGATTGAGGTGGTACGATGTGTATGCCGGTTGGTGGAGCAGGATCCCGTGTTCGGTGGCCAGCCGATCGTGAACGGCGTCCAAGGCGGTACGTGCCATCCCGTTCTCGAGCCCTATGCCCGCCATCGTGCACATCCCCTGCGGCTCGATGTAGATCTGACCTTCCTCATTCTCGTACGATCCGACCTTGTCGCCCGCGGCATCGTACGCACGAAGGAACCAATCTCCGTCCCACCCGTACTGCTCGACGGCAGCCCGCATTGCTTGAGCCGCCGCCTGGAACCGCCGGCCTGTGTCGTCATCAAGTCGTCGCAAGGCGATTTCGACAAGGTCATCGCATGCCAGGCAGAACAGACCCGCGATGAACACGGATTCCGCCGTGCCATCTTCCTGTATTGGCACGGTCTGGAAGGACTCATCCGGATCGAGCGTGCGGCTGTTCAAGTTCAGGCAGTCGTTCCAGTCGGCGCGACCGATCAGTGGAAGCCTGTGTGGACCGCGTCGATCCAACGTGTAGTCCGCTGCGCGGATCAGATGCTCGTACAGCGGGGTCGCATGATCTGGATTCCCATCGTACGGCACCTGCTCGTCGAGGATCGACCAGTCGTCGGTCTCCTTGAGGTACGCCGCTGTCGCAAGGATCAGCCACAACGGGTCGTCGTTGAAGCCGTCTCCGATCACATTGTTTCCTTTGCGGGTCAGCGGTTGGTACTGGTGATACGCTCCTCCCGAGGGGAGCTGCGTCGATGCAAGATCGAGGATTCGTGTTCGAGCTCGGTCGGGGATCATGTGGATACAACCGAGGAGATCCTGATTCGCATCACGGAATCCGATGCCTCGTCCGATCCCCGCTTCGTACCGCGAAGCGGAGCGCGCCACGTTAAACGTCACCATGCATTGGTATGCGTTCCATGCATTGATCATCCGATTGACATGTGGGTCTGACGTGACTACTTGCAGACGGTCCAGTAGCCTGCCCCAGTGATCTCGCAGAGCCGCGAGAGCCGCATCGACCTCCTCGGATCTGCGATAGCGGTCGATCGTCGGTTGCACGCTCTCCAGGTTAACCTGCTGCTCTGCCGCGTCACGGAACTTGGCCCCCTGAGTGTCGTGGTATCCGAGAAGATAGATGATCCGCTTCGCCTCTCCGGGTTCGAGTCGAAGGCGGAGGTGATGAACGCCAATTGGTGCTCCACCGATCTGGAGCGAATTGGATGCCGTCCCCCGTTCGACGGCGGCCGGGCGGTCCCACCCTCGATACGGGCCGAGGAAGGCCTCTCGCTGGGTCTCATAGCTGACGATAGGCTCAGAGCAGTCGAAGAACGCAAAATGGGACCTGCGCTCGCGGTAGCCTGACTTATGGATAATCGTGCTTCCCACAACCTCCACTTCGCCGATGTTCAGATTACGCTGGAAGTTGGTCGCATCGTCTAAGGCGTCCCACAGACAGAACTCGACCGACGCGAACAGGGACAACTTAGCTACCTCATCTCGCTGGTTGGTGATCCGGGTGGACCAGACCTCATGGGTCTCCCCAAGTGGGACAAAGTACGTCGTATCCACTCGAATGCCGGCGTGAGCGGCCCCAATGGTCGTATACCCCAGTCCGTGCCGACAGGAGTAGTCGTCCACCTGCCTTCGCACTGGCTGCCACGTTGGCGACCAGTAGGTCCCATCTGCTTCGTCACGCACATACAGGTATCTACCATTGCTGTCTTCGGGGACGTTGTTGTAGCGGTATCGTGTCAGCCGGCGAAGTCGCGCATCGTGGTAGAACGCGTACCCTCCTGCCGTATTGGAGATGATCCCGATGTAGTCCTCCGTCCCCAGATAATTGATCCACGGAAGTGGCGTATCCGGTCGGAGAATTACGTACTCCCTCCTCTCATCGTCGAAATACCCGTATTTCATAAGGATGACCTACTTAATCGGCAAAAACGACCCCACTCGATGCCTTGTCTTTTCGATCGCCTCCTAGCAGTGACTCACCGCGGGCCGCAAGACTCGCGTACGACCAGCTCCGTAGGAAGGACGATTCGTTGCGTCGTTCCGTTCTCGGCCTCCTCTTCGATCAGATTGACGAGGATCTCAACGGCGAGCTGACCGAGCCGTTCGATCGGCTGACGCACAGTCGTCAACTCGGGCTCGATCGTAACGGCAGAGGGGACGTCATCGAATCCGATGACAGAGATGTCCTCCGGAACCCGCAGATCCGCAGCCCGAATCGCTTTGATCGCACCGATCGCCATCGAGTCGCTCGCCGCAAACACGGCCGTGGGCTCTTCACGTAGAAGGCGCACCATGGCGGCCCGCCCACCTGCCTCCGTGAAGTCTCCCTCTGCAACCAATCCCTCGGTGACAGGCAAGCGGTGCGTGTTCATCACGTTTCGAAATCCGTCGAGACGATCCTGTCCGGGCGTCATGTCGAACGGGCCCGTGATCGTTCCGATGCGCTTGTGGCCTAAACGGATGAGATGTTCGACCGCCATGCGGGCTCCGCCCACGTTGTCGACATCAACGTAGTTAACACGATCCTCTGGATGACGCCCGATGGTGATGAAGGGGATACCATCCCCGAGAAGCCTGGGGATCAATCCGTCATCCAAAGATACGTTGGCTACTAACACCCCATCGAGATATCCGCTGCGAACAACCCGATCGTGCATGGTGGCCGGATCGACCGATGCTGTGAACAGCGACAGGATGAGCTGATAGCCGTTTCTGTTGCACGCTTCTGTCGCTCCGCGCAGCATCAGCGGGAAGTACGGGTCCGTGAACAGCTTCGTGACCGCTTCAGGGATGACCATCCCAAGGATGTTTGTTCGATTGGTTGCCAAGCTTCGCGCCACCGCATGGGGGCGGTAGCCGCATTTTTCAATCGCCGCCTCGACACGGGCGCGCGTTGTTGCACTCACGTTCGGATGATTGTTGATGACACGGGATACTGTGGATCGTGAAACCCCAGCGCGTTCTGCGACTTCTTCAAGCGTGCGTGCCATTGTGCCTCCTTGGGAGCGCTCCCAAGGGTATCATGAGATCCGGCCCCTGTCAATCCCGTCGCCAGATCATCTCGACTCGCTTGTGGTTGACGTCCCACCCTGCAGCCTGAAGCAGGGCGGTAATGCGTCGAACCCGTTGTGTCCGTACCGGTTTGCCAGCTTGACAATAGTATCAGTCAATGCATCTTCCTCCTCTCGCGGTTGAGTAACGTATCGTTGCGCAGAACTGGTTGAGCATCTGACACGCTCGACGTTCAGACACGCCAGGGTGCTCTCCCACAGCATCGATACAGGAACGGCGACGGTCGGGCTCAGAAGAAGTTGCTTCCTGGAGGATCATCTTGTTGTGCGTTAGATCAAAGACTGCCTTGCGAAGCTGCGTGTTCTCTTTCTCCAGTTCTTTGAGGCGTTTCATCTGGCTGACCTTCATCCCGCTGTTCTCCCTCCACCAGCGGTAGCAAGTTACCTCGTGAATGCCCAGTTCCTTGACGACCTCGGTGACCTTCATTCTCTGAGCCAACAGGACGTCCGCCTCTTGAAGCTTGGCGATGATCTCTTCTGACCGTTACACTTCCTTGCCGCTGCCTGCCTCCTTTCGAATCCGGCCGGACACTAACGTGAACTTCAGACCGATTTTCGAGGGGGCACAGTTTAAGCTGGGAGCGCTACCACAAAGATAGATGTGCCTAAAGGTACGTAATCATAAGTATTATAGCTTCCTCATGTCGGCGATGTCGTGAATTGGGAAGCAGGTTTTGCTGAGCACATCTGGGTGGCCAGTTTGCATGCCACAAAGAATACAGTACAGAACGTGTTTCGCGCGGAACCTTGACAGGCGGGCTGTTTCGTGGTATGCTTGGGAGCGCTTCCAAGGAGGCCACCTTGAACCAAATGTTGGAGGAAGTTGCCAACAGAGCCAGCGTGTCTCCCTTAACAGTTTCCAGGGTTATCAACGATCATCCCAGCGTGCGGTTAAAGACGAGGAAACGCGCCATCGAAGACGGCGGATACCGTCCGCACGCCGTTTTTCGTGGTCTGACAACAAATACCACCCGAATTCTTGCAATAATCACCTTAAAAGCCAAATCCACTAGGTCCGAAAACTGTCATGGGGGTGATGTGGTGACGTAGAGGAAAACAGAAGCTGAAGCGGAAGAAAAGTCAAATACCAAAAGGAGGGGTTTTATGTGGGCAAGGAGTAGATTAATAGTCTGCACACTGGTTGCGGCGGTGTTGGTGTTGGGCTTGACCAGTGGGTTGGTTTTTGGACAAGTGTACGAACGGAGCGAAACCCTTTACGTCAGCGGAACAGCGTGGGGTCCAGCATCAGACTGGAACCCTTTCATAGCGTGGAGTAAATCAAATACAACAGGAACAATTGGGCTCCTGTATGAGACGCTATTCATGTATGACCCGCTATCCGATGAGTTTATCCCCTTTCTCGCGGAGAGTGGACAATGGACAAATGCCAATACCTATGAGCTGAAGCTTAGGGAAGGCATGACGTGGAGCGACGGCCAACTGATCACGGCCGCCGACGTCAAGTTCACCTTCGAACTGGGCCAGCAGTATGCTGCGCTTTGGTTCAGCCCGATGTTGTTGGGAGATAAGAAGTATTTGGATAGTGTTAACCAGATCGGTGATTACTACGTGCTATTTAACTTCACCGACCCCCTCTACCAGGAATGGGACAACAACCTCTATAACATCCCGATCGTTCCAAAGCATCTCTGGGAAGGTAAAACGGAAGCGGACATCACCGCCGGCGCTAATGCCAATCCCGTTGGCTCGGGTGCATACATGTATGACACCCACAGCTCAGATAGGAACGTATGGGTGCGGAACGAAAACTGGTGGGGAAACGACGTGTTTGGAGCGCCCGCTCCCAAGCGGATCGTCGATATTCGCTTCTCCAGTAACAACGTGGCTCTCGGTGCGGTTATTAAGGGCGACGTCGATCTGAGCAACAACTTCCTTCCGGGCATTGCAACGCTGGCAGATAAGGGCTACGTCAAGACTTATTTCCCCGCAGCCCCGTACATGCTCGCTGCCAATACGGCTGTTTTGTTCCTCAATACGACAAAAGCACCGATGGATGACCCGGCTTTCCGAAGAGCGCTTGCTTATGCCATCAAGACAGACGACATCGTCAACGTCGCTTACGCCAACCTGGTCGCGGCTGCCAGCCCGACCGGCCTGCTTCCATCCCTGTCGAAGTACGATGACGCGGCTGTAATTGCGAGCCTGGGTTGGACCTACGATCCAGCAGAAGCCGCGGCAATTCTTGCTGCTGCCGGATACGTCGATGTCGATGTCGATGGCCTCGTTGAAGCGCCCGATGGTTCCGCGATCGCGCTGGAAGTGACCTGTCCATTCGGATGGACGGACTGGATGGAGGCGATCAGCGTCATTTCCGATAGCTGCAAAGCCGCAGGGATCAACATCGAAGATGTAACCCCGGACTATGGCAGCTGGAACACGGCGCTCACGACTGCCACGTTCGATATGACGCTGAACAACTGGGCAGCGATGAGCAACACCCCATGGACGTTGTATAACCTCTTGTTCAGACACCCGATCCAACCTATCATGGGCAGCGGTAACTTCGGAGCGTACGATAACCAGACGCTGTTTGATCTGGTGGATCAACTTGCCGCGGTTCCTACTACCGATTTGGCAGGGATGCAGGCGGTCTGTTCACAGATTCAGACAATCATGCTAACAGAGGTGCCTATGATCCCGCTCTGGTATAACGGTCTGTGGGCCCAGTTCAGCGACTCGGTCTGGACGAACTGGCCGACAGATGGAGCAAACACCCCCAGCCGGCTTCCTACTACTTGGTCCGGATACTGGCAACTGGGTGGTCTGTTAACGCTCACTGAGCTGGAGCTGGTGGCGCCGCCGGCACCGTAGATTGATCAATCACCGCCCCTTTCTCTAGTCTGCGGGAGGGGCGGTTTCTTGATATCATCCCCATGCTGTAGGAAGGAGTCGGCTTGAGACGGTATTTCGCTAGAAAGCTGTTCATCTACGTGGTGACCTTTTTTCTTGCGGTGACCATCGACTGGTTGATCCCGCGATTCATGCCCGGCAATCCTGTTCAGAATATGTTGTCGAGGGCCGCGGTGCGCGCTGAGGCTGCTGAGGTGATGTACGGCTATTACACGAGAGCTTTTGGACTCGATGTACCGGTCTGGCAGCAGTACCTTAATTTCTGGAATGCCCTTTTCCATGGCGACCTTGGGACAAGCATCTATCTGTTTCCGACGCCTGTGACTAAGGTCCTCATGGATGCTGTACCCTACGACATCTTCCTTTTGCTTCCGGCGATCCTGCTGAGCTGGTTTGCGGGAAACAAGTTCGGTGCCTTCGCTGCACGGACCAAGCGACTCGACAACACCGTGTTGCCACTTGGGTATATCCTCACGGCGACGCCTTATATGTGGCTCGGTATCTTGTTGGCCTGGGCGTTCGGCATCGTCCTCGACGTGTTTCCGATTGCAGGCGCCTACAGCTATACGATGGCGCCCCATCTTTCGTGGACCTTCATCGGGAGCGTCCTGAAGCACTGGTTCTTGCCCTTTGCCTCCCTCTTTATGATATTTTTTGGCGGTTGGGCGATTGGGATGCGGAACATGATCATCTATGAACTCGAAGCGGACTACTCTCACTACCTCGAAGCGCTTGGGGCGCCGAGAAAGCTGGTCAGAAAGTACGCGTTCAGAAACGCGATCCTTCCCCAGCTCACCGGGCTGGCGCTGCAGCTGGGTGTCATCGTTGCGGGTGCTCTTGTGACAGAGGTCGTGTTTTCATACCCTGGAATCGGCTACCTGATTCTGGCCGCTATTCAGAATCAGGATTACTTCCTCATCCAGGGATGCTTCCTGTTCATCATCATCGGCGTGCTGCTCGCCAATTTCGCTATTGACATCGCTTATGTCCTTGTTGATCCGAGAACGCGAAAAGGAATGACAGGTGAAACAGCATGAAGAAACAAAAAAAGAAAAACGAGTTCCTCTACTTCGCTCTGCGGAACAACAAGCTGCGAATTGGCTTGATCGTTGTCCTCTTTTTTCTTGTCTTTGCAGCTGTTGGCCCGATGCTGACAGACCACTCACCACGTGAGTATGTGGGTCCAGCTGGTCAGCCACCATCGTCCGAATACTGGTTCGGGACCACAACCTTCGGACAGGATGTCTTTACACAGTTTGTATATGGCCTTTATCCGGTCTTCCTTGTCGGAATTCTTGGCGGAGGACTGGGAACCCTTATCGGGATGCTTGTCGGTTTCACTGCCGGTTATCGTGGTGGCCTTGTCGACGAAGGCCTCAATGTGGTGACAAACGTTATCCTTGTCATTCCGGCGTTCGCGCTGCTCCTGATCATCGCCGCGTATCTTACAGTGAGGGGGTTTGTTGTAGAAAGCATCTTTATTGGGTTGACGGCCTGGCCCTGGGCGGCAAGAGCCATCCGGGCCCAGACCTTTTCCTTGCGCACCAGAGATTTCGTCGATCTCGCGAGGCTGAGTGGAATGAAGCCTCGAAAGATCATCTTCACGGAGATCGCGCCGAACATGATGTCGTATCTGGTCATGACCTTCATCCTTCAGTTTGGAGGGGCGATCCTCATCGCTGCCACACTGGATTTCATCGGACTCGGTCCGACGACGGGAATCTCGCTTGGTATGATGATGCAGTATGCGGTCCTCTGGGGCGCTCTTCAGCTTGGGATGTGGTGGTGGTTTGTTCCACCAGGTGCGGCCATAGCGGCCATCGTCGGAGCGTTGTACGTCATGAACGTTGGCCTGGATGAAGTCTTCAACCCGAAACTGCGGGAGATGTGAGGTCGTGAGTCTGAAAGTAGAAGACCTCACCGTCTATTATCAGACCCTGAAGGGGGATGTCAAAGCACTGGAGGGCGCAACATTCACCGTCGCGGATGGGGAAATCATGGGACTGGCCGGTGAATCGGGCTGCGGAAAGACCACGCTTGCCAACAGCCTGATCCTCTTGAAAGCCCCAATGAGATTCGTCGAGGGCCGTGTGACACTCGACGACGACGAAGAGCTACCCGTCTGGGACATGGAAAAGATGAATCCCTTCAGGTTTAAAAAGCTTTCTATCATCCCACAGTACGCGATGAACGCCATGAATCCCACGCGAAAAATAGGAAAGATGACAGCAGAACTCCTCGAATCTAGAGGGGTTAGTTTCAAGAAAACTCTCCCCGAGTTGAAGAGGAGACTCGATCTGGTCGAGCTGACCCACGATGTGCTGAAGATGTACCCAATAGAGCTGTCAGGCGGTATGAAGCAGAGAATGGTCATGGTGCTATCCACGCTGATGAACCCTTCACTGCTCATCGCTGACGAGATCACCTCAGCACTTGACGTGTCCACGCAAAAGGCTGTCGCAGAGATGCTTGTCAAATTTCGGAACCAGTGCTGCAATAGCGCGATCGTCATAACCCATGACATCTCGATACTGTACCAGATCGCAGACAGCATCATGATCATGTATGCAGGACAATTGGCGGAGAAAGCCTCGACCGATGCGATAATACATTCCCCCCGGCATCCGTATACGAAACTGTTGATTGCATCGCTGCCGAAAGTCGGAGTGAAGTATTCCGAGAGACGGCTGACAGGCATTCCCGGGAGCCCCCCGTTGTTGCTCGATCCCCCAATTGGATGCCGTTTCAGAGAACGATGCCCTGTCGCCTTTGAGAAGTGCCTTGATGTACCACCGTTTCTCGAAATCGAGAAAGGCCACCTCGTTGCTTGTTGGAAGGAGTTCGCAAGGGATGCTTAGGCTTGACGGGGTATCAAAGGTCTATAAGGTTGGAACCTTCGGGGGGAAAGAACTCCACGCAGTATGTGACGTCAACTTCGATGTCAAAGACGGAGAGGTGGTCTCCCTCATCGGTGAAAGTGGAAGCGGAAAAACTACAATAGGGAAGATGATTCTGCGCCTGATCTCGATAAGCTCGGGTGCGATTTCAGTCAACGGGGTTGACATCTCCACCCTTAAAAAAGGTGCACTGAAAGAGTACTACCGGAAGGTCCAGGGCGTATTTCAGGACCCGTTTAGTTCCTATAACCCGATCTTCAAGGCCGATCGGGTTTTCAGGATGATTCGGGAAGAGTTCTATCCGGAGATGAGGGGCCGGGAATGGAACGACAAGGTAGAGAACACATTGAAGGCTGTCGGTCTGAACCCTGATGATGTCTTGAATAAATTTCCCCACCAGCTCAGCGGTGGGCAACTTCAACGCTTCCTCATCGCCCGCGCGCTGTTGCTCGACATTCAGTTTCTCGTGGCGGATGAGATCATAAGCATGCTCGATGCATCCACACGAATCGATGTTCTAAACCTCCTGGCAGACCTCAAGTCACGCGGCCTGTCTATCCTTTTCATCACCCACGATCTCTCGCTGGGCTACTACATCAGCGAGAGAGCGGCGATTCTCTATCGAGGATGCGTTGTGGAGATTGGCGCGACAGAAAAAATATACGACAATCCACTGCATCCCTACACCCGGATGCTGATGGCCTCCGTTCCACGCCTGGACAAGAAATGGGAAGAGGTAAAGGCGGAGCTTAAGGCAAAGCAGGCTGAGCTTGGAAGTGGCTGTGTCTACTACGAAAGGTGTCCAGAGGTAGAGAAGGGTGAAGGTTGTGAGAGACGCAGGCCCACGCTGATCGAGGCGGAACGCGAGCATTTTGTGGCGTGTAGTCGCTATTTGGAGGCGGAGTAAGGAATGTTAAAGGCGAAGATCATTGGTCCTGAACTGCCGAACATCCCGTGGGAAGGGCGCCCTCATGAATGCAATGACGTGGTCTGGCGGTACTCGAAGAATCCGGTCATCCCGCGGGATCTGATCCCCTCGTCCAACAGCATCTTCAACTCGGCGGTGGTGCCGTATCAAGGTGAGTTCCGCGGCGTCTTCCGTTGCGACGACAAACGCCGAGCCATGCAGATTCACACTGGGCGCAGCAAGGACGGGCTGAATTGGGAAATCGACAGCGACCGCATCGAGTTCCAACCCGCCGACGGCGTCGAACCGATGGAGTGGGGGTACGGTTACGACCCGCGCGTCTGCTTCATCGAGGATCGCTACTACGTCACTTGGTGCAACAGCTTCGCCGGCTGGCCGACCATCGGGATAGCTTACACGTACGATTTCGAGACGTTCTATCAGATGGAGAACGCCTTCCTGCCCTTCAACCGAAACGGTGTCCTGTTCCCACGCAGAATCAATGGGAATTTCGCCATGCTCAGCCGTCCCAGCGATCGTGGACACACACCGTTTGGAGAAATCTACTACTCCGAAAGCCCCGATATGACCTATTGGGGCAAGCACCGCCTGGTCATGCGACCCGCCGGCGGCTGGCAGAGAACCAAGGTTGGCGCCGGCCCCATCCCCATTGAAACCACCGAGGGCTGGCTGATGTTCTACCATGGGGTGCTGACCTCCTGTAATGGTTTCGTCTACTCGATGGGCGCCGCGCTGCTGGATATCCACCAGCCCTGGAAGGTGCTTTACCGCACCGAGCCGTATCTGCTGCATCCCAAGGAACTCTATGAGCAGGTTGGCGACGTACCCAACGTGGCCTTCCCCTGCGCCGCCCTGACCGATGCCGCCACCGGGCGGATTGCCATCTACTACGGCGGGGCTGACACGGTGACATGTCTGGCATTTGCAAAATTCGATGAGCTAATTGATTTCATCAAAGAGAATTCCCTCTGAAGGATCAATGCGAAGGTCTGGCGCCTCGATGCCGGGCATCTGGCGGAGGGCAGTAGTCCTGGGCACGCTAATGATGGCGAGTGTGGTACTCCGCACATTCGTTTTTGCACATTTTCACCATCTGGACAGGGCAGCAGGGCAGCCATCTCTGAGCCACAGTGGAGGTGCGAAGTGGGTGGACTGAAGATCTGTGTCATCGGTGGAGGCAGCACCTATACCCCGGAGCTCATCGAAGGTTTCATCGGGAGAGGGAATGAATTACCCGTGGCCGCCATCGCTCTGATGGACATTGATGAAAGCAGATTGCGGATTGTGGGCGGACTGACGGGGCGCATGCTGCGAGCAGCCGAGGCCGACATCGAACTCAGGCTTACGACTCAGCGGGAAGAAGCGCTAGAAGGGGCCGATTACGTCATTACCCAGATCCGAGTAGGGGGATTGGCCTGCCGGATCCAGGATGAGAAGATCCCCCTTCAATTTGGGGTAGTGGGCCAGGAGACCACAGGCCCAGGCGGCTTTGCCAAGGCATTGCGCACCATTCCTGTTCTTCTGGACATCGCCCACGACATGGCCGGGGTGGCGCCAGAGGCCCACCTCATCAATTTCACCAATCCCTCGGGCATCATCACCGAGGCCCTGCTCAAATACACCGATATCCCGACCATTGGCCTGTGCAACTCGCCCTTTGGGTTCCAGCGAGGCATCGCCCAGCGGTTGGGTGTTGCTCCTGAGCGTGTCCAGTTGGACTACGTTGGATTGAACCACCTAAGCTGGATTCGCGGCGTGAGGTTAGACGGCAAGGAGGTCTTCGACCAGGTGCTGGAAGGCACTATGGCCATGGCCAGGGCGGGCGAAATCCCCTTTTCCCCAGAGCTCCTGGAGACGCTGAAGGTGCTCCCCAGTTACTACCTGACCTATTACTATAACCACGATCAGGTGGTGGCCGAGCAGCGCCAGGCGGAGGAAACCCGGGGAGAGGTAGTGCGGGAGATCGAAGCCAGCCTGCTGGAGCTCTACGCTGACCCCAACCTCAGGCACAAACCCAAGCTGCTGGAGAAGCGGGGTGGTGCCCACTATTCCACCGTAGCTGTGGCCGTCATCAGCGCCATCCATCACGACAAGGGTGAGGTGCACATCGTCAACACACGTAACAACGGTGCCCTGCCCGATCTCCCTCCGGAATGCGTTGTGGAGCTCCCCTCGGTGATCAATGGGAGCGGCGCCCGAGCGATCCCCGTGACCCCCATGCCTCCGGCGATACGGGGGCTGACCCAAGCTGTCAAGGCCTACGAGGAACTGACGGTGCTGGCCGGAGTGGAGGGGGACGAGCAAGCGGCTTTGCAAGCTCTTCTGGCCCATCCATTGGTGCCCTCCTTTGCCGTGGCCCAAGGGCTCTGGGCGGCCATCAAGGAGGCCAACCGGGCTTACCTATCACAGTTCGAGGACAGGACATGAGTCTCATTCTGGGCGTAGATGCTGGTGCAACTAAGACCTTCGCTCTGGTCGCCGACGAAGACGGCCATATCCTGGGATTTGGCCAGGGTGGGTCGGGCAACCACCAGGTGGCCGGGCTGGAGCCGGCCCTGGCGGAGATCAGGCGATCCTCCGAGGGAGCTCTGGCTCAGGCTGGCGTGTCTCCTCCCGTGGACTTCGGGTTCTTCGGCCTAGCCGGAGCTGATCTGCCCGTGGATTACGCTCTCTTGACTCCGGCCGTCGAGGGAATGGGCATCGCCCGACGGGTACGCATCAAGAACGATACTATGGTCGCTCTGCGAGCCGGCCTCAAGCGCAGTTGGGGTGTGGCCGTCATAAGCGGTGCCGGCTTCAATGCGGGCGGCATCGGGCCCGACGGACAGGAGGTCCAACTGCCGGGCCTGGGGATGCTGTCGGGCGATTGGGGCGGGGGCGGCGATATCGCCCAGGAGGTGATCCGTCTCATCTGCCGTGCCTGGGACGAGCGGGGCCAGCCCACCATGCTGACGGAGATGGTTCTCACTGCCCTGGGGCTCCCTTCGGTGGAGGAGCTGATCTCCCAGCTTTACCAGAGCCAATTCGACTACTACCCTGGCCAGTTTGACCAACGGCGCCTCCTTGACCTGGTGCCTCTCCTCTTCGAGGCAGCCTTTAGAGGGGACCAGGTGGCCCAGGATCTCCTGGTGCGGGTAGGGACCGAGGCGGGAACCACGGTCAACGCGATCATCAGGCGGCTGGGGTTGGAAACCACCGCTGTGGAGGTGGTGCTCGGGGGCAGCATGTTCAAGGGGAGGGGGCCACTGCTGGTTGACACGATTGCTCGGGTGGTGCACAGGATAGCTCCCCAGGCCACCATCGTTCTCCCGGAGTTCGAGCCGGTTGTAGGGGCGGTTTTTCTGGCCCTGGAGAGTCTGGGAGTGGAGGTCAATGAGGCTGTCTACGCCAACGTACGGGCCAGCCTGCCGAACGAGCTGAGGCCGGAGCGACCCTCGTGAGAGGCTATCCTGAGCCTGCCAAAGGGTGGTACCCTGAGCCTTCGGCCCGAGCTCAGGTCGAGGGCTTGCCGAAGGAGGGCGTCATTGAGGAGGATACCATGACAGATCTACCAATAGTGCGGAGAAGTTCGCGACCATCGTGAACATCGCCCTGCCCACTGGCGAGTTTTCGTCCGGGGTCTCACGATGTGATGTGATGCCGTCGCTCCGTACTTCTGTAGATTCGTCCCCCGGTTCTCGGACAGCTCCTCGATCGCCCTCTCGACGGCACGATCGTGTTCTTCGAGAAGCGCGCGACGTTCCACAACGGTGCCGTCGCCCCGACGGGTCAGCTCAACGAACTCCTTCATCTTGGCGATCGGCATCCCCGTTGTCCGCAGCTTCTTGAGGAAACCGATCCGTTCGTAGTAGCGCAGCGTGTGCACGCTGAGATTCGGCTTTCGTGCCACCTGTTGAATCGTGAGCTCTGGGTTCAGCGTTCCACCATTGTAGAATTTAGAGCGTGCTCTAAGTCAAGGGTGAGGTGTCTTTCAAGGGATTTACCAGTAGCTGAACGGTGCTTACGGTAAGCCCTTATCCCGTTGTCACACTAGCTGCTTTGTGCTACGCTCCTTACAAAGGAGTTCAGAGTAAAAGTGTGCGGCGTGATCAGATTTTCGCTTTTGGTGTTCAGTCTGTTGGCAACATGCTTGGCGGCGAGACCGACGGTGATCTAGTGCTAACTTGACAAATTCCGCGTTATATTCTATCCTTGGTAGATCCTCTACGCTTACTACCAAGGGGGCAAGATGGCGCGGCAGGCGACAGAACTGGGTTTAACCGATGAAGAGCGCGCAGTGCTTGAGGAATGGATGAAGCGACCGACGACAGAACAGCGATTGTTCCTGCGGTCAAGGATTATCCTGAAAGCAGCGGAAGGGGCGAAGACGCAAACGATCGCGGAGGAGTTAGGGATTCGGCCTGCAACGGTGAGCAAGTGGCGGACACGGTTTTTCAAGCGAGGAATCCAGGGGTTGCACGACGCGCCGCGATCCGGGAGGAAGAGGAAGTACGACGAGGAGACGGAGCAGCGGATTCTGGCACAATTGGACGAGTCACCGCCAAATGGGGAAACGGCCTGGACAGCACGGCTGATTGCTCAACAACTGAGCGATGTATCGATCCACTATGTCTGGCAAGTGCTGCGCAAGCACGGGATTCATCTACAACGCCGTCACAGCTGGTGCGTGAGTACGGATCCGGAGTTTGCGTCCAAGGCAGCGGAGATCGTGGGCTTGTACCTTGCTCCACCTGAGAATGCGGTGGTGATCTGTGTGGACGAGAAGCCTGCCATCCAAGCGCTGGAACGGGCGCAGGGGTATCTTCGACTGCCCGATGGTCGAGCGCTGACCGGATTCAGCCATCACTACAAACGGCATGGGACCACGACCCTATTTGCCGCATTGGAGGTCACTACGGGTTTGGTGAAAGCGGGTCATTACAGCCGGCGCCGACGGCGTGAGTTCCTCGGCTTCATGAACGAGGTGGTGGATCAGTATCCGGCCGAGCAGGAGATTCACGTCATTCTGGACAACCTGAACACCCACAAACCCAGCCATGATCGCTGGCTTGCCCGACACAAGAACGTGAGGTTTCACTTCACCCCCACCCATGCTAGTTGGCTAAATCAGATCGAGATCTGGTTCAGTATTCTGAAACGGCGGGTGCTGAGAAACGGCAGCTTTACCTCCACCAGACAATTACGCGAGGCGATTGATCGATTTCTTGCTGCCTACAACCAGGACGCCGCTCCGTTTGAGTGGAAGAAAGCGGAGGTCCATCCCGTGCCGCTCAGAAAATCTTACGCTGATTTATCCAAGTAAGTACTAGTCTTGTTTTCACGTTGTTTTTCCCATCCGTCTT
>Ga0209986_10001345_pt1 | contig 23574 bp, 35 predicted proteins | sample BlataG_FD_183168 | JGI IMG/M metagenome (GOLD analysis project Ga0209986, IMG submission 183168) | Deep subsurface microbial communities from Black Sea to uncover new lineages of life (NeLLi) - Black_00105 metaG (SPAdes) (version 2) | ecosystem: Environmental > Aquatic > Marine > Oceanic >... | reverse complement strand
ATTTATATAACTTTTGCCATCGTTTGTCCAACTTCGAGACACCCCCACTTGCGTGGGGAAGATGTTTTGTTAGACGTGCAACTGAAATTTCCCAACGAGACACCCCCACTTGCGTGGGGAAGATACGATTGAAATGGTTTTTTCAAATAATACTGGCGAGACACCCCCACTTGCGTGGGGAAGATTAATATCCCATGTAGGATATGATAAACTCTATCGAGTCACCCCCACTTGCGTGGGGAAGATAAAAATGACCAAAATGTCTCGAAAATTCGAGACGAGACACCCCCACTTGCGTGGGGAAGATACTAACTTTTTCTGCCGAAACACCGTCTCGGGCGTTCTCCGAAGAGATAACATTTCCAAGCCAAATTCGGCATTCTAAGAGATCACTGATCGTGCTCCTTTATAAAGGTTAAAATGGTCGTGATTTAAAAAGCGAGTACTCAATCTCAAATCCCCGCCCGTGCATCGTGAATGGTTCGCATGCAATAATTTTTCCCGCATCAAGAATCGTTGTACCGTGGTAAACTATTAAAAAAGAAGGTGAAAAGAAAACGAGTCAAAAAAGGAATTGGATGACGGTACAAGATGAATTGGAACGTGATAATGCGTACGAAACATGCATCACGCCAGAAATGCATGACAATCTAACGATGTTTTGCAAGGAAAATGATATTACATTATCGCTTAATTCCCTTGAATGGATGATCATTAGGGTGAGTAAGAAAATATCGGAAAAAACAACGCATTCAATGACATGTATCGTGGATCGGTTGATCGGACTCTTTCTTTCGGGATCGATCACGTGGCAAGATATAGATTGGGCGGACACGAGGGCGTATCCACCGACAATGATCTGTGACGAATGTGGGATGTTCATTAACAAGTCAAAGAACGTGAATAAAAACAAGAAGCACTTGCCAGTTATATGTACCTCGTGTGCGACCGTTCATTTTCGTCTCCACGTTGCCCTAAGTTTAAAATTTGGGAAGAAAATTAAAGGGTTCACGAAAAAAAGTCTTGCACGAAGTAAAGGATCTTTACGAAGGATCATTGTGAAACATCCGAACATTGAAGGGGTCGCCGTGAAAGAAGGAAACATTCAGAAATCCATTCGTTATGAACGGGGGTGGAAAAACGGAAGGAACGAACTGACAGATACTAGAATGATCATTGTTCCAGACGGCTGGGTGGAAATGACCGAGTTTTTCGATGAGTTTGAAGTGGTTGGGATTTTTGATCCGATGAAACAAAGGTTTCTTTCAGAAGAAGAATTAACCACGTTACATACCGTGAAATTTGGAAAAGATACATTATTGAGGTAATGCGTTACTCATCGTCTAACTTGCTCATTAAAATACCGTGGGGCGACACACGATGCGTTCCCATTGCATTTTATAGGGATCTCTATCATAATCACGGTATTCACATTTCATTTTTTTCAATAATCCACCAAGTCCCTCAATTTCAACGCTATCAAGTGTCGTGAGCTGGTTTGGATCAACATCCCACGTGCTTTTCCCACTTTTATCATAGAAATAGCAAATTGGCTTGCTGTTTTTCTCTCTGAACCCTATGCATGCGATGCTATCTATCTTACCGATATCCCTCGTCCACGTGAGATGATACTTGTCACCCCATCGATCCGTCTTGATGTTCGGTTTCACGCCACGTGGGAGTCCAAATTCTGGGGGTCGTTCTTTGGGGAGTTCTTCTTCTGTCATTTTATCTATTAATTTTGTCATGATGATTATCCCTAATCATGGTAAAAAATCATTCTTGAGAAACGGGTATGCCCGTAATGAACTTATCGTATTCATTACACGTTGCCTTAAACGTTTCAACTTTTTCTTTATCGTCCATGTTAATGACGGTATTTCCAAAAAGACTTACCAAACGGTTTCTACACTTACCGTCCATTCCGCATTCACATGAAATTGCTTGTACCTTAGATTTGCTTGGTTTACCCATTTAAAACACTATTCATCATAATGACATTGTTATTTATAAAAAAAGAGTCGGAACATTACCATTCTTGATCATGTTGGATGTTTCGACATAGTATTTAAATGATCACGTTGACAAGATAATATTATCATGGAAAAAAAATTCACGATGAACGAACCAGACATTGACAATTTCGTGCGAACACTTGATAAGAACATCGAAATAGTCGATGAATTTGAAGAATACATCAAGGATGCATTGATAGTGAGTCAAGAAGGAATGGAACGGGAGTACACGATATGAGTGATAATGATAAGGTCATTCGGTTGCGTGATATCACGCCACTATTAAACTTCTTGACAAAGGGAAAGCCCGTCATCGTGAATGATGATCACGGTTTATGTGGTCGGATGGCTGGAATATCAAGTGATGGGGAACTTGCCGTGTTACGACACGAAAAATTCAAGCAACGAGTGATAAAAATACCTTTTTCTGATATCAGAACGATCGAAGAACCAAAACGATGCAAGATACCGAAAATTTGATGCCTAAGAGATGATAACGAGATAAAAAATAAGGTAATAATGATCTCGTTTTATTCTAATGGAACGAGATTCAAGAGAAACGTTAATTGAGTTCCCTTTGCGTAACCACCACCGTCCCGATAGCATTCCATGATATTTCTATTGGGCATACACGTCCATTTATCATCAGTATCTGGAATAGCAACAAGCACGTTTTGATTTCTTGGATCGGATCGGATATCCACGCCATGAATATTGAGTGAATCATCGGTAAAGACATCGCCATCGGATTCCTTGCACGATATGGTTTTTCCTTTTGGTGTACACGTAAGTTTTGCCATGGTCATAACTCTCCGCTTTCACGAGAAAGGGAGAACACTACTAAATGAATCGTTGTCATGATCGTCCACCATGGAATGATGGCAAGGATGTATGCAATTAATTCACCAATAACTGGGAATAACCCGAGTATCAATGTAATGATTCCCACACCAATTGGGACGAGTGATAATGGACCAATACGATAAAACCCAATGCACGTCAACGTGACCATCAAGAGCATGATGATGATGAATGCGAGGTAATGTGGTCCGCCAAGTACCAACCATTTAATCGGTGGGATCAAGACTACGGGGAACGCATCACTCATTAATAGGGCAGAAAATATTTGCATTGATAATAACGGAATGATAAAATCAAGCAAGATGCACAGCACGTAATTTAACGCATAATTTTTATCTTCTCGTGTCTTGTTACAAAATCGGATGTCATTGATGGTACAAAAATCATCATCGCCCTTCTTATATTTTCGAACTGGTTCTGTTTCTTCTATCATGTAAGTTCACACTATAATATTAATTATTGTATCATGAAGGGATCATTGTTGTTTATAAAAAACCCATCGAACCCTTACCGATATCATTCGTCTATAAATTCCTTGAACGTGCCGTTACACGTTAAGTTTCCATTTAGTGACACGCAATCAGCTTCAATTAATCTCGTGGGAATTGGTTTCGCAATGAAGAAATACCACACTAATGTCGTGATGAACCACGAAAGTAACGCTGATATCATGCTGATCGGGTTCATTGGAAAGAAAATTGTAAGCACGATGGCAAGTCCCGTTGTTATTACTGGGATGATCCCGAGTAACTTGAAATCATATACTGTTAACATCACGATGAGAATCACGGTTACAATTACCAACAAGATGAATGGAAGAATGAGAATCGGATCAAGAGTACCCATCACGATTTGACTGAGCATTTCTAACACGAACACTATGAGAACCATCATTGCGAGTCCATTGAACAACGTTCTTATCCGTCCCGTTTTTTTCTCTTCGTTGAGATCAAGGGTAATGGAAATTTTTTCAGTTTTCATGTCATGTAACGTATCATGAACATTTATATAAAAGCCATCGAAAGCTTGCCTACACCCTTCGTGATTTCATGATCTTTGCAAGTACCAATCCGAGTCCTATCGAGATCGGAATGCTGATAAAAGGTACGAATGGAATGGATACAAAAGGGGGTATTGCAGTTACCGTTCCGTCCACGGTAACGACTATTGATAGTGACATCAATAAAATAATGATCACGACACCGATAAAAATCATCACGATGGTACGGATACTTGTCATGTTCTTTTTTGACTGACACATCGTGAGTCCCGTTGCGTCATTAGTGAAACATAACTTCGGGGAGTCGTTCTTTATTGTTGTACCAGCATCGCTTCCTTGAGGGTGAATGAGACTCGTTGTCTTCATTCGTGATCGTTCATCTTCCATGCATTTCACAACTTAATTAAACCATTCATTTAAAATATCTTTATCAATGGTATCAAGTTCATCATGATTTTCAATGCGTTCCGCACCTTTCATGAACTCGCACCACCATTTTTCTTTTTGATAACACGAATTTTCAAAGACGAAGTATAAGGTTGCTAACAATATCGCATAGCCCACCAAGAGACCGATACTGATCCACACGATGAGCCAGTCCACGCCTAGTAACACGAACAACATGTTCATGAGAATCCATACTATGATGCTATGCCATAGCTTGATGACTTTAAACTGAATGAGGATGAGCGATGCACCAAATACATACACCATGATGATGATGCCAGCAAATATGCCAGTAATTAACCCACTATATATGATGAGTCCAATAACAACGGCACCGATGATCGTCATTATGGTTATTATTGCTTTTCGCTTGATAGTGATGCTGTGAATTTCACCACTTAACACGGCTTTCATTTCCTTGGTAAGCGGAACTTTCTCGCAATTAATTACCAGCTTGCTTTCAACGACATTTGCTTCACATCCCCGTTCGATCATTTCATTGACAAGGATTTCAGTCGGAACGAGATCCATTTCAACATAATCCGTGGGCGATGAATTGAAAATGAATTGCGTTGCCGAATCTAACTTGTCCGCAAGTTCATTTCCACGAGTTCCAAGCACGTATAACATTGCAGCTACAAACCACGAAATTCCCGCTATCACGAGCGAGATGATGATCGGATCCCACGATGTTAATGCCATTACAAACGCAAATATGTACGCATACACGTATCCGAAAATGGAAGAAAATGACGTGAGTCCGATGAAAAATGCTATTCCAGCAAATATGACGAGTGCAATGAAAAATATTGAGTTAGTTTTCTTTTTTGGTACGAACACGTCATTTTCCTTTTGCATTTGCGGTAATGCTTGATGGAGAGATGGGTTCACGTCATTCATGATGATCACTTTATGTAATCAGTTCGTCATGAATGCTTTATAAAAAAAGAGTCGGAAACATATAAAAGTAAAAGTAAAACAAAAAATTAAATGTTTGACGCTTCGAGTGTTAGCACGGACTTGTGATCTTCCATTTTACAATCATAAATGTTGTACTTGATTCCGTTACTTTCAGAGAGCAGTTTCCATGTTAATTCCTTGAATGGTGCCGACCGACTCGTCATGACAACATTATGTGCTTTTGCCACGTTGATCAATTGCTTCACGAGTTCTGCTTGAATGTTATCATCCAACCCAGAGGATTGAATTTCATCGAGCAAGAGTAGTGACATCACGTTATCGCTCATGTCATTAATGGTGAGAATGACTGATAATAGCACGAGTGCTTTTTGTCCCGTGGAGAGCGTTCCGAAGTTGATCAATTCCCCATTTCTAGAAACATTGATGTCATACCGATATTGCGTTTCCCCACGAATCGTGCGTTCATTCACGACCATCACGGCATTGTCAATGATGGATCGTGAATCGAGTTTTTGAATCCATTGAATCAATGATGAATTCACGCCTTGTATGATGTTTTCACGAACTATTTTCAAGCTTGCGTTCAACCCTCTTCGAATCTCGTCCCGTTTCGTCTTTAATGTCGTTAATTTCGTTATTTTATCGGTAATATCTTGAATCTTAGCATCCAAATCTTCTACTGAATGACGTGTCGTGGAAGTGCTATCGCCAGCATTAGCAATCAATTCTTCTATTTCAGCAACCCGTCTTTGTTTTTCCGTTATTGTTCCGTGTAACTCGCTAGATTCATTTCGTTGAAGAATTGCCGATTCATCTCTCGTTAATGTTGGAACGGTCACTACTCGTATTTGTTCATCAATCTGATCAATGGCATCTCGGGTTGTTTCTACATCCTTTTTCCCTTGGGTTATCAATGCTTCGAGTTTAGTAATTGACACGGAAAGTTGATCAATGCGATTAATCGCATTCGTAATACCATCGATACTTTCTTTCAATGCTTCGAGTTGGATTTTCCGTTCCTCAAAGAGTATCCCTTGTTCGTTCTTGAATTTTTCTAGCGTTTCAACATCGTGAGGATGCTTTCCACATACTGGACACGATGCATTCACGTTTTCAGATACTCGATCCATCAAGATGTCAATGACATTGGGAATGGTTTCTTCACGGGCAATGGTTTGGACTAATGCATTCATTTCTTCTTGTCTACTCTTTTTCAATGATTTCACATCGGGAATTCCAAACGGGTGCTTGATATCATCGATCATTTTCTTGACATCTCGTATCTTGGAAGTTCTGTTGGTTATTTCTCCGTGTAACGTTGAGATACGTGATTCTTGATCCGTTTTTTGTTGGTGAAGTCGTGCTACTTGTCGTTGTTTATTTTGAATGTCTATTGCCTTTGCGTTCACATCGTTTTCTTGTTGTTTAATGGCGTGCATTTCATCACGCATCATGTCTATTTCTCGGATAAGTGTACTCAGTTCTAGTTCCATGTCCCGTACCGATCCAGCACTTGAAACAGCGTTCGCAACAACGAGTTTCATGTCCTCAATTTCGCTTACTTGTCGTTGAAGCTCGGTAATCGTTTTTCCAATTTTTGATGTTGAATAGAGGTCAATAATCGTTGAAATGATATCCGTTGAAAAAAGCTTATCAAATATTGCAGACACGTCCTTGGGAGTCCCTTTTAATAACCTCGTGATGTCATGACCATCTATTAATATGAGTCGTAAGAACTCATCCGTTGTACAAATGTCACCGAGTACCTCCAATGGAGATGCTTGTTCCTCACTATTAATCTTGACCTTGACATTCCCGCCACGTTTCGATCGTGAAACAACGCTTTCAAATGTTTTCGTTTCAACGGGTGTTATGTATCGCCCGTTAATGGTAACGGTCGCTCGTGATCCCCAGTTGCTAATGATTTCATCAACCTTCACGTTATCATTTAATAATAACGGAGTCTTGGTCGTGAGACCGAACATTAACCCATGTAATATGGAAGATTTACCGACTCCATTATCATCACCATGAATGATAGTGAAATCAGCAAGTGATATATCGGTATCGGCATGACTCATGAAATCGTTGAGTTTTATGCTGTCAATGACAACACCATCTTTCAAAACTTCATCGCTCATTTAATTATCCCCCACGATTGCATCATATTCGTCTTGTAAACTCGTTTTCACGTCTTTCGTGTTACCAGACAAAATTAAATTAATGACAGTTTCCACTTCGGTACAATGATCGGGAATTTCGTCCCGAATGGTTTCGAGTATGATTTCTTTTGTTCCCATAAAAACACCTTATTGACCTTATCATGAGGGTGTTTTTAAAACTTAAAACCAATTTAACTTTTAAAAGTACGAGTGTTAGTACTTGGTATAGGTGATTAAATGCCACGAGCAAGTCTTCAAGAAAAAGCTATTCGCTTGATCAAGAATGATCACGTCATGGTCATTAGTTCAGACTATTTTCGCATACTTGCGAAGGTACAAGGGGATTCGGGATCGTATCGAGTCGAAGTAACAAGAGGGATGAGATTTAATTGTGAATGTAACTACTTCACGCATTCGGACGGTACGATCGAATGTGCACACATTCTTGCGGTGAAGTTCATGCCGATTCATGATGGATGGTTTAACTTAATCATGGATCCAGAAACCAAGGAATTATCGTATAGCGTGGACATCGATGCGATCCCACCGCTCGTTGATATCGATTCACTTGAGTGAAACATGATGAAGAAAGTAATTAATAAAAAGGGGCGAACCGTGATCATTCTCACGCACGAAGAATTCATGAAAACGTATCGCCCCGATGGATTTGCATACAACACGATAACACCGACCGATCAGCTTGGAAACCCCGTTGGTGAATCCACGATAATTCCATTCACGGAAATCATTTGTGATTGGTGCAACGATGAGATCGATGGAGATGTCTATTTCAATGAGGAATCACTAACCAATGCAATGTGTAAAAAATGTGCGAACCTTTAAGTTTTTTAGAAATCGATATCATTCCAAGTGAATGGTTCGCATTCAATCATAAACGTGATCATCCACGAATAGATAATACATGAAATCATTACAATATCAAAAAACAATCGGAGATAAAATGAATGGATATTAAAGATGTAGTGTTCGGTACCCTCTTGTGTGCGTTATTTTACGGTATTGGGATTTTCATTGCATGTGAAATCATTTCTGGTATCATGATTTGGGTAGAATTTCCAAGCAAAGTCGGATTATTATATTTTGATGGCGAATGGCAATTCATGGCGTTTTTGACCTTGCCCGAAGCAATGTACGTGTTTCAAACAGCGATCCTTCCCGCACTAATATGGGGCATTCCAATAGGCGTTGGAATCGGTATTGGATTCCTAGCATTCATGAGTAGGTGAATGGATGATGAAATCAATTACGAAATTTTTAGATAATCTTTCTTTTTATTTTGATAAGGAAGGATTGTCTTATGAACCGTTCATTGAAAAAAATAAAAAGAAATTAGCTACAATATTATATACGTGGGAAAATTATCACGATATAGTGGTGAATAAATGATGGATGAAGAAATAGAACGATTAGAACGGGAATACAAGATAAAGACGTTTGAACACGAATTAAAAAAACTAGATGCCTTGGACACGCAACTAAAAATCTTTGGCGGGTTACTCGTGTTTTGGGTAATTGTTGGGATCTTGTACGTGGGTGCATTGATATGGGAAGTCATGGGATTATTTTAATAGGTGATGACATGTATAGATCGTTAGGATTAACAGCAAACCAATATTCAGATGCGATACATGGAGATAAGAAACAGATCCGTAGGATCATGCACGAACGAAAGGTGTTCGCATTTGCCTCAAAAATCACCGTGTCACCAAATTTAGAAGATAACAAGCGATGGTGTATTGAACAAGTCATCACGTGGTTTATCAAGGAATTGTCATATTATCTTCGAGAAGTAACAAAAAAAATGCAAGAATCGAGTGAGTGATCATCATGACATGGAGAAACTTGATCCCGAAATTAAATCGGTTAGGAACTGGAACATTCCCACGATTGATGAACCTCATTAATGAATCCATCAAGAACAACGATACAGCATTATTACGAGAACTTAACCGTTTATTCAATGATGTAGAGTACACGATCACGCAAGCAAAAAAACACGCCCGAATGGGAATTACACGGGGGTTCTAGTCATGGGTAAAGAAGAAACGAAAAAAGTCGTGATTAAGGGGAGAAAATACGATATAGATAATGAACGTGTGTTATCATTTAGAGATGAGTTTTTCTATTTATGCCTCAAGGAGTTTCATTCATACGGTATTAAACCCTTTATCGATTACTTGATTTCAGAAAAACCGTTAGATACCAAATGGAACATGGGCGGGTACGGTGTGATCGAGTTCATCACTAAAGACGGTAGGAACGTGACGCTATGCGGAAATCACGGAATGACAGAGATCATTGCGAGGATTAGGGATGGACAGTGGGATCCAAGTGAAGTGTTACACGACCTTGCTTTTTTTAACATAGCGGTAGGGATCGACTCGAAAGATGATCGATTATCGTTCCGTGATGATGTGAGAGAAATGATCAAGAATGGTTTTTCCGTCACGGTACTCGTGAATAAAAAAATAGAGATGAAGTTGAAGTGATTATCATGACACGTGATGAAAATGATGAATTGATCAAATGGATAGAAACACACGAATGTCCACATTGTGGTCATTTCAGTTTCAAGGATTGCTTTGCGGAACTACGATGCAAGTTCAAGGAAGGTGACGAAACACCGTTACAAGAATTTGAACGAACATGTACGTTACGAAACGGTACGTGGGTCAAGCGATAATTTTTTTAATGGCTACGATGATAATGAACCGTGATGATTTCGCATACGATTATTAATGGGTTCATCAAGATATTAATATTTAGGGAAAAAAACACGTGCTGAATGCACGTGGAGATGATTAACATGGAAAAAATTCAAGTCCGCTTCGGGCGGGTTGTCAAGGAGTTCGAGATCATTCTCGATCCGCTTCCACATTACGTGGTAGAGTCCAAGAAGGAGATGCACGGATGGACGTTTTACGATTACCAAAACAACGGGTTGCGACAATGTTCACAAGAACGACTCATGGTTAATTGTTACAATGGGTGTCACGTGGATTGTTCCATGTGTTACACGAAGGCTCTCGGTGGGTATTTTAAAGCGTTTTGGGAATCACGGGAACGGATCAATCATGGTGCGATTGCCGTGTTCAAGGATTTCGACCAAGTCATCAAGAAACAATTATCACGATTACTCGTAGCTAGCTGTGGGTACGCATCGCCAGTTACTGATCCCTTTCAACCACTCGAACGGGTGTACAAGCTCACGGAAAAAACCGTTCGGGTGTTCACGGAACTTGGGTTACCGATCGAATTCATTACCAAGATGGGTAGGAATGTTCCCGATGACGTGTACGAGATGATCGCATCCCATCCTCATAACCATTCGTTTTGTCAGTACACCATCATGACACCACACGATGACATCTTACGTGAGATATCACCACTCGCTCACAAGTACGAATGGCAACTAGACGCCATTATAAAGGCAAAGGAGTTTGGTGTTAAAAACGTGGTCGCACGATTTGATCCAATTTTTCCATTCGCAACGGATTCCAGAGAAGATATCGAACGAATGATGAAGGATGTCAAGGACGCTGGTGCGAACCACGTGATCATGAGTTGTGTCGATGTTCCCAAAGGCTTACAAACTGACTTTTTCGATCTCATTGAACGTATTACTGACATAAAACCATTTAAGAAATTGTACAAGAATGATCAAAGTATTGCGGGGGACTTGAATGCGAGCTTGTCGTATCGAAATGATCTCTTCACGATGGGACGGGACTTAGCTACCAAGCACGGACTCACGTTTTCATTATGCATGGAGTTTGAGAAGTATGAAAAGGACGGACAAGCATGGTATAAAGGGTTTAATGACAAGTACATGACATCAGTGGCATGTGAAGGCATTGCAATTCCAATGTATCATCGTGATTCACTAAACGAAAAATTTCGACCGCTTTCAGTTGATACCAAGTGTGATGGGAATTGTCTTTCGTTTGCCAAGATCGGTACGCAAGCTCAATGTAAGGGTGAATGTGATCACGAACCGTTTCAAAAAGCAATGGGATTGAAGCTCAAGGATTATCGGGCATTCAAGAAATAAAAAAATGAGTTATCTCCGTCTTCCACGTCTCGGACGTGGTGGGAGAACGTCTTTTGTATCATCAGAGTCGCAATCTCCTAACCCGCGACCCGTTTTTTTACCCTTACCATCGGGTCCAGTTTCATCTTTTCGTGGCATTACTATCACTAATTAGTGATCGATGTGAAAACTTAAAAATCCATCGTTTCAAATCGTAAAGTATCTTTATTATAATGAAGCTTGACATTTTAAAACTTAAAAACACGTGTATGAATGATCATTCATGAAAACGCTAAAAAGCGGAATCGATGGACTCGATGTCCTCATTGATCCGATTCGGAGCGGTATCCCAAACGATAGGTTTTGGGTTGCGGTAACGGGTGCACCAGGATCGCTCAAAACAGTCATGGCAATACTTTATGCTCAACAAGGAATGAGCGATGGTGACGTTATTATTTATGTTAACTCTGAATCCGATCATTCAAAGATCATCACTCAAGCAAAGCGATTCGGATTGCTGTGGAATGATGCAATGGCAGAAAAAAAGTTGTATTTTGTCAATGCACATGGCGGGAATTCGCAAACAGAGGGTGCGGGAACAAGCATGAAATTCATCGTGAAGGACGGGGTCATTCGCACGAAACTCGATCATCAAGAAATCGTCCAAGCAGTCATACAACTTAAGCAACAAATAGGACACGCACAACGAGTCCGACTCGTTATCGATTCGATGTCAGCGTTTTGGGAAGATAAACCCGCAATGTCCCGTAAATTTTACAGATACATGAGCGGAGTTCTTAACAAGTGGGTCGATACAGCATTCGTGACAGTACAATTGTCAGTAACGAGTGGATTAGGATTCGGATTCGGGGTTGAACACGGCATTGACGGGTTAATTCGTGTCGGAAACTTCTTGGAAAACGGGGAAGGGAAACATTGGATACGAATCGTGAAGTTTCGGGAATGTAATCACGATAACATGATGCGATACATGAGCATTAATGGTAACAATAAGGTCGTCATTGGTGATCCCATGCCAATTCAAGGCATTGCACTAAACGATCACGATGCAATCAAGTTTCAATACATGTATCAAGAACGCAAGAAATAACCTTTAAATCCTTTTTTCCATTACACGAACACGGTGTCATTATGAAAGAAATAAAAGGAAATATTTGGACATTCCATGAACCAAATTCTAATGATTACATAGTGATTCCAACAAACGGAGTTATTAAGGAGAACGGTGATGCCGTAATGGGCAAAGGTCTTGCAAGAGATTGTAAAATGAAGTATCCTAACTTTCCTAAAATGCTTGGTAATGAACTAAAAACAAAAGGTAATGTTGTAACATTATTTAAAAAACACGGAATCATTACGTTTCCAGTGAAACCTAGCGGATTACTAATAAACACGCCATCAGATCGTGATAAAATATTACCCGTGTATCGAGAAAAATTTCACGTGGGAATGTTCGTGACGGGATGGATGTGTATTGCCGATATTGACCTAATCACACGATCAACAGAACGCTTATATCACGTGTCCAAAGATATCAATAAGGTTTACCTTCCACGTGTCGGGTGTGGTAATGGTGGATTACAATGGGAAGATATTAAACCCGTTTTAGCAGAGAAATTTAAGGATGAACCAAAAATAATAATAGTCCGATTATAAAAAGAAAACGGGAAGCCGAGAACGGAACGAGTTTAATGCGAACCATACACGTTCCAACATAAAAGAACCAAAAATTCGTAGATAATATAGTGATTATTATGGAGTTTGACAAATTAAAACAAATTAGAAACGAGGTCAAGAAGTACATCAAGGGACAAGATGACTTCATTGATTTGAGCATAGTAGCTTTTCTCGCAAAAGAAGGGTTACTCGTTTATGGTCCGCCAGGAAATGCCAAAACAACCACGCTTCGTCTTTTTGCAACGATCACGGGATTAAAGTTCTTTTATTATCAATTACAACGTGATACGAAATCTGATGAATTGGTTGGATTATTGGATTTTGAGGCGTACAAAAAAGGACAACTCAAGTATAACTTGGGTGGAATCTGCAACGCTGACATTGCATTGTTAGATGAAATTGTGCAAGGAAATAGCAAGGTTCGATCAGTTTTACGACAAGTCTTACAAGAAAGAATGTTTCAAGGAACTCCTATTCCGTTAAAGTTCTTTGCGGCGACATACAATCCTAGTGATGACGAGGAATTATTACCCGCTGAATTAGATAGGTTCGCACTCTCGTGTGAATTACATAGCAACATTTCTAGAGGGATTAAAGGAGAGGACAAGGATGTCATGGGAATTTTAAAGTGTAATGAATTTGAAGATCCCATTGCAAGTGCAACTCCCGTGAATATTGATTTTGATAAGATCATGAAGGAAGTTCAACGGGTTGAGATCGAGTCGGAAGTCTTGAAAGTATTAGCATGGTTAATCATTGACCTTCAACATGATAGCAAGAAAGAAATTGGTGATAGAATCTTAAAAAAGATGAAACGAATCTTGAAAGCGAACGCATATTATCATGGAAGAACTGCCGTGAATGAAAATGATATTGATATTATAAACCACATGATCAAACATAGAAACCCAGATCTTGACAATAGGGTCATTACTAAATACATCGGGATAGCAAAGGACTTCATTTCATATAAAAATGCTAAAGACACGCGATCTGCAATGAATCTCGTGAATAGTATCGAAATGAAATTAAAAACATTGTCACCATCAAATACTGATTCCTTATTTCTCAAGAAATGGGATCACGTGAAAAACACGTTCCGTGCAAGCGATCCACAAAAAACTAGTGATGATGAAGATCAAGATGCGACAAAAATAGTATCCATCCCAGATCAAATATTTGAGAAGTTCAAGGAAGTACGAAACAAAAATGCAAATACTCGAAGCGAACCAAAAAAGATCGAGTATGCAAAAAAGATTGATCAAATCATGGAATTAGATATTGCATTTGATCCAACAAAAATACAACCGTCAAAGGACTTCCATGAAAATCTATTAATCAAGAATGCAACGGGAAATATCGGCAATGGAAAGGAATTCTCAGTTTATAGCGATATATACTTCGGAACTAGTGAGAAGGCTCAAGATGGAAAGATATTAGTGAAGGCACACTTCAAGTGGGCGAAACGACAAAACACGACACTCAAGAAACGATACAACAAGTGTTATGGATGGTTACGAGAACTCTCTAAGAAGGATTATAAGATAAACATTTCCGTAGGAACCATAAATAACGGAAGGTTAAGAAAGAGGCAAGGGCGACTATAATGATTGAAATCGAGATTACAGACTCAGTTCTAGAGAAATTCAGATACCTCAGACGACTAAGAGTACTTATCAGAACCTATCGAGATAAAGATGAATATAGTGCTAAAATCAATGAGATCATGGATATCACTATCGAATTTGATCGAAGCAAAACACTCCCACAAACAACGGATAACAAGTTATTTATCGAGAATTCAATAACAAACCTTGATAACAATGAGGTTTTTGCCGTCTATGATAATATATATTTCGGAACGAGTAAGGAACTTCCCAATGGTAATATATCAGTAAATGCACGATTAAAATGGATGAAACGATTGAATTCATGGCTCGCAAAACAATACAAGAACTGCTATGCATGGTTACTAGACATCTCAAAAAATGGTTTCATGGTAAAAACTTCCTTTGGTACCATAAATAACGGGATACTCCTAAAAGGTGAAAATTAAATGACTAGAATGGATAAAATCGAAACGGCATTGGTTTTCTTGCCAAAAGAGGTACGAAATTCATTTAGCGACATTCTTTTTTATTCAAAAGCACATCCACCCGAACGCCACGAAAAGGAATTACTTGGATCACCAATGGCGGTAAACATAGTAAGTGGGGACTTGATCATTGTTTCTGATCATGACTTTTTCTTGGGGTGTGAAGTTAGTAACATGCTTCACATCATCATTCATGAAGAAGGTCATCTCAAGCTAACCCCACTAACCATTGGAATTGCAATGGAAAACTTTGAGCGGGTCAATGCAATAACAAATAATGAATCGATTACGGAATTCATACTCGAGTTCGTGTACAATTTCGATGTTAATCAATATAATGCAATAAAATACAAGAAATATGATGAGCTCATGACAAAATTAGATTGGTTTCTTAGTCTTAAGGTGAAGGGAAAACTAGATCGCATCTTGGTACAATCTCAATATGTTGATAAAAAACAAATACAAAATAAAAAATCTAAAGAAATCCGAAACTATTTAGATCGAACCAATAACTTAACTTACGAACGAGCAATCAAGATTTATGAATTTTTAAAAGATGAACTTGAAAAAGAAAAACCTTCGTGTGTGTTAGTGTGTCCGTTTGCTAGTCAATGCAATGGAAAATGTCTTCTTGAACAAAGCAATGATAAGAATAAACAAGACGGAATAACAATGACATGTCCGCAAAACAAGCAAGGTCAAGATGATCAAGATAAAGATAACCAAGATGATCAAGACGGACAAGGAAATGACCAACAAGATAACGACCAACAACAAGATGGACAAAACGGGAAGGAAAAACCACAAGATTGTGATGAGAATGATGACAAAAAAGATGACGGCAAGGACGGTGATGCGGGAGATAAAAAAGATAAAGATAAATCTGATGACGGCAAGGATAAACAATCCGATAGTGGTAATAAAGAACCAAAACCTTATGAATTCAAGAACAATCTCAAGAACAAGATGGAAGTCTTGGGAAATCATGGGAAATTAGAAGATCAAAAAGTCGAAGAGTTTGAAATAGAAGAAAACACGGTAACTAAGGAACTCACGCACGGTGAAAAAGAAGAACTTAGAAAAAAAATGGCAAGAGATCACAAGGACGGTGGAACACAATCGGGTACTTTTAATCATGGAAGCGTACCACCGAGAATAATAAAAGCTAGCAATGCGATCAAGGTACTTGAAAAAATAAAGAATTCCATTGCGGGTGTCAACATTCCAAAGAAATGGATGCGAGGACACGGTGAGCCATACGATGTCAGTAACATGGTTGATTTTAGTGAGATTTCTGATGTCTTGTCAATGTCTGACATCACGTTACTTGAAGAAACCAACGGTAACTTCGAACCAATGGTATTGATTCGCCATTATGAAGAAGGGAAGCGAAACGTCGTGATCGCAAGGGATCGAAGTGATAGCATGACGTATGATAATGGAGTACGAAATGAATTTGCTCAAAGTGGATCGATTGGAATCATTGAATTGTTAAAAAAGAAGGGTGTGAAGATCGCATACGCAGAATTTAACACGGCAACAAAAATTTACATGTATGATAAGAAACCTTGGACAAAAAAGTACGGGGAAGTCATGATGCATGCGGTTTCGTGTATAAACAACGGTGGTACTGATATTGACAAGCTTCTTAACGACTTGATGGGAACTTTGGGTCGTGATTTTGATGTTTTATTGATTTCTGATGGTGAATCGAACGTTGGTGATGTTACCATTAGCAATCTTGTCAAAAAAGAAATTAGAGTGTTTCCGATATTCATTGGCGGTAGTGGGTATTCTCTTTTAGAAAGGGTTGCTAAAGAAACGGGTGGAGACTTGTTTTTAGTAACCAAAACTAGCGAAGGCATGATCACGATAGTGGATGCGGTAGTTAAAGCGACATCCTAACCATGTCACTTTTTTATTTTACATGTCATTATATAACCTCGGTTAAGTTTCCGACACATTCTTTTTTAAATAAGTTTGTCGTGTTCAATTCAACAACAACTTGAGTTGAAAAAAACATGTGTTTAAAAGCTCCAAATAAAGTTGCGTGCGATATCTTGAACTGTGATCTTGCATCAAAGAAAAAGAATATAACGCCAGCTTCAGTATTAGCAGTATTTCTAGACATTGGAATCCCAGTAATCGTATCATTATTATTTTTCGGTGTGTTATTGGCATTCCCAGCATCAGCTATCATCTCGAGCTTGTTTTCATTAAGCTTTTTTGCCACTTTGATGGTTATACTTGGTGGAAACATTCTCATGTTAATAGTCGGTGGGATATTACTTTTGATACTAGGAATTGTATTATGGGTGATGCTGTTTAGTCAGATCGGTATTTACGCATTAATACCCTTGGGTATGGCTGGTCTTGCATTCTTATTAGGACTCATCCCAGTTATCGGTGGAATAATCAGCTTCGGAATGAGACTCGTTCCGTGGACGATTGTTGCTGTCGTGATCTATTGGATTGAGAACGCAGATGCGGGATTAAAGTTCAAACCATTATTCGAAAGAGAATAATCCAACTCCCTTTTTTTTCTTTATTATTATGGGTGATGACATGGTTGTAGTTAAAAAAAAAGTCAAGGCTAGAATTGTATCGAGATTATGGAAATCTACTGAAATATCTGGGTTGACGATCAAGCCTTGTGACGATAAATCATGCAAAGACATTCCCATTAATTATAAAGATACGAAGAAAATACTATTCCGTGGCAATGGAAATGGGCTTCGTGTTGTATTCGATAAGAAAAAAATAATGATCAATGCAAATGAAGAATTTCCAAAATGTCATCATGAAGGAACCGTGTATGAATGTAATTTTAAAAACTCAAAACCGATTTTAACACGACCAAAAGAATTAGATACAGATTATGAACATCTTAAAAGTTTTACAACAGATACATTATCGTTACGATCACGTCCAATGGTTGACATGACCGAGTATAACGTGCTAGCTGGGATTGGTATTGCGGGTGGATCTCTTAGTTTCTTGAGTCCGTTCGCATTAGTCCCGATCGCCCCAGTCCTCATGGCATTACTTGGTGGTGGTTTGTTTGGAAATAGTGAGGTACTAGACAATAATAACCGTACCAAGTGGTTACTCCCCGATCAAATGGACGTTCACGAACTTAATCTTCAACCCGAGATGATTGAAGAGATTTCGTTCGATCAACATCCATATCTCATGAAAATGGATGTAAAGTTTAAACACCCATTAACATGTAATATCAACGAAAAAACAGAAACATTTCGATGGGATGGATTTAGGAGGCTAGATTGTGGAATCTAATATTGCACTTACCAAAAGCGAACAGAAACGATTGAAATTCTGGTTAGTAATATCGATCATAATGTTAAGTGTTAACATGGTTGTCATTGCCATCGTACACGCTCTCCTCTCGCCACCAATCCTCGTCACGATAGTATTCGTTGTACTAATATTTACGGGCTTGGGATTGTTTGCGGTCGGGTACTTCTTTGCGGGCGGACACCCACAAAAAATGCATTATGAATGCGAACGGTTCTTGTTTCTAGCTCCAACAGAAGACTTTGGCATCTTCCATTGGAAACGGAGTACCATCATATTTGTTGACACGTTATTGGTAATCATTCCAACAGCTCTAGGAGCTTGGGGAATTACTCACGACATATTCTACTTCATTGCGGGTACGGGTTGGACTGATATAGTCCCCGCATTACATTTTCCAATAAGTACGTTGCTCACGTTATGGTTCTCAGTAGAAGTCATGGTTGACGTGGTTCTATTCGTGGGTGGAGTATTAGGACTCATTTGGGAGATTAGAACATGGGTAGACGGTCGCAAGGGTGACACGTGTTTCATGATGGGCATGAACACGGTATATCCACGAGATGGTGACGATGCGTATCACGTGTTAGATCCACGTGGGATTGCGGGATTCTTGGGTGCTACCCCCGACCAACTCAAGAACTTTGATGATATCATTGATAAATTACAATGCAAGCTTGATCCTAAGTTATGTAAAATATAATTACCATTACGATAAACCAAAGATCGTGATCATTTGGCGAGAATGAACATGATAAAAAATGCTACGACCATGAAGTCGAATAACAAGGATAGAATTGAAGATTATGATATTGTCCGAGTCAACGAACCACCAATTACTGGGGTGTGGATATTCTTGACTACTGGTCATTGTTTATTTCATTATAAAGCACCAAACATGACAAAGGATATAGACGAACACATTATTGCTGGCTTTCTGTCGAGTATTAATGCATTGTTCGAAGAAACACAAGATGATAAGTGTAACGTGATCTTTGGATTCAAGCAAGCATATTATTATAACTATTTAAAAATTCACACGAAACGACCAATCGCTTTAATAAGTGTCATATCAACAAGACTTATCGATGGTTTCTCACCTTCAGATATTCTTTCATGCGATCTTCTAACTCTTAAAGGTGCACGAATTTTAATCCAATTTTTCAATGACTACATGAATGACATCATTGATTTTAATGGTCGTGTTGACGATTTTAATTCATTTTCAGTTGAATGTGGAAAAATTATTCGATCGTGATCTCGGCAAGATTTCGATGGCTTGTTTTTAAGTAATGTAATGGATATCATTACAAAATACTCGAGTACATTATCATGTATAGCACGGCACATAAAATATTTGCACTTGGCATTGCATCGTTCTTTTCCTTCTTGTTAGGAATACCATTGTCAACAACGATCGTCATTTGCATCGTTTCCGTGTTTTTCGGCGTGTTTCCAGATATTGACATGAAAATAAAGGGATTAAAACACCGTACCATTACCCACGAACCCATGATGATTGCTCTTGTGGGATTTATTATAACGATCGCACTTCAATACATATTATTCATGGTCGATCAATTACTTGGATTTCCATTTTTTTACATTCACATGGTATTTTACGGATCAATTCCCATTCCGTACATTCTTCACGCAATATTCACGCTTAACATCATAGGATTGTTCATGAATAGTCTCGTTGTCATGAACATTGCAATATTCATGGCGGGAATAAGTCACATAGCACTTGACGTGGTAACACCTTCGGGATTATTCATTGGCGGGACAAATGTAGGCGGTGGATTTCTATCAAAGAGTTCGCACGCAAACAATCTTTTCATTTATCTCGGTGCTGTTACTACGACTTTTAGTTTTATCGGTATTATCATTCGTAATTTCATACCACCCATATATATTCTTCAATACTTGCTCGTTTATACATTGTCATTTACCGCATCAATGGTATTGATTTACTTTGTTGCGTTCTATCTACTTAAAAAAAGACGCATGGAGTCGTTCAAGAATCAACTCGAATGTTACAAGGTACGTGATAACATCACGGATACATATTCTGAAATATGTACGTGGAAAACCACGAGAAAGGATGATTGTTTTGGATACAAGGGTAAAAAAATTTGTAACCTCAAGAAATAATCGAACGCTCACGTGAGTTTTAATTTTTATAAAGCATTCATCACAACAATGTTATAGTTCCATTAGTGATTATCATGGTGAAAATTGTCCCGCAAGAGAATTCACGTTATCCCTTTACACGTAAAAGCACGTTACCCGATATCATTAACAATTTAGCAGATAAAATCGAGTATCTAGATTTAGATCTAGAGAATCCAACAAGGGCTATCGTTCTTACTAAGTGGGACGGGACATTCTTACCAGTTCAAACATTAATTCCCTTACCAGCAACGATCATTTACATAGATGATGAATCGACCGTTGATTATGAATGGATTGAAGAGAATTACAAGGTATTTTCATATTTAGCACGATCATTTTATGAAACACACGAAAGATATTCGAAATTCATTGCAACGATAACACAAAAAAGATTCACGCCTCAATTAACTCCAACAGCACAATGGTACATTTCATCAATACTTGCTATCAAGGGATTTTTAGTGAAACAACATGACGGATTTAAGGCAAAAATTTCGAGTTCGCCACGGTTCCATCACTTATTAACATCCATCGAAAATTTCGATGATCATTACTTGCGGGCGATTAATTCCATCGTTTCTGTTTTTGTCATCAATACTATTGAAGAAACGAATTTTAATCCAATTCCAAAGAGCAAGATCGGTTGTTTTATAAAACGGAATATTGAACGCTGTCTCATTAATGCTAGTAGAACCACAAACGGTCATATTATTTTGACCGAGACATTTAAGTTTTTTCGGCTAGTAGAATTTCCGATGCTTTATTTTGAGCGATATAAATCTAAGGATTTTTTTTAATGCTTGTATTTTAAAACTTAAAAATGATTAATACAAACATGTTATAACAACACAAATATTGAACAACTAATATTGAAGGTAATTCACATGTCTGATAAAAAATTTATCATGGTCGGAACGCCTTTATCTTCGGAGACTCATCTCATGACCATTAGTCCAGAAGACGAGGGTAAAACCGTAAAACAGATCTTAGTCGAACTAGCAGAACAGCTAGAACAAAAATCAAGTAGAAGCCTAGAAGCACGGCAAATTACCGAACGAATCAATAGTGACAGTTTTTTCGTGAACGACACGGAAATAGCAAAGGATACTTTGATTAGTGACCTAAACTTCGAACTCGATGTAACCCCAAACGGAAATGCTTTACTTTGCGACTTAACGCTACGTGAACAACACGCTGGCGGTTAAACGTTCTTTTTTTTTATTTTATTCAAGGTGAATTTTATGAGCGATATACTTCGTTCTGCGGTAACTAAGTCAAAAAAACCATTTTTTATCGTTAACGATGACTCAATATTAGTGTTTGAACCATTATGTCGAAATAAGATATTCATTCAACAAGTACAAGATCTTATTACCCAAGGAGAATACGCAAAAGCCATGGGACTTTTAAAAGTTCTTGACGATCCACGTTTATTCATGATACGGAGTACGATGTTTAAAGCAATTGAAAAAACATCCATCGATGTACTTAATAAAAAGATCGAGATGGTAGTAAAACAAGAAATTCTAAAAGAACGTGGCGAAGCTGATAATACAAGATTAATGTTTCTTAATCAAGTTACAAAATTACCTAGAAGCGATCGCATGAAATTGATCAAGAAGCGAATTTCCTTGTGGATCATGCCAGACAAGATCGTCAAGAAAAATACATCCGTGAACACGGACTTTTGGGCGATCTTTGAACTCGGTGATTACATCGTGGAACATAAAAGTTCTGATGGCGAGGGTCAATGGAGATTTCCGCGTTGTTCGTTAGGTGTTCCGATAATATTCACCCCACCGTATAACTTGATAAGTATAGAAAACCAAGTATTCATCCTTGATCCAGTGGAGTACAAGCATCCTTTTGCAAAACATAACATGGAAATTTGCATGGGTGATTTTTATGGAAGTGCGGAGAACGAAGGATTAAGACGCGTGACCTTCGTTGATCGTGTCATTAAGTGCTTCGAGGTGGGAACGCAAATATTGACATCTGGGTACGTGGAAAATAAAGATATTCATCCAGCTCAAGGACACATTACTAGTGCATCATTTGCGGAATTTAAAATTAACAATAGAATTTCTACACAATACAGAAAAATACTAAGAGAGAAGGGCATTATATAGAGATAATTATCATGAAACTCGAGTCATTACCCATGCGAAACGAACTCAAATCAACTGAAGCGTGTCCAGCATCCATGTCTCAAGTGTTCATGACAAAACAATCGTTAGAACGGCTTTTTATTCAAACTGAAGAGGTCGTTAACATGCACCTTGAAAAGCACGGATACTTGGAAACGATGGCGTTTCTAGTTTCAGATCGAGATGATAACGTCATAAATCACACGATCGTTCCGTACCACGTGATGCATCGTGGGTATTGTGAGATTCCAGTCGATACAGAACAAACCAAGCTTAAAGAACTCATTAAAAATATTAATCGGGATAGAGAAAAAAAATACAGAGTCATAGGGTGGGGACATTCACATCCAGATTTTAATGCGTTTTCTTCTGGGACTGACGATAATGAACATCGAACGGTATTATCACAAGCGGGTGTGTATGATAAGATAGATGAAGAATGTCCATCGTGTGGAACTATTGTTGTTCATCGATCCATTCGGTATGCAGTGGGACTTACCGTTAATCTCAATAGGGATATTTATGCCGTGGTCATCACCAATTATAATTGCGGTAGAGTCGAGGAATGTAGCAATGCCAGAGTTAAAGTTGTCGATCCCGACACGATCTTGACTAATGAATGGATCAAGGAAACGAGAGAAGAAATAAGAAGGAAAATCGAAGAACGTGCAGAAATATATGTATCGT
>Ga0209986_10001344_pt1 | contig 23574 bp, 15 predicted proteins | sample BlataG_FD_183168 | JGI IMG/M metagenome (GOLD analysis project Ga0209986, IMG submission 183168) | Deep subsurface microbial communities from Black Sea to uncover new lineages of life (NeLLi) - Black_00105 metaG (SPAdes) (version 2) | ecosystem: Environmental > Aquatic > Marine > Oceanic >... | reverse complement strand
TCAATAATGAATATATAAAACAGGGAAGACTGACTTATGAAATTTTTAAGGGATTCTGGGGAGATGCTGGTGCATCGGTGGATGCCTTACTTGAGGTGAATAACTATGTAGCAAGAAGAAAGAAAGAAGACCAAAATCTCTGGTGTATCCAATCTTAATATTCAGACTGAAGACTACCCCTGTAAAGTCGCTTCGCGCCAACGGGGCAAGCAGGCCGAAGACCACAGACTAAAATAAAAAACGAATGGATGAGAGGATATATTAGGTCTTGTGTCTTTTGTCTTGTGTCTCTGGTCTTTCATATCTTGTGGTTTCTTAAATTTGGGATAACCCTGTGCTTTTCCTCTTTTTCATCATATCCATACCAGAATGGACAGTTGGCTGCTATTTTGCAGCAGACAATGGGTTAGATTATGCTGTTCTTGATGATATGGAGGAGCTGACAAGGGTTGGCTCTACTTCATCTGTAACGGTGGTGATACAAGTAGATAGACTTGGCAAGGCAGAAAGATATCTCGCTCAAAAGGATAGTCTTGTTCTTTTGCAGGAAATGGGAGACATAAATTCCGGTGATCCCGAAACCCTGAAGGAGTTTGGAAGGTGGCTGGGGATGTATTTCCCTGCAGAGCATTATCTTTTGGTTGTATGGGACCATGGAAACGGATGGGAGAAGAAGGGCATATGTTATGAGGGTTCGAGTTTCGTATCCATTGCGGGAGGGGAATTTAGAGAGGCAATAAAATCTATAAGTTCATCGCTTGGAAAGAATATAGATGTCCTTCTACTTGATGCCTGTCTTATGCAGATGGTTGAGGTTGCGGCAGAGGTTTATCCATTTGTTGATTTTATGGTAGGTTCTGAACAACTTGTTCCAGATTTTGGCTTCCCCTACGATAAGATATTGCTCATGTTAACATCTGATCCATTAGGAGAGATAAAGGCATTTTCCGATAGTATCGCGAGTTTTTATGTGCAATACTGCAAGAAGGAGGAAATAGATGGTCAGGCTTCAAGTATAAAACTTGTATCGTTTACAAATCTCTTACAGTCTATTAAGGATCTAACTGCAGTATTGAAGAATAACCCGCAGAATTCATCAGTCAAAGAGGCGAGAGATAGTGTTCAAACCTTCAATTTTGCTACACTCCCTCCACCTGTACTACAGGACCAGTATATTGATATATGTCATTTTGCCGAAATTATCTCTGAGGGAGATGATGAGATTGCATCTACTGCAGAGGAGGTAGCAAGTCTAATCCATACCATAATGTTTTCAACGCATACAGGCGAAAGCCTTAAGAATTCAAGAGGTTTATCTGTCTGGTTTCCCTATAAATATTCCCAATTTTGCCTTAATTACTCGAAGTATAAAAAACTTGTCTATGCAATGACAACAGAGTGGGAGAAATTTCTCTTTTTGTACTATGGGGTTCCTGATATTATCTCTCCTACGGTTCCCTGTCCGCTACCAGCAGAGATATTTGGCAACTCCTATACGATAAGATGGGAAGCATCTTACGATCTGACATACATTTCAGAATACGAACTTGAAGAGATAAGAGATGTCCAGGTGGTTTTGCAAGATGGATGCGAAGATTTTTATAATTTTGATGGAGAGGGATTTCTTGTATCAGCCCATTTACCTCATTCTGGGGAAGGATGTTTCTTTACAAAGGGTGGATGGCTTGTATCAAAAGAGAAATTCCATAAGGGTAGTTTCAGCTTTTTCAGGCATCAGAGAGGGGGAAATCTTCGAATTTTCTCCTCAAAAGACCTGGTTGATTGGAGTGAAATTGCCGCTTTCTTAGACAATACAGAATGGATATCTGAAACAATTGACATAGATACAGAATCTTATATTAAAATTGAGTTTTCTGGTGATAATGCATGGGTATACATAGATGATATATCTGTTCTTTCCTTCGGCGGTAGCGAGATTGTGTACAGAGGAACAGAGAATTCATACATGGTAGCAGATAGGCCAAATGGTAGATACTACTATCGTGTGAGGGCTCGTGACGGAAGTGAAAATATGTCAGAATGGAGTGAGATTTTAGAAGTGGCAGTTACAAGTTACCTTTCCCCTTATAACTATCCAAACCCATTCAATGAGGAGACATACATCGTATACGACATACCCGAAGACGGATGGCTTTCAATCTTTAGTGTGTCCGGGAATCTGGTAAGAGAACTCAATGTAAAGAAAGAAAATGACCACATATTCTGGGATGGCAGAAATAAGGATGGTAGGAATGTGGCGTCGGGGGTATATATCTGCCGTCTTAGATCGGGTAATCTCTCCTTCCTATTCAAAATCGCCTGCGTGAGATAACCCTCCTAATGCAGACAAAAGACCGAAGACACACCTGCTGGCAGGCAGGATAGGCAGGTGTGGTTTTTCAGAACTCTCCCCAGAAAAAACTTGACTAATAGACATTTTTGTGATATAATTGTCAGGATTCTCAATGAGCCTTTCATAGAACACAGAGCATGGTATTGTAGTTGACTTGACAAAAAAATCAACAGGGATTGAAAGAGAACTTAAGAGATAAAAAAATAAAGTGTTTCTTTCTAAATAACTTAGACTGTATTATGTGGTGGAGGAAATGCGAAGAGAATGGTGTCTCTTATTTGCTTATATAACAAGGAATCAAATTATTTTGTAGAAGTCATTAGGGGTGTGAAGAATGGGGGGATTGAATGTTTAAAAATGTTCGGGATATTCTTGATTTCGCTGGGAAATCAATCAGTGTTTCCAAGAACGGTATTCAAATTACCGATGCTCTGAATTTCAGAGAAAGCGTAATTGACCGTCTCGTTTATACATCTGTCTTTCATCAGGAGAAGGAACTGGTTGAGGTTTGTCGATACATTATCTTCGAAACTGCGAAAAAACTTGGTGTAGTTCCTGCCTCTATCTACAAGTTTTATGAGGGCATGGCAAGAAATGAATACAGAGGATTTAGTGTTCCTGCAATAAATATTCGTGGATTAAGCTATGATGTAGGCAGAACTCTGTTCAGGGTAGCAAAAGAAAGGAAAGTAGGAACATTTATTTTAGAAATTGCTCGGTCGGAAATTGGCTATACAAAACAACGACCAGATGAGTATACGACCGTTTTACTCGGTGCAGCTGTAAAAGAAGGTTACAGGGGACCGGTCTTTATCCAGGGTGACCATTTCCAGATAAATGCCAGAAAATACAAAGAGAACAAAGAAGAAGAAATTGAATCACTTAAGAGTCTCGTTCGGGAGGCAATTGCCGCTGAATTCTACAACATAGATATAGACACCTCTACTCTGGTGGATATTGAGAAAGACACCCTCCAGGAGCAGCAGAAACTCAATTTTGAGCTTACTGCCGAATTTATTAAAATAATAAGGAGCATTCAGCCAGAAGATATCGCAGTCGCCATCGGTGGCGAAATTGGGGAGATTGGAATGAAAAACAGTACTGTGGAGGAATTGAGAGCCTATATGGACGGATTGCTAAGAATTCTCAAAAAGGATAACCTTGAGACTTCAGGATTGAGCAAAATAGCTGTTCAAACCGGCACCACACATGGAGGTGTAGTGCTTCCTGATGGCAGCCTTGCCAAAGTGAAAATTGATTTTGACACATTAAAAAAGCTTTCCAGGGTTGCAAGAGAGGAGTACGGCTTAGCCGGTGCAGTCCAACACGGTGCCTCAACACTACCGGAGGAGGTTTTTGACCTTTTTCCAAAAGCGGAAGCCTGCGAAGTTCATCTGGCGACCGGCTTTCAAAACATTATTTATGGTCATCCCTTGCTGCCTCGAGACTTTCGAGAAAAAGTATACAATTACCTGAGCGAGGGATTTGGAGATGAACGGAAAAAAGATGAAACTGACGATCAATTCTTTTACAAGACTCGGAAACGAGGATTTGGACCCTTCAAAAAAGAGTGGTGGGACCTTCCTCAAGAGGTAAAAGATAGTATTATAGGTGAGCTTAAATTACGCTTTGAACTTCTCTTTAAGAAGCTTCGAGTTGAGAACACAAAAAACCTTGTAGAAAGTAAAACGAAAGCATCAATTCTACCGACAAAAATGCCTGAAGCGCTTAAAAGGATTCTCCCTGTGTAAATTCCTGCCCCGCACCTATGCATAGGTGCGGGGTGAACGTCCCAAAAATTTGTGAAATCAGTGGCTACTGAAGGAGGTTGTAAACATGAAGAAAGAAACTTTAGCTATTGTGGTTGGTGGTGGACCAGCACCAGGTATTAACGGAGTCATCAGCTCAGTTACTATTGAGGCAATTAATCTTGGTAAGAAGGTGATTGGTATCGTGGACGGGTTTAAATGGTTATCACGGGGAATTAGCGATAGGATTGTACCTCTCACAGTTTCTGATGTCTCCCGGATTCACACAAGCGGTGGTTCAATTCTGGGAACCTCTCGGGAAAATCCAGGGGGAGATTTCCAAAAGATGGCTAATGTGGTGGACATTCTTAAAAAAATGGGTGTAACCTATTTGGTAACAATCGGAGGAGATGATACTGCATTTACGGCAAGTGAAGTTGTAAAGGCGGTTGGAGGTAAAATTCGGGTGGCTCATGTGCCTAAAACCATTGATAACGATCTACCACTCCCTGATAATATGCCAACATTTGGCTTTGAAACTGCCCGTCATGTCGGCACTAAAATTGTTCAGAATCTTATGGAGGATGCGAAAACGATTACTCGCTGGTATTTTGTAACGACTATGGGACGAGAGGCTGGCCACTTAGCCCTTGGAATTGGAAAAGCTGCTGGTGCAACACTGGCAATTATTCCTGAGGAATTCTCAAAATCCAAGTATATACAACTTTCAACTATTGCTGACATCCTTGAGGGTGCGATTATTAAACGAAGAGCTATGAATAAAAATGATGGCGTGGCAGTAATTGCTGAGGGTTTAGCAGAAAAAATTAGTAAGGACGAGCTAGAAAGCCTTACAGAGTTAGAGAGAGACGAACATGGACATATCCGTCTCTCAGAAATTAATATCGGCAAGTTTCTGAAAAATAAGGTTAAAAAAAGGCTTATAGAAAGAGGGATTGATATGACCATTATACATACCAATGTAGGATATGAAGTTCGTTCGGCTGCACCAATTCCCTTTGATGTTGAATATACAAGGAATCTTGGCTATGGAGCGGTCAAGTTTCTTTTTAGTGGTGGTTCCAATGCTATGATTGCCTATCGTTCGGGGAAGCTTGCCCCCATACCTTTTTCTGAGATCATTGACCCCAAGACCGGAAGGACCAGAGTTCGACTTGTTGATATCAATTCCGAATCTTACGAAGTAGCCAAAGCCTATATGATAAGATTAAAAAAGCAAGATTTCGATGATAGAGAAAATCTGGAACGGCTTGCTCGGGCTGGTAATCTCTCCATCGAAGAGTTTGAAGATCGCTTTCGCCACATTGCAATATAGTGTCAAGGAAAAATTTGGACGCAGATACACACAGATAGACACAGAAGAGGGAAGAGAGAAGAGAGATGGGTGATTGGGGTATTGGGGTATCCCGTGGTGTCAGGAGTTACCTCCTGACACAGGTTATTGGGTCACTGGGACATTGTGGGAGCGACTTCCCTGACTGCCGTTAGGCAGGCTAGTCGCGATTATACTACAATCTGAAATCTGTAATCTCTTCGTGCCTTCGTGGTGAAAAATGGACTCTTAAATTCTCTTCCAATCCCTGTTTTTAACGAATAACCTCAAAAGAAAAACTATGGTCAGGGTTAGATTTGCGCCATCGCCAACCGGCTTCCTGCATGTAGGCACTGCAAGAACTGCTCTTTATAACTTTCTCTTTGCAAGAAACAAAAAAGGAAAGTTTGTCCTGAGAATAGAGGATACGGATATAGAACGTTCAAGCGATGAAATGGTGGATGTCATTGTTGAATCTCTCAAATGGATGGGACTTCACTGGGATGAGGGCCCTTATTTTCAGTCGGAAAAGCGTGACATATACAGGAAATATGCAGATAAGCTACTTCAAGTGGGATTGGTTTATCCCTGCTATTGCACAAAAGAGGAGATAGAAGAGAGGAGAAGAAAGGTCATAGAGAAAAAAGCGGCGTGGAAATACGATAGAAGATGTCTCTATCTTACTCAAAAAGAGAAGGAGCAGTTTGAAAGCAAGAAAGCAAAAGCGCTCAGGTTCAAGGTTGAAAAATCAAGTTCTTTTGAGGACTTACTTCACGGAAGAATAGAAAGAAGTAAAGAAGATATAGAAGACTTCGTTATCGTGAAGTCAGATGGTATGGCGACCTACAACTTTGCCTGCGTGGTTGATGACCATTTAATGAAAATTACACATGTAATAAGGGGGGAGGATCATATATCAAATACCCATAAACAGATTCTTCTGTATGAAGCATTTGGATGGACACTACCCGAATTTGTACATCTTCCTTTAATACTCGGTCCTGATAGAGCAAAACTCTCCAAGAGGCATGGTGCAGTGTCTGTGCTTGAATACAGAGATAAAGGATTTCTACCGGAGGCGTTTGTCAACTTTATTGCACTTTTGGGGTGGTCACCGGGTAATGACCGAGAGATAATTTCTTTCGATGAGATGATAGAACTCTTCTCGCTTGAAAGGGTAGGAAAGAGAGGAGCTGTATTTGATATAAAGAAACTTGAATGGATGAACGGAGAGTATATCAAGGCAATGAGTGATAGTGAACTCCTGCATAGACTGTTACCATTTATTGAGGATAAACCCGGGATAGAAGAGAAAGAAGAAGAGTATATTCTTCGTGTGATAGGTCTTCTAAAAGAAAGACTATTTATTCTTTCACAATTCTGGGAATTGGGTTCATATTTTTTTGTACAACCAGAACAATATGATATTGATGGTTTTACAAAATATGTAAAAAAGAGGAGAGCGGAGATAAAAAAAGAGAGGATAGGAGAAGTAATAAAGTCATTTAAGAATCTAAAGAAGTTTGATAGCGAGACGGTTGAGGATTGTGTGAGGAATGTTGCAGAATGTATGAGTATAAAGCCAGCCCTTATAATACATCCTATAAGATTTGCACTTACGGGGAAAACCGTCGGGCCAGGGCTTTTTGAACTTATGGAGGTGCTTGGTAAGGACGAATGCATAAGAAGACTTGAGTATTTTGTTAAGAATATAATACCGCAGTTTGATATCAAAAATTAACTCAGAATTAGGACGCAGATGAACGCAGATAAACAGGATAACGAGTTTAGGCATAAAGAATTAAAGCAACAAAAAATTTGATGCTGTTTATTAGACAGGAAAGAGACGAATACTCCAATAACCCAAGTTTTTAGTGTTTAATTTGTATTTTGGAATTATCTGTGTTGATCTGCGTCCAATTTTTTCTTAATTTTGGGCCTCAGCCCGAAATTAAAAGATAGGCGTTTGATAATTGCAGAAAAAGAAATATAAAGGATCTTGATAATCTGCGGAAATCTGCGTCCAGCAATTTCAAAGAGGGAGAGAGGTATGAATGACTTTGAATTGATAAAGAGAGGAACAGCTGATATAATAACGGAAGAGAAGTTGAAGGAAAAGCTTGGAGAAGGACGGCCACTCAGAGTGAAACTTGGTATAGATGCTACAGGACCGGATATTCATCTGGGATTTGCTGTACCCTTGAGGAAACTTCGACAATTTCAGGAACTCGGGCATATTGCAATTCTTGTTATAGGCGATTTTACAGCGAAGATTGGTGACCCATCAGGACAGTCAAAGACAAGACCCGTGCTCACGGATGAGGAGATAGAAAGCAATATGGAAAGATACAAGGAGGACATATTTAAGATATTGCTACCGGAAAGAACAGAGTTCAGATATAACTCTGAGTGGAGTGCACCTTTATCCTCTACTGATGTTATTAGACTTGCCCAGAAGGTGACACTCGCAAGGATTATAGAGAGAGACGATTTTGAAAAGCGATTAAAAGAGAATACCCCGATATCACTCCATGAGTTATTATATCCAATTTTCCAGGCATATGATTCTGTTTTTATAAATGCAGATATAGAACTCGGTGGTACCGACCAGACATTCAACCTTCTTATGGGAAGGGAACTCCAGAGGGAGTTCGAGAAGACTCCCCAGATATGTATCATAATGCCTTTACTTGAAGGACTTGATGGCGTACGAAAGATGAGTAAATCATACAATAACTACATTTCAATAAAAGACCCACCGGGTGAGATGTTTGGCAAGATTATGTCCATTTCTGATTCACTTATAGTGAAATACTACGAATTGTGCACGGATTTATCCTTGGTGGAAATTGAAAAGATAAAAGAAAAACTTGCATCTGATGTCAACCCGAGAGATATAAAGGCAGAGCTTGCAAAAGAGATAGTAGAGATGTATCATTCAGAGAAGGCAGCGGTTGAAGCAAAGGAGGAGTTTGGAAGAGTGTTCAGAGAGAAGGAAATTCCTGAAGATATTGGTAGTTATACGCTTGAGGAAAAGATCTGGATAGTGAGATTGCTCCAGAATGTAGGATTTGCTGCAACTGGAAGTGATGCAAGAAGGCTCATAACCCAGGGTGCAGTTGAATTAGATGGAGAGGTTATTAAAGATGTGAACTATGAGGTTAACAGGAGTGGCGTATTGAAAGTCGGAAAGAGGAGGTTTATAAAACTGGTGAAATAGACTTTTTCTTTTAGAGAGATTTTTATACTTTTTTATAGTATAAACCTTATACGCAATTTTGGCATAAGGAGGATAAAAGTATGAAGGGAAAATTATCCAAGTCCGAACCTCCTCAAAGGAGGGGAGCCGCCGTGCCGAGCACTAAATCTCTCGGCTCTGTCCCCAACTTAGAGGAATATGTACAACCCGATTGGTGGCGACGCATCTTCAATTCAATCTACTTAAAAACAGATGCAGACGTGGTGGATGATCAGCACATCACCGGGGAGGAAGTTGACCTATTCTCCGAAATTCTCAGGCTATCACCAGAAGATAAGATTTTGGATTTATGCTGCGGACAGGGACGGCATTCTCTTGAACTGGCAAGGCGGGGCTTTCAAAATGTTGAGGGTCTGGATCGTTCCCACTATCTGATTCAAAAGACAAAAGCACAGGCAAAAAAGGAGAGACTGAATGTTAAATTCAGGGAAGGAGATGCCAGAAAACTTCCATACCCACCAGATGCCTTTGATGTGGTAATGATCTTAGGGAACAGCTTTGGCTATTTTGAAACGATCCAGGATGATATGAGAGTTCTGAAAGAGGTTTTAAGGGTCCTCAAGCCCTGGGGACGACTTCTCATCGATGTTGCGGATGGGGAGTATTTACGGGAAAGCTTTCAGCCCAGATCCTGGGAGTGGATAGACAAAAAGCATTTCGTCTGTCGGGAGCGTTCACTTTCATTGGACAAACAACGTATAATCTCACGAGAAGTGGTTACCCATGTGGAAAAGGGTGTTATTGCGGATCAATTTTATGCCGAGAGAATATATACACAAGATAGCTTGAGCGAACTTCTGAAAACAATGGGCTTCAGCAATATTACTATACATGGTACGATATCGCCTGATTCACAGCGAAATCAGGATTTAGGGATGATGGAGAGACGAATCATTGTCACCACTGCAGTCCGCAAAGAGTGGACACCAATAAAAATCAAGAGAAAAATGACCATAAGAAATGTGGTTGTACTCCTCGGTGATCCCACAAAACCCGATCCCTTGAAGCCTTTGGGTATCTTTGATGACGATGACCTCTATACAATTGATCAACTGAAAGGCGTAATGAGAGAACTGGAGCAAACCGGAAATTATCGTTTTATATACTTTGCCAATCACGATACCCTCATTCAAGACCTTATTAAAATCAGAGAAAAGGGAAAACTAGACATTGTATTTAATCTGTGTGATGAAGGGTATTCTAATGATGCAAGGGAAGAACTACATGTGCCAGCTTTGCTGGACATATTGGGGATTCCGTACACAGGAGCCGGACCTCAATGCCTCGCTTACTGCTACGATAAATCATTGGTGCGTGGAATTGCAAAGGAGATGGAGATCCGCGTGCCTGAAGCATTTTTTATCAAACCAGAGGACACCTCTTTTGAACTTCCTCTTGGATTTCCAGTTATTGTAAAACCCAACTTTGGTGATTCCAGTTTTGGGATAACCCAGAGGAGCGTCACAAACAGTGTTGAGGAACTTGTCAATGCTATTTCAGAAATAAGAGAGAAATTTGGCTACGATAAGCCTGTTCTTGTCGAAGAATTTCTTACAGGAAAAGACTTAAGCGTAGGGATAATAGGAAATCCTCCTGAATCTTACATAGTTTTACCTATTATCGAGGAGGATTACTCGGCTCTCCCACCAGAACTTCCCAGAATATGCGGATATGAGGCTAAATGGCTTCCAGATTCGCCTTATTGGAATCTACAGTCGATCCCATCCGAACTACCGGAGGAAACGGAAAAAATCATTGTTGAATGTTGTTTAAAACTATTTGAACGACTTGAATGCAGGGATTACTCGCGATTTGATTGGAGGCTTGATACAGAAGGCAATCCGAAACTACTCGAAGTGAATCCAAATCCGGGGTGGTGCTGGGATGGTCATCTTGCTAAAATGGCAAAAATTGCGGGGATGTCGTATGCTGAAATACTGAAAATTATCTTGCGTGCTGCCGAGCAAAGGTTAAAACTTTCAGAAGAGAGTGTATTTGAGAAACCCCAAATGGAGAAGCAAAGGATATGAAAGCGTGGATTGTTACCAAGAAAGAAACTTTTGACTCTTACGAGAACAGACGTTTTCAAGAGGAAGCCAAACGAACAAGCGTAGAACTTCAGATGGTTGCACCTGAAGAATTCGATATTATCGTTACAAAAGAAGGGCGAAAGAGCATCCTTCACAACGGCAATCCTGTTGATTTGCCGGACTGTTTGATCCCAAGAATGGGGGCGAGCACAACATATTTTGCTTTAGCGGTGATACGACATCTTGAGAGACTGGGCGTCTTTGTTTTAAATTCCAGCCAGAGCATATAAACTGCCAAAGACAAACTGGCAACCCTGCAAATTCTTGCTGCGAATAATATTTCAATTCCCAAAACTATGCTTGCTAAGTTTCCCTTGAACATTGATTTTGTTGAGAGGGAATTCATATATCCGTTGATAATAAAGACTGTTTCGGGCTCTTATGGAAAGGGAGTTTTTCTCTGCGGGAACAGAGCTCAATTGGAAGACCTTGCAGATCTCATAGAAATTTCGAAAGATCCTAAAGTTAATGTAATCATTCAGGAGTTCGTTATATCCAGTAAAGGAAAAGACATTCAAGTCTTTGTTGTAGGTGGAAGGGCTATTGGAGCAATGTTAAGGACAGCGAGGGAAGGAAAGTTCAAAGCCAATTTTTCTGCGGGAGGAACAGTTGCACTTTTTAATCTTAATCCTCCAGTGGAGTGGCTTGCCGTGGAATCTGCGAAGATTGTGGGGCTGGATGTAGCTGGCATTGATATTCTTTTCGATGGTGATAGTTACAAAGTTTGCGAGATAAACTCTTCTCCCGGGTTTGAAGGTTTTGAAAAAGCAACGGGACTGAATATTCCGCAAGAAATTTATCATTATATTCGAGTGCGTTTGGGAGGTTCTCCATAACGCCAAGACTGCGTCAAACATAGTGTTAAAAAACTATGCTTTGTATTCGTCTCTACTTGCGGTAAGCAAATTCTGCTTACGCAGAACTTCGTTTAAACTTTGAAGGGAGGTGAATTGTGATGAATCGACTTATTAAGAAGATATCAAAAAAGGCGGGTCTTCCTCCGGGGACTCTCGTTCATATAGGGGAGAAGAAGACTGAAAAGGTAAGGATTACAATCATTGACTATGATGAACAACAAATTCAAGAGAAAGAGGCAAAAACTATTGAGGAATCTTTTCCCTTTAGGGATAAACCAACCGTAACCTGGATAAACATAGACGGTATTCATCAGGTGGAGATTATAGAAAAAATCGGGAAACACTTTGACCTACATCCTCTTCTATTGGAAGATATTGTGAATACAGGACAACGTCCGAAAATGGAGGATTTCGAGGATTATATTTTTGCCGTTCTAAAAATGCTTTATTATGATGAAAAAGATAATGAAATAAAGGCGGAGCAGGTCAGTATAATTGTTGGTTCAAATTTCGTTATCTCGTTCCAGGAGAGTGAAGGAGATGTTTTTAATCCTATCAGAGAAAGACTTAGAAATGGAAAAGGCCGTATTAGAAAAATGGGAACCGATTATCTTGCTTATTCTTTAATGGATGCAATCATTGATAACTATTTCATAATCCTTGAAAAAATTGGAGAAAAAATAGAAGGTATAGAGGAGGAGTTGGTAACAAATCCTACATCAGAAACCTTACAGGAAATCCACAATTTAAAAGGAGAGATGATTTTTTTGCGGAAATCGGTTTGGCCGTTAAGGGAGTTAGTCAGTGGCTTGGAAAGAGGAGAGTCACCGCTGATTAAGGAGTCCACCGGGATATACCTTCGAAATATTTACGACCACACAATTCAGGTGATTGATACAATAGAGACATTCAGGGATATGCTTTCCGGAATGCTTGATATTTATCTCTCAAGTGTCAGCAATAAAATGAACGAAGTTATGAAAGTGTTAACAATCATTGCTACAATATTTATTCCCTTGACCTTCATAACGGGTATCTATGGTATGAATTTTCAGTATATGCCAGAACTTGGATGGCGCTGGAGTTATTTTGGTGTTTTATCTGTAATGGTGATTATGGGTATTGGAATGGTAATTTATTTCAGGATGAAAAAATGGTTTTAGGAGGTGGTTAAATGAATGGAATATATTTTCTTGTGCCAACTTTGCTTGTGGTCTTTGTGTCTTTTCTCATAGTAAGAGCTGCCTCTATCGCCTTGATGATGACCGGGATGGATGAGAATAGGGCAAGGTTTCAGGCGCTATCAGCTTTCTCAGGGACCGGATTTACAACAAAAGAAGCAGAATCTGTCGTGAACAATCCCTTAAGGCGGCGTATTATTATGTGGCTTATGATATCGGGGAATGCAGGGATTGTTACGGTTATTGTAACTGCTACATCCTCCCTTGTCACCAGTAAAGGATATCAGCTATCCATTAATGTTCTAATTCTTCTTGTGGGAATATATCTAATCTACAAAATCGCAACTCGTAAGGGATTTATGAGAAGATGGGAGAATTTTATAGAGGATAAACTCGTAAAATCCCCAGCCTTTGAGGAAGGTGCAACCGAGGACCTTCTTCATCTTCTTGAAGGCAATGGTCTCGTGCGAGCAATTATAAAAGAAAACTCTTCACTTGTTGGCAGTTCTCTGTCAGAATGTAAATTAAGTGAAAAAGGACTATTGGTTCTGGGTATTGAACGAGGCAAAAATTGGTTTCCCATTCCAAAAGCGAAAGAGACCATAAACGAGGGCGACAGACTTGTTGTGTATGGTCCTCTTAGGATCTTGAGGGAACTATTCAGAGAGTAATGACGATGCTTGACTCAAACGAAGCAAAGAAAGAATGAATGAGAAAAGAGGATTAATTTTTATATCCGTCACCACCATACCATGGCTGTGAGATGTTAACATGACATTTGCAGTTAAAGACACTTTAACGGAAGAAGAAATCCAATCTGGTCTTAGAAGTATCATCAAAGATGGATTAGCCACTCAAATGATGATAACACTGACGGGTGGTGTCTTCTTGGTCGCCTTTGCGTTGAAGATTGGAGCTTCTAACTTGGTGATTGGGCTTCTTGCTGCCATCCCTCCGTTAGCGCAGCTGATTCAGATTCCTTCAATTTATTTAGTTGAGAAATATCGGGTCAAGCGAGCAATTACTGTGTATGCAATTGCTTTAAGTAGAATATTTTTGTTGTTGGTTGCCTTAATTCCCTTCCTATTCTTTACTGAAGCAAAATTAATCTTTCTCATCGTGGCACTATCACTACATACAGCCTTCGCGGCAGTCGGAGGCTGCAGTTGGAACTCCTGGATACATGACCTCGTGCCGCAAGATCGTTTAGGTTCTTTTTTCTCGAGACGGATGATTTTGGCTACCCGATTGGGTATCCCTCTTAGCTTGGCTGCTGGATTTTATATTGACTACTGGAAAAAGCTATTTCCTGATTATGAGTTATACGGCTATTCAATCCTCTTTTTCCTTGGATTCCTTGCGGGTATGCTTGGTGTTTACTTTATATCAACCATACCTGAGCCTCGTATGGCATACATACAGAAAAAACCAAAATTTTTAAAGTTGATATTGCAACCGTTCAGAGATGCCAACTTCAAGAATCTCCTTATGTTTTCGGGCTCTTGGAATTTTGCTGTCAATTTAGCTGCCCCTTTTTTTACCGTGTACATGCTTAAAAGATTGCAATTAGACATATCGTTTATTATTGGTTTTACTGTATTGAGTCAACTAACGAGCCTTACATTTTTACGAATCTGGGGGAGATTTTCAGACCGTTTCAGTAACAAATCGGTGCTTGGTGTTAGTGGACCTTTATTTATGATGTGCATCCTTGCGTGGTCTTTTACAACCATGCCTGAGAAATATGTATTAACGATACCATTATTGGTGGTGATACATATCTTTATGGGAATTTCAATGGCGGGGGTATCCCTTGCTTTAGGAAACATTGGGCTTAAATTGGCGCCAAAAGGGCAGGCAACCGCATATTTAGCCACAAACAGTCTTGTTAATTCGTTGGCAGCAGGTATTGCACCAGTTTTAGGTGGTAAATTTGCCGACTTCTTTGCAGGACGTGGACTTTCCTGGGTGCTAAAATGGACGAGTCCAGGGGGAGGACTGACTTTTCAAACATTGAACTTTCGACAGTGGGATTTCCTCTTCTTCTTCGCATTCTTAATTGGTTTATATTCCATTCATCGATTGGCAATGGTAAAAGAAGTTGGTGAGGTTAAAGAGAAAGTTGTCGTCCAGGAACTTATTTCAGAGATAAGAAAAGAAATGAGAAATCTTTCCACCGCTGGTGGACTCCGCCAAGTGATTCAATTTCCGTTTTACATTGTTAGAAATACCTTCAAAAGGCAGAGGTAGTTGGATATAAAAAATTTGTCAGTGTTTGAACGTACTAAATTTGAAAAAATACATTTAGAAGATGGGAAAGAATATAGTAAAGTGGGTAGAGATAATACTCGGGACAGGATTATTCACAGGGTATTTTCCCCTTGCCCCTGCAACCTGGGGTAGCGGGCTTGCACTTCTTGTCTTTTTTCTCATCCCAAAAATCATCTGGCTTCAATCCATCATTATTCTCTTTCTCTTCTTTTACGGAGTTTATCTCTCTGGAAAATTAGAGAAGATGTGGGGGGAGAGGGATGCGAAGAGGATAGTGATAGATGAGGTATGTGGGATATTTCTCTCTCTTTTTCTTCTCCCCTGGAATTGGAAGGTTGGTATAGCTGGATTTTTTCTCTTCCGTGTATTTGATATAGTAAAGCCTTTCCCTATAAGAAGGTCTCAGAATCTTCACGGTGGTTGGGGGATTATGATAGATGATGTAATCGCTGCTTTGTATACGAACATTATATTGAGAATTATAATATGGATGGCGTCAGGTCTTTGATTTTTAATTTAAATACTTGAATACTTGAGCCTGACCCCATCAACCAGCCTCTGTGAGGGCTATTTTGTCCTTATATCTTGTAAGTATGCTCTTTCTTATAATACCGTTTTCTGATTTTTGCAGATCTAGGTCGTCCTCGAGCAATCGTATTGCCTCATCCCTTGCCCTCACAAGAAGTCTCGTGTCCATTATGAGGTCTGGTGATGACAGTTCAGGTATCCCTGATTGTCTTGTACCAAAAAACTCTCCTGGTCCTCTTATCTTTAAGTCTTCTTCCGCTATTTTGAAACCATCGTTTTCACCCTCTATTACAGACAACCTGTTTTTTGCTTCCTCACCAACCCTCTGGGGTGTAAGCAGAATACAGTAGGATTTCTCCTTTCCTCTTCCTATTCTTCCTCGAAGTTGGTGGAGTTGTGCAAGACCAAATCGTTCCGCATGTTCAATCACCATCACAGTTGCGTTTGGTACATCTACACCAACCTCTATGACCGTTGTGGATACCAAAATTTGTATCTCACCATCCCTGAACGCCCGCATTGTCTCCTCCTTCTTTTTCCCTTTCATTCTCCCATGCAGAAGACTGACCTTATATCCCCTGAATATACTTTTTCTTAGTTTCTCATATCCCTCCTTTGCAGCCTCAAGATCAATCTTTTCAGATTCCTCAATTAATGGATAGACTATATACGCCTGCCGACCCAGGTCAATTTTTTCTTTTATAAACTCATATATATTCTTTCTCTTTCCTGTCCCTTGTACCCATTTTGTAACAACCGACTGCCTGCCTGCTGGAAGTTCATCAAGAACGGAAATGTCAAGGTCACCATACAATGTGAGAGAGAGGCTTCTCGGTATTGGAGTAGCAGTCATAACAAGTAGGTCTGGATATTCTCCCTTTTCTTTGAGTGCCAGCCTTTGCATAACACCGAAGCGGTGCTGTTCATCAATTACACAGAGACCAAGAGACTTAAATTCAACTTCTTCCTCAATAAGTGCATGTGTACCAATTACTATACCCGCCTCTCCACTTCGTATCTTCTTAAATATTTCTTCCCTTTCTCTTGAGTTAGTACTTCCTGTCAGAAGGTACGGAATCACGTGGTTGTTTTTTAGATTTGAAAGGAGCTCTGAGAGAACAAAATAATGTTGTTCTGCGAGAACTTCTGTGGGCGCCATAAGGGCAGTTTGATAACCCGATTCAACCGCCTTGAGCATACATATAGCTGCAACTATGGTCTTTCCCGAGCCAACATCCCCTTGAAGTAATCTGTGCATCTGATGAGGGCTCTCCATATCAGAGAATATCTCCCTCAACACCTTCCTCTGTGCCCTCGTGAAATCAAATCCGAGATATGAAAGGAGCGCCCTTGCGTATCCGCAACCCTCTTTGAATTTTATTCCCTTTTTTTTCTTTTCAAGTCTCCTTTTTTGCATTATTATTTCAAAAAGAAAAAGTTCTTCGAACCCGAGTCTCTCTCTCGCCCTCTTTGCTTCTTCCACAGATTTTGGAAAATGGAGGTATCTCAGGGCGGTGGGTAGTGGATAGAGGTTATTTCTTAGGATAATATCCTGTGGAAGTGTCTCTGTTATATGGTTTATATATCTCTCAAATCCCAATCTGGTTATCTTTCTTATGTATCTTTGACGAATGCCGGATGTGAGGGGATATACGGGAATTATGGGGATGGAGGCAAGACCGGGGTCTGTATCTATCTCCGGATTAATAAATTGTATTTTCCTTGCAAAAAATGTGGTCTTACCAATCAGTCCAATCTCATCGCCATCCCTGAACTTATCTTTCAAAAAAGGGGAGTTGAAGAAACCGCACTCAAGAAGTCCTGTCCCATCATCTATTACAAGTGTAATTATTTCTCCTTTTCTGGAGAATCTCGCCCTCTGGTAGACAACCCTTCCTCGTACATATGCCTCCTCTCCATATCTCACATCTTTTATATATTTTCTTTTGACATACCTGCGAGGAGTTAAATAGAAGAGTTCCTTTACGTTATTAATATTGAGTTTTGCGAGGAGTTTTGCCCTTACAGGTCCAACCCCCTTCAGATACTGAACAGGAGTATCAAGTCCTTCATTCATAATTATCCCAGATTATGGGTTGAGGAACCCTCTCAAGATCCGTTCCGCAGGATCCGTATGGGTATGAACAAAAGGTTAAACATTCTTATATCAAATATCAAAATTTAAATATCAAAACTACAAATCAAAAATTAAAAAGAATTGCCAGAGAGTGTATCATATTTTTGCATTTTTATATGTCATCCTTCACGATGTTCAGGACAAGTTTTGATTTTTGATATTTGCTCTTTGATTTTTCAGTAAAGTTCCGTGTCCATCTGTGGTTAATGTATATTTTGAAGTTACTTTATAAGGGAGAACTTTTTAAACCTTACCATACTGCGGTTGTCTATGAATACCTCTACCCTTGCTATATATACACCTCCTGTGAGTTTCTCTACAGGTATTCTTACTTGAACCGCTTGGCCATTCTTCCCTACCTCTCCATCAAACTCATATTTAATATTACCTGCAATATCTATGATGCTTATTTTGACCCTGTCTGCATCTCCACTTATGTATCTTATCCACCCTCCATCCCCAAGGACAGGATTGGGGTATATGTAGAATTCTTCTTTTTCAAATATATCAGGGGGAATCTGGACGACTTCCTCTTCGCCATAGAAGATGCCGTTATTCTGTGGATTTCCATGGAGCATTGGCCAGGGTAACTCACCATAATTCCAGGGAAACTCCCAGGCATATAGATATCCATCATCACATCCTACTATAATATCAATCTTCTGATTTTTATCAATATCACAAAGAAGTGGTGTTGAATATACACTCTTTCCTACCGATAATGGGAAGAAGTCTACAATCTCTCCGGTTGTTCTATATGCAACTACGCTTCCATTTATAAGTCCGATAATAATCTCACATTTATCGTCTCCATCTATATCTCCAACGACTGGAGATGACTGGGGAGATATTGTATCAAGTTTTATGGGAAATCCAGGATTTTCTGTACCATTTATATTAAGAGAGTGGAGTTCATCTCCAACTACAATGATTGTGTTGTCTTCGGCAATTGCAGGAGATGTATAGAATGAAAATCCTTTGAATTTCTTTTCCCAGTTTACAGTCCCGGAATCACTTACAGAACATACTTTACCATCTCCTCTTGATACGATTATACCATCTCCATACTTGACAACGGGTGATGATGTGGTTATCATACCAACATAGGGCTGTAGCGCAGTCCATTTGATATATGTGGAGTCACCCATTCCTATTGCAAATAGCCTTCCATCGCCAGGGAGCACATAAAGTGTATTCTTGAGTGAATCCCATACAGGGGTTGTCCATATCCACTGATGGAGATTTATTGGAAATCCAGAGAGAGAATTACCATCACCGTTAAATCCATACAGGAACCCATCATTTGAGCCGAAGAATATCTCATCTTTTCCATCTTTATTAACATCGGCAAGAAGGGGAGTGGAGATAATCTCGCCATCTGTTGCCTCGCTCAAATAGAGTATCCTTGTGCCGTCCTCGTCATATACCCATACATCGCCTCTTATGAGATATACAGTATCTTTAGCTACCTGACGGTGTGCAGGTTTTCCTTCAGGAGATGGTTTATAGGTTATTGAAGTCTTCTTATCCCTTTCCACTATATATACATAGAAAGGACATACAACAATATCTTCCTTTCCATCTCCGTTAATATCTCCTACCCCGGGGGATGCAAAAAGATTTGCCTCAAGGATATTTCGCCTCCATTTCAGATTTCCAAGAGAATCAATGAGCGAGACCACTCCGCCAAAGGTAGTGCCAAAGTCGGTAGATATCTGCGTGTCCATAGTAGCAGTGACTACATAGTTGTCTATAAGCGTCGGGGATGAAACATCAAAGAAACTTCCACATCGGAAAGGAAATCCATTTTTTCTGAAGTTGAACTTAATCGCAAACTCCATCAGGGTATCTGATGGAGAGATATTGAAAATTGCTATGTTTGAATGATTTCCTTTATTGTCATCTGTGTTTGGTATGGTGTGGAGTGTGAATGAGTCAAGATTCCCCTCATAGAATAGATCGTAAGGCGAACCAAAGAACGCAGCATCTATGTTAGATACAAGCCATACCTTGGTCTCAAAATCCTGAATTCCATCTGCCTCCTCCATATCTACACCCTTTATATCACCAACATTTATCTCGTTGTATATAGCATCTCTTCTTATTTTGTTTTCGTCTATGTGCCATATAGCAAGACCGCCTGTCATTGAATCAGGCGGAAGTCCCCAGTCGTAGTCGTCAAAAGAGGTAAGAATACCATCCTTCCATACCCTTACACCGGTTGAGTCACTATGGAGGGTAGAATCGTCCGAATATATCTCAAATTTATATGTTGTAGTATCTGGATTTGCATAGACGAATCGACCCTGAATAAGATAATACTCATTTGTGTTTATAGGCACCTTATATGTCTTTGGCCTTGTAAAGTTGTCTCCCCCAAGGAAATATACCTCTACTCCTGTTGTGTCATGTGTTATCTCTATAGGACTTTGAGGATACCCATACTTATTTGAGAGGAACTCCCTGTGCCAGGCAGAGACATTCGGTGGAAGGAGCCCCGAGAGATTCCAGTTTCCTGTTCCCATAAGTGCCCATGCTCCAACCCCTATTGTATAGCCTGAAACATCATATAAATCATAGAATCCAAGCTGATGACCGAACTCGTGACAGAGTCCTCCCTGTAAGAACGATGGGACCCCGTATTTGAAATCTGATTCAGGGAAGATTATACCATCTGTTATCGGATGAATTCCGTTATCTACCCATACAGGTGTGCCAAAGTAGCCGTCAAATCCAGCGATAGAACAGGAAAGAATATCATAAGGAGCATTTCCCCAGGCATATGAGGACTGATATGAACATCCTGCGTGAAATATAATATATACATCGTAATCTGCCATCCTTATTGTATCTTGCTGGTCGCAGGCAATAAGTGCATCGCGAAGGAATGTAAGAAGTCCCTCCACATAGTTATCTGGATCTCCATAGTAGTAAATCTGATACGGAAGTTGATAGGAGAGGCTTTCTGCCTGGGGTGCAACAGTAAAATCTATGTAGAGTCTACCACCTGTATTTTTAAGATAGTAATTCCGTAAGAATTCCAACTGGTGTTTAAAGTATCTTCTGGTATGTGGTGGGTCATAGTAGAGATTGTGCCCAAATGAGTCCGTTCCTGCAAATTCAAACGGTGGGATTGGGATACTATCCTCGTCAATCGCCCTTGTAATGCGCATCTTGCCATTTCCTGTGGCAAGTGAATCAGTTGGATGTTCCACAAACTCTACCCTTATGGCAAGCACCTTCACAGTATCAAAGGGTTGTTTTCCTTTTTTCTTGTGTATCTCACCTATTACATCCCTGCATGCGGGCCGGGATATATATTTTTTTATTTCCGGGTATCTTGTATAAATGTCTTGCAGTGCTTCCAGAGCTTTGCCTGTCCTTTTCGGATCCTGTATTCTTTTTAATCTTTCTAACTCACCCCCGGCAAACAGAAGACTTGCGAGGAGCATTATAGCCATTCCCCTCATAAACATCTCCTTCCAATTTTCTCCCGATTTGTGAAAGAACTTAACCACAGAGAGCACTTCGTGAAGAGCGAAGAGGGAAAAGCGAAGGGCGAGAAATCGTCTATCCCTTCTCTCTCATCTCTCATCCCCTTTCTCCCCTCCGTGTTCTCTGTGGTTAAGTTCATATTATACCACGCATATGTATGAATGTCAAGAAAAAATAACCACAACTATCGAGGTAGGATGAGTGGTAGGCGGGATAATGGATTCTTTATGATATTCACATCTATTCCGTATGTGCGTTTTATTATTTCCTTATCAATTATATCCTGAGGCGATCCGTCATACACGACCCTTCCATCTTTTATAACCACAACCCTTTTACTGTATTCCGATGCGAGATTGAGGTCATGAAGCACCGTTATTATAGTGATTCCATGCGATTTCAATTCCCAAAGCAGTTTAAATATCTCCATTCGATGATTTATATCAAGATGTACCGTAGGCTCGTCCAAAAGCAGTATTTTCGGTTCCTGTGCCAATGCCCTTGCTATAATGACTCTCTGCAATTCACCGCCAGAAAGTTCGTTTATCTTTCTTCTCTTCAGCGTGAGTGTGTCAGTAAGTTCCATCGCCCAATTTACCACTTCGTAATCCCTTTTCCGGTGTCCATCATAGGCATATCTACCCATGAGCACAATCTCTTCGCAAGTAAATGGGAAGGCGAAAGAGGATGATTGAGGTACATAGCCTATCTTCCTTGCAATTTCCTTCTTTGTAAGGCGCGAGATTTCTACTCCTTGCAAGAGTATTTTTCCATCCCATGGTTGAAGAATGCCGCAGATAGTTCGTAGCAGAGTACTCTTACCGCTGCCATTCGGACCTATTATCCCCACAAATTCATTCTCTTTTATTTGAAGAGACAACCCCCTCAAAACAGGAAAATGTTTGTATCCAACAGTGATATTTATTATATCAAGCATAGTAAACAGTCAAAGTGTCATGGAGTCATAGTGTCGTTGGGTCGTGGGTTCGTTGAGTCGTTGTATAGACGCAATAGCTCTAAGACAAAGCCAGCTCTTCATGAATTCCAAATGTAGGTTACGAGTGTATCGCCGTATCTTCTGGTCTCTCCCACATCCAATCTCTCCCTTATAGAGTGTTCAATTACAAGTATCTTTCCAGACTTATTAAATTTTCTGATCAATCTTTCCAGGTATCCCATATCATACGGAGGATCTGCAAATATTATATCGTATGTGCTATCCAGTGATAATTTCATCGCGTCCATACTTATTACGTCAACATCAGAGCAGCCGATTTTTTTTATGTTTTTTATCAAGACCCTTGCCACTCTTTTATTCTTTTCCACAAAAGTAGCGCTTTGCGCACCCCTTGATAATGCCTCAAGTCCAATCGCCCCGCTTCCACAGAAGAGATCAAGCACCTTTGCCCCGAGGATGCGATTCCCAATTATATTGAAGATACTTTCCTTTACAAGCCCACTGGTAGGCCTTATTCCTTTTGGCATCTTGATTTCGTAACCTTTGTATATTCCCCCAATTATCCGCATAGGTAAGTCAATAGATATTTGGACGCAGATTTACGCTGATTATCTTAAAAATTTTTAAAATTTGGGAATGTCCCAAAGTGTTGTGATAAAAATAGAATGAATCAATTGATACAGGCTTTCGGTTCGGCTGAGCCCTTCGGCAGTGAGCAGTGCGGTGAACCTTTCGGCAGTGAGCTCAAGGCTGAACTACTCACTGCTGAACCGCTCAGGGCCGAACTGCTCACCGAAGTCCAACTTTTTGTTCATTGGATTCCCCATTATGTTTTTTAGGCAGATTGTGAGTCGTTGGCGTTAAGATTTCCAGGTGTTTGAGCGAAGCGAGTTCTGGAAATTAGCCATAAGACGTAGCAATCTGCCATAAAGAAAAACATACGGGGTGCCCTTTTCTTTGCTTCGTCCCGCATTTTGCGGGATGAAGAATAAAGACAACATGCTAAGTTATAGGTTGATAACTGAGGACTTTTACACTCGTCATATAATCTGACAATTTTCATCACAACACTTTGGAACAACGTTTAAAATTCCATATTCCACGGACTAATTCAGAGAAGAATCCCGTTTTCTGAAGGGATATTTATCCCCTTGGATGGTATACTCTGATCGCCTCTTTTAGTCTTTCCCGGTCTATATGTGTATAAATCTCTGTAGTCTGTATATCACTATGCCCAAGCAGTTCCTGCACTATGCGAAGATCTGCACCTCCTTCTAAGAGATGTGTAGCAAATGAATGTCTAAATGTATGTGGTGTAATTTTTTTATCTATTCCCGAAATCACTATGTATCTGCGTAATATCT
>Ga0209986_10001343_pt1 | contig 23591 bp, 19 predicted proteins | sample BlataG_FD_183168 | JGI IMG/M metagenome (GOLD analysis project Ga0209986, IMG submission 183168) | Deep subsurface microbial communities from Black Sea to uncover new lineages of life (NeLLi) - Black_00105 metaG (SPAdes) (version 2) | ecosystem: Environmental > Aquatic > Marine > Oceanic >... | reverse complement strand
AATAAATAGAGCGAGTGGAAAATTGCAAATTATTAAAAAGGACAAATCCTTATTTGTTAAACGCCCCTTTTACTTTTGGCAAAATCTTTCGATAGCCTTAGCAGCTTCTTTAGACCCGAGTTCTACGGCTTTATGAAAATCACTACAGACATCCTCTCTTCTTCCTTTTAAATATACTTTCATCATTCCTCTCCTTAAGTAATTCTCAGCTCCTTTAGGATTTAGTCTTATGGCAGCAGAAAAAGAGTCCAGCGCTCCTTGAAAATCTTGTAATTTGTACTGGGCATCTCCTTTGTAGGTATAGGCCATCGCATATTCAGGGCTTAATTCTATTGCTTTATTATAGTCGTTAATTGACTGCTCAAAATTATTCAACTTATAATAGAAATTTCCTCTGTTTAGATATAGAGTCGAATAGTTGGGATTCAATTGGATAGCCTTATCAATATCTATAAAGGCCTCCTTAATATCTTTCAATTTTAACCTGGCGCTTGATCTGTGATTATAGGCTTTATAATAATTGGGATTTATTTGAATTGCTTTTGAATAATCTTCTACTGCTCCCAGGAAATCCCCTGAATTCTCTTTTAATATTCCACGGTTAATATACAAATTAAAATTATCAGGATTCATCTGGATAGATTTATCTATGTCCTCAAGAGCTCCAAAAAAATCCCCAGATTTTGCTTTTATAACTGCCCGTGTATTATAGAGATCAGAATTCTCTGGATATAATTGAATGGCTTTGTTAATATCTGATAATGCTCCACTAAAATCCTTTAATTCTGATTTTAATTCTCCTCTGCTGCTGAATGCCATATAAAAATTGGGATCAATTTTCTGAGCTGTATTATAATCCTCGATTGCTCTTTCAAAATCTCCTAAGCCAAAAAAGGTATCTCCCCTACTCTTATAAGCCGCAGCATCTTCTGAATTTAGGGTAATAGCTTGGTTTAAATCAGCTAAAGCTCCACGATAATCATTCAACATGTTTTTAGTATCACCTCTGCTAACATATGCTTTTTGGAATTTATGCTGGAGTTGAATAGCTTTATTAAAATCCTGCATTGCCTCTGTATAATGCCCCAATCTATATTTTGCATCTCCTCTATTTTTATAGGTTATTGAGAAACTGGGCCCAAGTTCAATGGATTTTGAATAATCATCAATGGCTCCCTGAAAATCCTTAAGTGCCATTTTGACATCAGCCCTCTTGAAATAAATAGTGGGATCGTTGGGGTTTTTTTCTACAGCTTTATTATAGGCCTCTACAGATCCCTGAAAATCATCCTTTATAAATTTATTCTCTGCAAGTCTAATCATGTAAATGTCGCTATTTGAAAATTTATCAACAATTTTTTCCCACTCTTTCCCCTGTAGATTAACGAATTCAGGAATATTTGCTGCCCGATTCTCAGATCGAAGATTTTCTAGCAATATTGGCGGTGTATCCCGGCCTTCTTCATCAATGTGTGTTAAATAAAGCTGAGTATAAGCACCCAATGCTTTTGATGAGAAAACCAGCCATTTTCCATTGGGGGACCATGAATGCCAGGAATTCATGGCAGGAGTATTACAGGTCATTTCTCTTGCAGTCCCTCCAGCTGCGGGTATGATATACAGCCTGCTGTCTGGTTGAAGAAGCATGAAATTTTTGGCTCTTGTATAAACAATCCATTTTCCATCTGGAGAAACTCGGGCAAAAAAGTTGCTCATTCCATTATTTGAAGCTCCTGGAATGGATTCTGCTTTTCCTCCTTTTCCATCGTTGAAAGGAATGCGGTAGAGGTCATATTTAAAATCTCGCCTTCCTTCAATGAATTCGGCCGCTACAGAGGTTGGGAGAACAGTCGTTTTTAATCTTTCTGCTTCTTCGGAATAATAGGCCGGGGCACGGGCAAAAATAATATATTTCCCATCAGGTGTCCAGGTAGGATTGCTTTGAACATAAGAGGGATCGTCGGCTCCGGGAAGCGCCCAAAATTTTTGTTCCACACTGTCATAAACTCCCATAATGCCCTTTATTGGAAAAAAGAGCTGAGAATAAAAAATATCTTCTTTGGGAACAAATATGGAACGGTCTTTTACTGTACTGACAGCATAACGGCCGTCAGGTGATATCTGAGAGAGAAGGCCAAAGGTCAGAACGCCATCTTCACGACGATAATCACTCCAGGAAATGATTTTGTCAGGAGATAATGTTGTTACTTTATCCAAGGTCAAAATTGCATAGGAACCCTTATCATTTGCATAATCCACATCCATTCCTAGTTTCTTCCCATCCATAGAAAATGAATGACAATTGCCGCATAAAGGCATATTGGCCAACATTATTGTAGAAGGCTTATCAGTAGTAATATCTCCAAGGTGCCAACGGATAGTTTCAAGATTTTTTCGAGCATAATCAAAGGGTAAAGTAACTTGTCGATAAAATATTTTGGCTCCCACTTTATCCTTGGAGATTTGGATTGTTACAGATCCGCTTGAAAGAATTTTATCATCTTTTCTCTCCGTCACAGTGATCCGAATTTTTTTCCATTGCGAATTCTGTTTTAATTGATTCCACTGTTCTGGATTAGGTTTCCAATGTGGTTGATTAGAATAAGCAGAGACCAATTCTTTGGAACCATCAATACTTGCCACAATATGCCAGTTATCAGTATCATTCTCATTTTCTTTCCAACGAAAAGTCGGTGCAGCAATATCTGCCGGGAAAAGGCTATCGTTTAAAGGATATGTGATATCCAGATTTCCTGGAGTCTCTTTCATCATTCTTCCAGGAGAGAACTTATACTCTCCATTTTCATTCTTGCTAAATACATTGTATTGGAAGAATAGTGAAATAAGGCATCCCCCTAAGAAAAGTAAAAAGATCTGTTTGAATGACATCTTTTTCTTCATTTATTTACTCCATTTTCCCTTTAACTTCATCAGATGATTATTTTTATTTAACATATCACATCACAAAGTTGTGTTCAATACAGAGAAACGTATCTTGGTCACCTATTAGAAGGATTTTAGAAAGGACTGACTACAATGGGACAGGGTGTAAATAAAGCAAAAGTGATAGAATATTTTTTATAGAAATTGCAGTAGAGGCTAAATAATCTGGTTATTCTGAGAAATTCAATACACCTTCAATTTCCACCAATAAATCATCTCTGCATATATCTGAAACCACGTAAAGAGATGGAACATCTTTAAAATGCTTTTCACAAATTTTTTTAACTTTAGGTATTTCAGCTTCATCCTTAACATAGACTCTTATATAAGAAAGAGGCCCCAGAGTTAAGTTTATTTTAACACCGCAGTCTTGAAGATTACCCCTGGAGATAAGCTTAATGATGTTTTTTATAGTTGTTAAGGTTTGGTCTTCTACATCCTGTCCAGGCCCAGTGTTTTGTCCTAAAACAGCGGCTGTGCCGGAAATGTAAATTTGGCCTGAGTCGTATACAGCCACCATTTTAGCCCTTTCGAATTTCGGGGAGGTTTTTTTGGGGATATTTTTAATTGAGTCTCCCTTCAAAACATCTTGAGTATATCGATATGCATCAATTTGTCTAGGATTTGATATTGGAATAATTAGGATATCTTTAGAAGAAGAGATAGCAATAAATTCAATGATAACTCCGCCTGCATTCATCCCAATCCCAGTGGCTGCAGGATATCCATTAATAAAATTTTCAACTCCATAATAAATAGACCTTACATCATTAAATAGTTGATAATTTTGTTTAAAACCATCCTTATCAGAGGTAATACCTAAAATATCTTCAATAAAGTTCCATTGACGAACGACTTCTGAAAAAGTCATATTTTCCTTTTCCAACACCTGTTTCATTAACTCTAAAGCTCCTTTTGCTTGGCTTGAAGTTCCTGTGTTTTTCTCTCCAATAGTTAATCCAGCAGCATAAACTTCTTTAAAGTCGGGATAGTTAACGACTGAATAACAGGTGGCTCCTAAAATTTCATGGTTTATCTCAATTTTATCTGAGGGCTCAACTAACAGAATGACCTCCAGTGAAACATGTTTGCCATTTTCAGGCGGCTGTCCGATAAAACTTGTGGGAGGCAAGAAAGATTTATAGAAATCTTTCATAACAGAGGATAATTCATTTTGTTTATCGTAATAATCAATATTGTCATCAGATTTGATAAAAACTGTTTGCTTAAGTACGTTCTTTACGTCTAACCCAAAAGACTGTAATATCTCTTTGAGTTTTGAAAGACAGTCATTTAACTGTTCCTGAGGAGTCAAACCTGTTATAGGGACAATACTAATAAATTGTTTTTTACACTTAATCATATTTTTAACAAGGAAAAAAGGGACAGGCTACTTTTTCACGGGGACTGTCCCCAGAGAAGGCTGTTCCTTCCCAAGAAAAAGTAGCCTGTCCCTTTTTTCCTTTCCAGTTAATCGAGGGCTTTGCGAATATCCTCATAGAACTGTGCGTATTTATCCTTATCTTCTGTCTTTCGTATCGCTATCGCCGAGAGCGGATGCTTATTCAGCATACCTGTAACCATATAAGGAATAATGTAACCCCACTCAGTCTCCTCGCACATTGGTATCATATAATCCTGTATCACCTTTAGAATGGGGGTCAGGTCATGTTTTGGATTTTTTAAAAAGGCTATCAAAAGTTCGAGGCAGCAATTGCCAGAACCTCGGCCCATACCATATAGTGAGCCGTCCACGTAATTGGCACCTTGAATGACTCCCTCTATGGTGTTAGCAAATGCCAACTGCAGGCTATTGTGGCAGTGTATTCCTATCTCTTTATCTGGCATATGCACTTTGAACAGTTCGATAAGATATTTGACCTGCTCACCATACAGTGCCCCAAAGCTGTCAACAGAATAGACAACATCCACCGGACTTGCCGCAAGCTTTTTGAGGGCTTCGACAATGTCCTTCTCTGTCTCTGTGGAGATAGCCATAACATTTCCTGTCGTTTCATAGCCCAAATCATGGGCTTTGTTAATCATCTCTACAGCCTTGTCAATATCTTTTACATATAAAGCTGTCCGAACCATATCGACAGGGCTTTGGTCGGCTGGAGCAAATTCCTGCTCCTTAATACGGTGGGCGTCAACCATTATGCTCAATTTTATGTTTGATTCAACGCCGTCAATAATCTGTTTTATCTTATCATCGTCGCAGTATTTCCAGTCTCCGTAATCCTCAGGCGGAGACAGCTCTCTGCTGCTTCGATAACCAATTTCCATATAGTCGATACCGCTTTGTGAGAGGGCCTTGTATGCCGCACGAACGAAGTCATCACTGAAATAATGGTTGTTAATTAAACCGCCGTCTCTGATCGTGCAATCCAATACTTTTATTCTTCCTTTGTTCATGATTTAACCACCATATCATGCTGGGGAAACATGCCCCAGCATTGATTTAAATTATACCTTATATCACTAGGAAGAATAGATGTCAATTTCTTTACCGGCTTACTTACTTGCTGCCTCACTTCACAATTCTTGGAATCTTTTGTTCAATTAAGCTCAAATCGGCAAGTATAACAGCTGTTGCGGCCTCAATGATCACAGGCATTCTCAAGGCAATGCAGACATCATGGCGTCCATGAACAGTAATTTTTACAGGCTTGCCGGTCTGAAGATTTATTGTATGTTGTTCCTTTTTAATGCTGGATGGCGGCTTTACAGCTACTCTGAAAACTAACTCATTTCCGTTGGTAATTCCGCCATTGATCCCGCCTGCATGATTGGTCCTGGTTTTTCCCTTTCTATTTAAGATGATGTCATTACACTCACTTCCTCTCATTCGGCTGCAGGCAAAACCAGACCCAAATTCGATTCCTTTAATCCCGGGAATGGCAAAAACCAGATGGCTGATCAGCGATTCAACCGAATCAAAGAAGGGTTCCCCCAATCCTACAGGAAGTCCTTTAGTGCAGCACTCAACAATGCCGCCAATGGAATCATTCTCTTTCAGCGCAGATTGAACAGTTTTTTCTATCTCTTTTCTTCCCCCTACTTCTATCACACTAGCTTCCACAACAGCAGGTGCTAATATCTTTTTAGCAATGACACCAGCAGCAACCAAGCCCACAGTCAATCTCCCTGAAAAATGGCCGCTGCCTCTGAAGTCATTGAATCCCCCATATTTATGGTGAGCAACAAAATCTGCATGTCCGGGACGTGGAGCATCCTGAATGGATAGATACTTTTTTGATTGTATATCTTTATTTTCAAACATGATAAATAGAGGTGCTCCTGTGATCTTAGATTTAAAGAGGCCACTTTTGATAATTGGAATATCTGGTTCTCTCCGTTGTGTTGTACCTGGCGCTCCTGCCTGTCTCCGTCGAAGATCTTTAGAAAAGTCTTTTGTCGAAAGCGGAAGTCCTGCCGGACAGCCATTGATAACCACTCCTATACTTTCTCCATGGGATTCGCCGAAAAGAGAGATTCGGAAAAGTCTTCCAAAGGAATTCATTGCACTTCTCCTCCAATAGATTTTAAATCCTCAAAGAAGCCTGGATAAGATTTTGATACAGATTGCCAACCCTGGATTCCCATTCCTTGTTCTGAAGAAAGGGCAGCGATGGCTCCAGCCATAGCAATCCTATGATCGTTGTGGGAATCAATGATACCCCCTTTCAATTGAGCTCCTTCAATTTCCATCCTGTTTCCATCGATATTTATTTTAGCCCCGGTTTTTGTTAATTCAGTTATCAGAACCTGAGCCCGGTCACTCTCCTTATATCTTAATCTCTCAACACCTTTTATCAGACTTTGACCGCTGCAATAACAAGCCAGCACCACAAGAGAAGGGAATAGATCAGGACACTCTGTCGCATCGAATTCAAAGGAATTCAACTGGTCTCGTTCTATAGCAACTGTGTCATTTAATATAGATATCTTAGAGCCTATCGATTCCAAAACTTCAAGTATTTGTTTATCAGCTTGGAGAGAATCGGTTTGTAAATTCCTGACTGTAACTTTTCCACCGATGGCACCAGCTACCAGCAGATAGGATGCTGAGGACCAGTCCCCTTCGACTGCATAGGTTGTGCTTTGGAAGTGTTGACTGCCTTTGATAAGAAAGCGTTTGAAATCTTTTTCAGAAGAGATGGAAATACTGAAATGATTGAGGAGAGAAAGAGTCATGGCCACATAGGGTTTACTCTTCAGGTTATTGACGATGAGTTCAGAATCAGGTTTACAGATTGGCAGTACTGTGAGTAGCCCGGTGAGAATCTGGGAGCTGAGGAAGGCATCCATCATGATCTTTCCACCTTTGATCGGTCCTTTAACCTGTATGGGTGGATAACCGCCGTTAGTCCTGCAATAAGCCCCTAATTGATTGAGAGGGGTTTCCATCATTCCCATTGGCCTGGTCATGAGTGATCCGGTTCCGGATATAGTAATCAACTTATTTTGCAAGGCGGCAATCGGGGTGAACATACGCATACATAGTCCGGACTCATTACAATTCAGACCTTTTTTTTGTATATCAATCCCCCCTTTAATCTTTACCACTTTATCTTCCCTTTCAACTTGCGCACCTAATGCTTCTGCGATATTAAGACCAGCCAGGGCATCGTCACAAAATGAGGGATTTATGATTCGAGTCTCTCCCTTGCATAACAGCGCAGCCGCAGTTGCCCGGATCATCAGGCTTTTGGAAGCCGGGGCAGAAAGCATCCCTTTAACCTCAGAGGGTCTGACCCATCTCATCCTTTATTCTCTTTGCAATTTCTTCAGCATTACTGGTTTCAGTGCTTATGGCCAGATCAGAAACTTTGGCATAGAGAGGAATTCTGGCTGTTAAAATCCTTTTTGCGATCTTTTCCGGATTTTTTTGACTCAAGAGCGGCCTGGAAGAGATATTTATCTGTTTTAAGGCTGTTTGGACTGAAGCCCAGAGCCATATGACATGGCAGTATTTGTTGAGAATATTGCGATTCTTTTCATCGAGGATTACACCGCCGCCCAGTGAGAAAACAGTTTCATGAGCATCAGGAATTTTTTTCAAAATCACTGATTTTTCAATCTCCCTGAAGGCTTTTTCACCTTTTTTTCTAAATATTTCAGGAATTGTTTTGCCTGATGATTCTTCGATTATTTTATCAATATCCATAAACCTGAATCCCTTTTTTTCTGCCAGCAACTGACCAACCGTTGTCTTGCCAGTTCCCATAAACCCGATGAGCGCAATGTTGGGTTTGTACATTGCTTTCTTCATCAAGACATCATTTAAGATTTTTCTCTGAAGATCTTTGGAAATCTTTTGGCCTGTAAAGAGGTAAAATGCAGGCAGTGCCTGATAGACAAGCCATTCTAGCCCATTTATGGTCCGGCATCCCTTCTCTACGGCATCATGAATAAGTACGGAATCTTTATAATTGGCATCCATCACAACAAGATCACTATTTAGAAAATCGGGATTGACCACGCGTTGGACCGAAGGGATACAAGAAATCAAAATATCACTCTTATCCAATATTTCTTTCCCCTTTTCCAAAGGGGCATAATCACATCCCAGCTGTAGAGAAGCCTTTTTTGCACGCTCTTCGGTTCGATTCAACAGAATCACTTTCTTTGCATTGGAGTTGATCAAACCATAGGCTGCTGCTCGAGCCGCCCCTCCAGCACCGAGAATGGCGATGTTTATATTTTGCGGCTCAATGCTGTTGTTTTTCAGGGTCTCTGCGACTCCGATAAAATCTGTGTTGTGCCCGATCCATTTTCCATTATCCACAACGACCGTATTGACAGCACCGATCGTTCGTGCGTGTTCTTCTACATCATCTAAATTTTTCATGATCCCATACTTATGGGGGGAGGTGACATTGAAGCCGCTCAGTTTCATTGCTCTCGCAGTTTTAATCACTTCTTCTGCACTCATAGCATTGATGCGGATATAGACGGCATCCATCCTTAATGAATGAAACAGGCTGTTAAAAATTTGAGGGCTGCGGCTGTGGAAAATCGGTTGACCGGTGACTGCGAAGAGTTTTATCTCAGACATTTTTCAAGACTTGAATAATCTGTTTTAGTGTTTTCCAATCCATCTGTCCTTCTGCTGTTTCTTTGCCTTTTGAAAGCGATGCATAAGTGAAAGCATTTCCCAAAAAAGGAGCCGCGATCCGACTGATTTTCCCTTTCTTACCTAAACCCACCACCACTAATGGGCGTTCTTCGTTGAGAAGGCCCAGTAACCGTGCATTATCCTTTTCAGAGTGAATCATACAGGCAATTTTTGCTACGTCTGCCCCTGATTCAAAGCACTGGGAGATAATTTGTTCGAGTTTAGTTTTTTGGGGAGTTTTTTCAAAATTGTGATAGGAGACAATCAATCGGCAGCCTGAAGATCTGGCTTTTTCAAGTATCGCATTTTTGTATTGAGCATCCGATTCTACTTCAACATCCACAAAGGCGGCTCCGGCTTCGATGGCTGTTAATATTAACATTATTCTTATCTCATCATTCATTTTGCCGGGACGACAGGTGGCAATCAGTTTGGGATGATGAGAAAAGATTTTTTTTACATCCTCGATCTCTACCTGCATTTTGTCGAGCCGGATCTCGGCAAAATCGATTCCTCTTAAGGCGTCACAACACTTTTCAGCTGTTGTTTCAGCAAGACTAACACAGATCACTAATCTGGTCCTCCAATTCTTCATAGGATATTTTTATAACTTCCGCCTTCCCGATTCCTGCAAGAAGGACAAAGTGAATATCTTCTCCCTCGCGCTTTTTGTCTTTTTTAATAGCATCAATGAGAAGATCTTTGTTCGGAGGGAGTTGAGTAGGTAATTTTAAATTTTGGAGGAGTGTTTTAATCCGATCTGCGTCTTCTGGAGAGAGCATTCCTTTAGCTACAGAAATTCTGGAAGCGATCACCATCCCGATACTGATGGCTTCACCATGAGGAAGTTGGCATTTCTTTTCAATGGCATGTCCCAAGGTATGTCCAAAATTGAGTTTTCTTCTCTCCCCAGATTCCAGAGCATCTGCCTGAACAATCTCAGACTTGATTTTTATCGAGTCATCCACTACCTTTTCTACTGTCTTAGGTTTGAGAGAAAGGAGCGAAGACCACTCTTGCTCGAGATAATGAAAGTACGATGGACTTTTAATCAGAGCATGTTTGACAACCTCAGCCATTCCGCACAGCAGTTCCTTTTCAGGAAGGGTATGAAGGAGGTCTATATCGCACAAAACAAATTGTGGCTGGTTAAAAACTCCGATGATATTTTTATAGCCTTTAAAATTCACTCCATTCTTGCCCCCAATACTTGCATCCACCTGGGCAAGCAGGGTTGAGGGGACAAATCCAAAACCAAGCCCGCGCATATATGTAGAAGCAGAAAAACCTGCTACATCGCAAACAATCCCGCCGCCGATTCCAATAACAAACGAAGAACGGTCCATTTCCATTTCTAGTAACTTTTGATAAATCTCTTCAACTGTCTCCAGGTTTTTAATCTGCTCTCCTAGGCCGATTTCAATTACCTCGAAATCCGAAAAGCAATGTTCGTAAAAATGGCGGACATTCTTATCGGTAATCACCACATTTTTTTCACTTTTGAGATAATTCTTCAGGTTTTTAATTGACTCACCAATAATAACCTGACAGTTTCCATTAGAGACATGGATTTCATAAAGTTTCAATCGTTGACCTCTTTCCCTGGTTTCGTTTTATTATATCAGATGATCTCATCTTTTGCTAATAGCACGGCAAAGGATGGAGGTCAAATGTTAGAAGTGTCTGATAAAATATTTAATACAGGCCGGCTTTTTTCAGCACCTGGATAATCCCGGGCTTTTTCATAAGTGCTTCAATCTCCTTTATCTCCCGGGGAATGCCTGCTGTTAGATTTTCACAGCCATCTTCTGTTATAAGGATTGTATCTTCGATCCGGACTCCAAGATTTTCATCGGGGAACACGGCATAAGGCTCATTGGCGAAGACCATCCCCGGCTTGAGCACAGCCGGGCCTCCTCCCGAATCATGGACAGCCATTCCAACATAATGGCCAAAGCCTGGACGCATGGTTCTTTTCTGAAAAATCTCCTTGGACAGGTCAAATCCCTGCTTTTTCAGAATCTCATTAACTTCTTTCCTGGCCTCTTCCAGAGTCAACCCGGGCCTGTATACACTCATACAGGCCTTGTGCACAGCATTAGATGCTTCGTATATTTCCCGCTGCCTTGGGGTAAATTTCCCATTAACAGGGTAAGACACAGTTATATCTACATCATAATAATCCAGATCTGGCCCCACATCTATAACAAGAAAATCTCCATCCTGCAGGACCCGGTCATGCTTGTAATAGTGGACATAGGCATGGTTTTCTCCAGAACAGATAATCATGTAATAGGCAAGATCCTGGGCCCCTTCTTTCTTGCATAAATACTCATAAAGCGCGGCCAGTTCATATTCGTGCATTCCAGGCCTGGTTGCCTTTATCAGCTCTATGTGAGCTTTGACCCCGATACGTCCGGCCCTCTGCAGTAATTCAATCTCTGCGAGAGATTTGATGACGCGAAGGTCCCAGATCATCTGGGAACAGTCCTTGACTTCAACCTCAGGGAACCGCTCCGTGAGAAGCTTGACAAAGCGGAGCTCCCTGGTCAGCCGTCCATCCCACTCGTTATAAATCATGTTCCTCTGCAATATCCTGAACGTCTCATTGGTACATTCCCGCATCAATTCTTCAGGCTTAAATGAGGTGTAAAAAATATCCACTTGAGAAGCAAGGCGGGAAAGATAGAATGAAAAGTTTTCGACAGGAGAAATTTTCTCGATTCCAGTGACTTCTCTTGGCCTTCTAATTAAATCCAGGCTTATTCCCTCATTCCGAGCCGCCCGTTCAGAAATAGTATAAAACAGAGTACTTTCCTTGCGTTTTCCGTCAATGATCAAGAAGGCGTTGGGAATTTCCACTCCGCTGAAATACATAAAATCATTATTCTGATAATACTCGTTGTATCCGCGACAGGACTGAGCACCAAGAATTATTGCCACCCCGTCAGGGATTTTCTCCATAAGTTTCATCCGCCGGGCAGCATATTCCGATTTGTCAAACAAAGCGGCAGATAAGGAGGAAGCTACTAACAACATTACCAGTAAAAACATTGATAATGTTAAGGATATTTTTTTCATTCAAACCTCCTTTTTTCAGATTATCTTTTTCCGAAGTTTATCAATACAAAGAGAAAAAGTAAAAGGCTCTTCTCCCATTTTGTTTGGATAAGCACTATATTTTTTGCAAAATTACAAAACGAATCTTATTATCTTTAATTTTTTAAAGTTTCGGTCATTGGGATTTTGGTGCTTGTTTGGTATTTGGAAATTGTAATTTGGAATTTAGTCTTTTTTGGTCATTCGAATTTGTTTCGGATTTCGATATGACATATTCTTTTGTCCATTTGACTTCAAATATGCCCTTTGATATAAACTTTTATTGACAGTGAGCTTCCCCCCATTGATTGGACAGAAAAGAGGGGTTCATAAGGTGCATCTGAGCCTTCACCTTTCGCCATTTTCTTTTATCGGCCAAAATCGACACCTTGGACGACTTGACTCCAAATTCGAGGCTCTGAGAGGCCCCAGGAGCTTCGATCTTGATTCGATCCATATCAAACCCTTACCCCAATAGGCCCGGAAACCGGTTGAGCGGAGATCCCTTCGAAGTAGACCTCATGCGGTGTGCGATATCCCAAAGACGAATGCGGCCTTTCCCGATTGTAAAACTCAAAGTATCTGGCCAATCCGCTTCTCGCTTGCCGGACCGTCTCGTAGGAATGAAGATAGACCTCCTCGTATTTGACACTTCTCCAGAGCCGCTCGATGAAGATATTGTCATGGAAGCGACCCCGTCCGTCCATCGAGATCCGGACTCCCGCATTCTCCAATCGTTCCGTAAAATCCTGACTCGTAAACTGGCTCCCCTGATCCGTATTGAAGATTTCCGGTGCAGATAGATCGAGGGCCCGGTCCAAGGCCGCCAAACAAAAGCCTGTGTCCAGAGTGATGGAAAGCTCCCAGGAGAGAACATAGCGGCTGAACCAGTCCATGATCGCGACCAGAAACACAAACCCGTGAACCAGTCGGATATACGTCAGATCGGAACACCAGACCTGATCTGGCCGAATAACGGCCAAATCCCTCAAGAGGTACGGATAAATCTTGTGATCCGGATGCGGTCGGCTGGTTCGCTTCCGCGGATAGACCGCCATGATCCCCATCTTTCTCATCAACCGTTCCACTCTCTTCGAATTGATGGGATAGCCCTGCTTCCTCAACCAATCCGTCATCCGGGGAACCCCATAAAACGGATGTCTCGTGTACTTCTCATCCAGCAGTTCCATCAGCCTAAGATTCAGATCGCTTTCCCCGCTCCTCCGGTAATAAAACGTGGAACGGCCCAGGCCTATGAACTCACAAGCACGCTTCACCGAAATTCCTTGTCTGGATTCAATCAAAGCCCGTCTCTCTTCTAACGGAGCTGCTGATATTTTTTTTTAGCCATTCATTCTCAACCTTGAGCTGCCCGATCTGCCGGTAAAGCTCCTGTTCGAGCGCCTCATGATCCTTTTCTTTCCGGTCGGCTCCTCGGGAAAAGACTCCGGGCAAGGCCTCCAAGGCCCGATTCCGCCAAGCTCGGATCTGATTGGGATGAACGCCGACTTCGCTGGATAGCTGGCTCATGGTTTTTTCTCCCTTGATCGCTTCCAGCGCCACCTTCGCTTTGAAAGTCGTATCGTGTTTCTTCCTCATACTATGATGCATTGTACCATACCTCCTTCCTGGCTGAAAGGTTGGTCTCAGTGCACCTTAACCCCCTGTCCAAATTTTGGGGGGAAGCTCTGTTTGCCCTGTTTTTTGACAATGTTCCTGCATACTATGTTTTTCCTTTTATCGTTACAGCCTCGCTGATTGCAAGTGTAGTGGGTTCGCTCGTAACCCATCCGGTAGACCGGAATATACTGGTTTCGTTTTATTGTTCTGTCCGGCCTTTTGGATTTTGGAAGCCAATTAGGAAAGAATCCGGGTTGTCTTCTAAGGATTTGGCATCAAAATCAGAGAATACAGCATTGACATTGCTTAATGTTTTTCTGGGGATGCTTGCGATTGTAGGTTTTTATCTGTTTCCCATGTATTTGGTGGGCCATTGGTATGCGCACTCGATTACATGGCTTGGAGTAGGACTTGCGGCAGTGATTGCTCTGAAATATACCTGGTATCAGAACCTCCCCCAATCAAGACCTACAGGAGATTAAACATTCAACATTCAACCTTAAACCAAGATAGGTTTTGGTCATTGGTGCTTGGAATTTATTTGGAATTTTGTGCTTGGTATTTGGAAATAGACCCTATTTAATATAGTCCTCAATTACTGATTTCCACACCATGTATCCTGTTCCTTTTAGATGCAAGCCGTCATTTGTATATTCCGGATTGAGCTTGTTGTCTTCTGTTTCAAACAGTGAATACAAGTCAACATATGTGATTCCATAGACCTTAGAAATTTTTTTCAGGCTCTTGTTAATGGAAATGACTTCAGCCCTTTTGTTGGTATAGCTCTCAAACATGTCAAAATCAGGATTTACAGGCAAAAGACTTTCCAGGTAAATTTTCGTATCTGGGGATTTTTTCTGAATGGTTTTCACTATTCTCTTTATGTTGTTAACAATATAGTCTGTTGTTTTTCCATCAGCCAGATCATTTATACCGATCATAAGAAAAACTTTTAAGGGATGCGACTCAACAACTTCATCCAATCTCTCAATCACACCCTCGGTTACATCCCCGCTTATACCCCTATTTTTGACTCTTAAATCATGAAGCATTTCGCTCCAGTTGCAGCCATCGGTTATGCTATCTCCTAAAAAAATAATCTCATTTTCTGTGTCTGGCAGTATACGAAACAGGGTTGCTCTCTGGTGCCAGTACGGATAATAATTTTCTTCTTGTTTCTTTTGTGTATGAGAACCAAAACAGAATATTAAAGAAATCCCAAAAACCAGGACTACAAGGCTTTTAAAATATTTAGACATTCTTTCCTCCTTATACATGGGAACATTCCCCAGAGTATTTCCCTTTAACTTATCAACTTCATCAATTTCAACAACCTAATCCATTGGCAATATCAATCTCTGAATATATAAAAGGTGGTACCTCAGGGAATTTCTTCTTTTTCTAAAACCTGGACTCCATCTACGAGTTTGCAGACATGAAGTGCATATTTATCGCTGAGTGAAGGGTAGCTGCAAGGATAAGCTGTGTCAACAGCTTGTTTTAGAGCAGCGACGCTGTCTGCAGCAACTAAAGCACCGGCAGCTCCTTTATCGCCTCCTCCAAGCATGCGTTCCCCGTAGACTCCATTGACGGTACGGGCAATGTCACACATTGTTTCCAGCTCTGGACCTGAGATTTTATAATCATCTCTCAAGCCAAATCCATCCTTTCGGAATATATCCCCAACAGTTACAATATCTCCCCTTTTCCACGCTTCGAGCATCTTATAAAATCGCTGCTGCGCATGGAAAATATATTTAAACCGGGCACACAGGTCCGGATACGTACTTTGATATTCTGCCATTATCTTCTCATAAAGATCGCGATCCTTAATATCGCCTAAAAAACTGAGATCATACTTTTTTTGCAAAATAGAGACAAATTTTTCGCATTCTGCTCTGCGAATCCTGTACGTGGATTTTTCCAGCCCGGGCCGAACTGTCCCCGTATCCAGACTTACAAGGCGAAAATCGACTTCTCCACCCAGAGGCACATATTTAATCAAACGCTTCTTCGGGTCATAGTGAATTCCTAAACCTTTCCTGGCAAAAAGTATCATGATCTGGTCGAGCTGGCCGCATGGAGAGCCTATGTAGTCATTCTCAACCGCCTGAGCCAAATCCACAATTTCAAATTTACTCTCGACTTCTATGTTATTCGCGTCAAGAAGCGAAAGAATCAGGTTCAGTGTAAGTGATGCTGAGCGCGACATCCCACCTCCTGGAATATTTCCATAGATTATTGCATCGATCCCTTTTTGCAGCTTGTAATCCTGCCGCCTCAGAATGTAATCCACCCCATAAGGAAACCGCCCCCATGTGCCAGCAAGACCTTGAGATTTAGGCGGTGGTGTATTTCCTATGTCGAATTCTATGATTCCATCCTCATGGAAGTTCCCGCTGAACATACGTATCCGGCCGGACTGGCTGAGTTTATATGCCAGCCATATAAATCTGTCTGTTCCAACTCCGAAGAGCTCTGTGCCGTTGTAATCCCCATGCTCTACGCCAAGACAAAAACGTGATGAAGTCCTCCTGATTTTTCCGCCTTTTATATTGATTCCGCACTCTTTCGATAATTGTGTAATGTTATTGATAGCTTCTTTATCTTGATTATTTAACATTTTAATTTCCCGGCAGCTTTTTTAGATATAAAATTGATTCAGCCAATTTGGAGTAAAGTTTAGCTCGATTAAACCTCTGCGTCAAACATTTAATCCTCTCTTGCTTCATATCTTTTATTGGTATAAATTATCAGACAATGCTACAAAAGCATATTTCGCCACCAATGATATTGATATGGAAAAAGAAAGAGAGAGTTTGCTATGAAATTGGGAATTCTTGATATTTCGATATTTTTAATTTTTTTCGCTGTTGTCCTCTTCACAAGTATGTACAAAAGCCGCAAAGAAAAAACAGGCGAAGATTATTTCCTGGCAAGCCGCAAACTCATTTGGCCGATGATCGGCCTCTCCTTTATAGCCGCAAATATTTCTACCGAGCACTTCGTAGGAATGTCAGGACAGGGTGCCGGAATTGCCGGGCTGGCTGTAGCCAGTTATGAATGGATGGCTGCCATCACTATGGTCATTGTGGCATTCTTCTTCCTGCCAAAATTTCTAAGATGCGGCATATATACAATTCCTGAATTTCTCGAATACCGCTATAATTCAACGGCCCGGGGAATCATGGCTTTTTACACAATGGTCATCTATGTAGGTGTAACAATTGCCGCAGTACTTTATTCAGGAGGATTAGCATTAAAGACAATATTCGATCTTAACCTTACTAGCTCGATCCTGGCAATTGGTGCTATTGCTGCACTTTACACGATATGGGGAGGCCTGAAGGCTGTCGCCTGGGCAGACCTTTTCCTGGGATCTGCATTGATTATCGGTGGGGCTGTAGTCATGATTTTTGGATTCAAAGCTGTCGGCGGAGTACCTGAATTCTTCCAGGCGAACGCCGATAAACTTCATATGATCCTCCCTAAAGATCATTCCGTTCTCCCATGGACAGCTCTTGTCATCGGACTCTGGATTCCAAACTTTTACTATTGGGGCCTCAACCAGTTTATTACACAGAGGTCTCTTGCAGCGAAATCACTCAAACAGGGCCAGCTTGGTGTTATTTTTGCTGCTGCTCTCAAACTTACCATACCCTTCATCATCGTTATGCCAGGTATCATGGCCTATCAACTCTACAAAGATCAAATGATAGGACCAGGAGGCACAACCGATGCTGCCTATCCCCTGCTGATCAGAAATCTTATCCCTGAAGGAATCAGGGGCTTCATGTTCGCTGCCATTGCTGGAGCGGTCATCAGTTCGCTCGCCTCAATGTTAAACTCTGCATCTACCATTTTTACAATGGATTTATACAAGCGCTACTGGAAAAAGGATGCATCTCCCCATTCTATTGTGACAACGGGGCGTGTTACGACTTTGATTTTTGTTGTTATTGGCTGTATCATCGCTCCATCATTAGGAACCCCGATATTCAAAGGAATCTTCAACTATATTCAGGAATTCCAGGGCTATATTTCACCTGGTATCCTTGCCGCATTTGTGTTTGGTCTAATCTTCAAGCGTACCCCAGCGCTGGCAGGAATCGCAGCATTGATCCTGAATGTACCGATATATGGATTTCTGCACTGGCAATTCTCTGAAGTTGCATTTCTGAATAGAATGGCAATTACTTTTTGCCTTATCATCCTCATAATGGCCCTAATAACTCTCTACCGACCACTCAAAAAGCCCATAGAAATGCCGGTCAGAGAATCTTTTGACATGAAGCCATCTAAGGTTGTCAAATGGTTGGGGCTTGCAGTAATAGTTGTTACCGTAATCCTGTACATTATTTTCTGGTAGCATTTTCATTATCAACTGATCAAACTCAGTCATAATAAGGGGTCACCCATTAGAAGGGCATTGCTGAATAAAAATAAATTATCTTGGCCCAACCCTTTTTTCTTTTTTATATTTTGTCTTTTACAATCAGGGAAGAAAACACTTTGATGGATTATTCTCTTTTAACCAGGTTTCCCAATTGTTATATCTTGGGAAAAACATAAACATGAGGAAAAGTGAAACGAATAAGAGAATATAAAAATCCTTGTAAAGGCCGCCCAGGAGAAATAGAACAAGACCAAAAATCGCAGGGACTTCGCAAAAAACTGATGTGAAAATAGAGGCTTTAAAAAGTTTGTCCTTTAATTTTACTGCATCATCTGAAGGTGATTTTTTTAAAAGAACCCCTCTCAATACTCTGATGATGACCACCTGAATCACTGCAAGGCCGTAAAAAATATATCGTATAATTCCAATATTATCTAAATTGACAAAACCGAAAAAAAATTCATGCCGTGATCTTATGACTTCCACAACAACTACATAAATCGCTAGAGTGAGGATTATTGCAGCAGCGGCGATAACAGCAAGCTTAAAAAGTTTCCTTAAATCATCGGTCTGTTCCATAATCCTCTCCTCCTGTGCCCTGCCTGCAGAAAATCATTACTTACACAATTTGGACAAAAGTCAAATTTATTTAATTTTTCGGGGTTTGCTGAAATTTTTCCGGATGCGCTCCATGTCAAATTTTTCTGTCCTGTCATAATTATAAATCCCATTCTGTTCCTGTTCTATATCTGTTAGCTGCGTGTAGCAAAAACCGCATATATGTTTCATGCTCAATACAACATCCGTAAGATCTTCAAGTCTTTTGTAAAATTCATCTAAAGTTTTCGGGTCTTCTCCATAGCCCCAAGAATCATCCGCAAATATCTTTTCAGGGCTCGGAATCCATTTAATACCACCGTATTCATCAAGCAAATATGGCTGTCCTTCATATTTGCAGCTCTCTTTAGGATGGCGGCGCCAGATAAGATTGCACTCAGATGGTGTAAGCAGCTCCATCAGCTTTTGAGGATTTTGTTCATAGGTGTGCTCGGTCCATAGATCGGTCTTTACATGCAAACCACCGCTGGAATCGTTAACCGGACGAGTAGGATCCAGGCTTTTGGATAAATTGTATGCATCCTCGATCAAACGCTTTAGCTGCTCACCTCTCCCCCACGCTTCATTAAAAGGAGTCCAGGCAATGATCGATGGGTGATTTCGGTCTCGAATAATTATCTCTTCCCATTCAGTAAGAAAATTCCGGGCTGCCGAACCACTGCTCATATTAATTCCCCAGCTTGAGGACTCTCCCCAGGTTAAATATCCTAATTTATCAGCCCAATAATGAAATCGTTCTTCAAATACTTTTTGATGTAAGCGGGCTCCGTTAAAACCTGCTTTTTTCGACAATTCAATATCCTTTCTCAGCGCCGCATCACTTGGCGCAGTCCAGATTCCATCAGGATAAAAGCCCTGATCAAGAACCAGGCGCAGATAATAGGGTTTGTTATTTAAAAAGATCTGGCTGCCTTCGATATGGACCTTGCGCATTCCCATATAGCTTTCGACTCTATCAATGATCTTTCCTGTGTTGTCTACAACTTCATAAAGCATATCATACAAGAAAGGATTTTCTGGCGACCAGGCTTTTAGACTTTTTATCTGCAGGTCACATATTACATTATTACTGGCAGCAACTTCACATTTGCTCACTGTCTTTTTGCCGTCTTTAACAACTACCCGGAATTTTTGTCCGCTCTTTAATGCATAAAAACGGGGGTAAACATGAAATTTTCTCTGGTCAAGATCAGGAATAATATGGCAGGATTCCAATCCGTATTTGGAAACAGGCTCTATCCACACTGTCTGCCAGATACCGGTCGTGCGTGTATAGTGGCATCCCCTCGATTTGAAATCGGGACATTGTTTCCCTCCTGGCTGAACACCAGAATGTATGTCATCGTGAACAGATACAACAAGGTTGTGTGTTTGGCCGGCATTTACATAGAGCGTAATATCATATTTAAATGATGATGTGCCGCCCCAATGCTTTCCAACAGATTTGCCATCTATAAATACTTCGCTTTCATAATCAACAGCACCAAAATGAAGAATAATATTCTTTCCTTCCCAATCCTCCGGAACTTTGATGCTTCGCTGATACCACATCGCGTTGATAAAGTCTTTGTGGTTTACTCCTGACAATGAACTCTCGGGGCAGAATGGAACAACTATTTTTCCATCAAATCCTTTACTGTCAGCAAAACCACGTTCCTTGCCTGAATTCCCGAAATCGAATGTATAAGTCCACATCCCATTCAAATTTATCCACTGGGACCTCATAAGTTGAGGGCGTGGATATTTAGATCGCGGAATATTGCCAATTTGACTGCTCGCGTGTATTTCTCCTGAGTAGCCCATATAAAATATGCATAGAATGACAAAAACAAAATTTAATTTCTTTTTCACGGATCTGCCCCCCCTTCTTTAATTTTTATCACGCTAATAATTATTATCTTATTATCCAGTAAATTCAACCGAATAAACGGAATATAGTAAAGTTGGGAACCAGGCTGTTTCCTAAAACCTTTCCTAATCAATTCCAAAATTATCATTCGTTGTGTTAATATAGTTTGTACGGTCTTAACATTTTTTATCAAAATTTTTATAACGTTTGCCGGCTTAACCAGGAATCGTGGTTAGAATAAGGAGTTTGAAATGAAGGAAATTTGGCGTTCTGTCTGCATGACATTAGCATTAATATCGATAACAGCGGCATTTGTTTCATGCAAAAAACAAACTGCCACTAATGAGGACCCAACCCAAATAAAAGGAAAAATAAAAATGGATGTTAAAAAAAGTGTTTTTGGCAAAATGCCTGATGGCAGCGAAATCGAACTGTACACCCTCACAAATAATAACGGTTTGAAGGCTCGAATCATGACCTACGGCGCTATCCTGGTTTCTTTGGATGTGCTTGATCGAAATGGCAAGCTCGCGGATATAACCCTTGGTTATGATTCTCTGGAGGAATACCTTCAAGGATCCGCTTATTTTGGCGCTATTGTAGGCCGCTTCGGAAACCGAATTGCCAGCGGCAAGTTTACACTCAATGGCATTGAATATCAACTGGCAACGAACAATGGTGAACATCATTTGCATGGAGGCATCAAAGGGTTTGATAAAGTGGTCTGGAAGGCAGAACCTGTCAGAAAGGACGGGGCCGCCGGTGTAAAACTAAGCTACCTTAGTAAGGATGGAGAAGAAGGCTATCCAGGCAATCTCACCTGCATCGTAATCTATACCCTTACAAATGAGGATGAACTGAAGATCAACTACGAGGTAGAGACGGACCAGGCAACCCCGGTCAATCTTACTCATCACAGCTACTTTAATCTGGCTGGCCAAGGCACGGGCGATATCCTTGGCCACGAGCTGATGCTTAATGCCGACAGGTTCACCCCGGTCGACGAAGGCCTTATTCCTACAGGCGAATTGCGAAGTGTCAAGGAATCACCGATGGACTTTACCACCCCAAAAGCCATCGGAGCAAGGATTGCCAAGGTTAAAGGCGGTTACGACCATAATTATGTGCTCAACAGCGGCGGAGGCTCATTGGCTCTGGCTGCCCGCGTCTATGAGCCATTCAGCGGGCGTGTAATGGAAATCCTTACCACCGAGCCAGGAATCCAGTTCTATTCAGGGAACTTTCTCGACGGTTCTATTTCAGGTAAATCAGGCAAGGTATACAATAAACACTACGGCTTCTGTTTGGAAACACAGCATTTTCCGGATTCACCCAACAAACCCAACTTTCCTTCTACGATTCTCAATCCGGGTGAGAAGTACACGAGTGTGACAATACACAAGTTTTACACACCAAAAGCTCCAGATTAACAAAAGAGAGGACATTCCCTTGTATTTAGAATCATTAAAAAAGACGAGATTATTGGGTCAATCGAATTTGATAACAGCCTTTAGCACACCATCTCGATAGCCTGAAACAAGTTCAAACGCTTCTCCTGTATCTTCGAGTACAAAGCTATGTGTAGCCATGAATTTGACATCAACACGCTGATTCTCAATGAGGTCTATTGCTGCCTGAACACACCTATTCTGCCTGCGAACATTCTGGATGCAAATCTCTTTCCGGCGCAGCTTGTTTATATCAAAAGAGATGCGGTCGATTTTCGGAATACCAATGACTAGAAGTTTTCCTCCGGGTTTTAATAACTCGATTGCCTGATCTATTGCAGCCTGATCCCCACAGCACTCAAATACTGCATCTAAGAACGGTACCCTGGTTTGAATATCTTCAACAATGCTTGATTTATCTGGATTTCCAACCCATTCTGCTCCAGCGTTTCTTGCTGCATCCAGCCTTTCATCTATTTTATCAGTGACATAAGCCGGACAGATCCCTTCAGCCCGCGCTGCGAGAAGAACACTTAATCCAATCGGGCCGCATCCAAGTATGCCGATTGCTTCTGTATCAAAATTATTCAATAATTTTAGTGCATAAACACCGATGGATAAAGGCTCCACTAAAACACCTTGCTCCAGCGTAGTATCTTCCTTGACAGCATAGCAGTTTGCCTGCGGCATAACGATAAATTCCGATAAACAGCCTTCTACTTGCCCCGGACAACCAAGGAAAAGAAGATTAAGACAGGTATGTGGACGTCCCTCCAGACACTGGGCACATTTCCCACAAGCAATCGCGGGATCAATTACAACCCTATCTCCTGGCTTTACACAGGTTACATTGCTTCCGATTTTTTCAACCACAGCCGCACATTCATGCCCTACAGTAAACGGGTATTTAACAACCTGATCACCGATTTGCCCGGTTAAATAATAATGGATATCAGAGCCACACAATCCTGCTGCGCCTAATCTGAGTAGGACATCCGTATCTTTCTCGAGCTGCGGCTTGGGGACTTCACACAACTCTATCGTTCTGATGCCAGTTAAAACCGCAGATTTCATCTCCTTTACTCTTAGATAAATGGATTTTCAGTATTATAGAGCATGCCTGCAGGCTGATTGAAAGCAACATCCTCAACACCCAGTAACTTTACTGCTGCGAACAGCGCTTTGCCAGTATGCTTGAAAGCGATTCCTGAATGATGCGGAAACCTTTTTTCAATAAGAACATGACGGTAAAACCTAGCCATTTCTTTTACCGCAAATACTCCTATGCTACCGAATGATTTGGGGTTAATATCGAGGACTTCACCCTCGGCGATATAGGCACGGAGAATCGTGTCTGCAGTAGACTGCAGCCGGAAGAGAGTAATATCTCCAGGTCTGATTCTTCCCTCAAGCGTGCCCCTCGTAATCTCCGGGTCTTTACCAGATTCCATCAAGCGATTCATGATGAGCTGGTATTTCATTTCTGGGTTTACCATA
>Ga0209986_10001342_pt1 | contig 23591 bp, 15 predicted proteins | sample BlataG_FD_183168 | JGI IMG/M metagenome (GOLD analysis project Ga0209986, IMG submission 183168) | Deep subsurface microbial communities from Black Sea to uncover new lineages of life (NeLLi) - Black_00105 metaG (SPAdes) (version 2) | ecosystem: Environmental > Aquatic > Marine > Oceanic >... | reverse complement strand
CCTAGTGAAATGGTTCAATCCATTTACGAAATCTCGACGTTTCATCCTCACAAACTTGTTGAAGTATTTGTACAGAATACCTTTGGAAATCCAAACGCAGCTTTCGTATTAGCGCAAAACCTTCTAACAAATATGAATTTCGCCTGTGGTGATGCGCCTGCAAGACGACAGATTGTTTATGGAACCATCGAACTCGTTTTTAAATCACGTTTTGATTTATCCGTGCGGTTTTTCAGGGCAAACTCCCGATACCGCTCCGCTGTTTCTCTATTTGGATTATCAAAACTTGAATTTGTCATGATATCTACATTCATTCTACCAACCCAAGCTAAATGCGTCCTGGCTTATTTTTTGAAAGGCGGGCATTTTACCGGAACCTTTGACGCAACGCACGATTTGTTTGAAGCTAGATGGTTTAGATTGAATGATTATTTACGTGTGTATGCTTCTAAAAGCGGTGCATGTAGATTATTTTGTTTGTCGATTTTGCAAGCAATTGTTTACGAAATTCTATTACTATGCGAGGATTCGGAAAAATTCGTTGAAACAATAGAAAATTTTATCCGAATTTTATTCAAACGATACAGTCAACTCAGCGCGTTTAAAAATATCCTAGAATCCGTTTTGATCGATACTAGAAAATATTATGAATCTCAGAAATCCAGAAATTCCAGAAAAGATGAAGAAAGGGGTAACGATTGGTCGGCCATCAAACAAATCTTCTTTCAGAGTAGACAAAAGCCTTTATTTTGGAAATAAAAAAATCTAACCCCAAACCAATCGATCGAGCAAATCATATGATAAAAATCGGCGACACCGGTTCATTTTTCCGTGTTGTTTTAACCATTTTACCCGCATCGTTCCTTTTTCTTTGTGGAAGAATAGAAAGCAAAGAACTGCATATTAGCTTACTCATTTTTACAGTTTGGGGTGTAAATGGAATTTGAAAACGTCCAAATGGTATACGTTTTCCGATAAATTCCCCGCCATTCACTGGTAAATTGGTCCAATCGTATTTAGGATAATCTTCTCTTTCATGCTTTTTCATGACTATCCAATTTTCGCCCGCAATGTATAAATCATGGGAATCGGGGGTATACGTTAACTTCTTTATGATGTTTGTAGCTGAAGGAATTCTTCCTCGTTTCCATCTTGACATCTTCCACAACACCTCGTAAATTAAATCGCTAGTTTTGGGGAATAACCTTTTAAACGAATCTTCATAAGCCTTTCTTATACTAAATGTTTCAGATATTTTCTCGACCGCAAGGCTAAGTTCAACATCCTTTGATGGACCGAATAGTAACGTTTTTTCGATAATATATTCTGCCAGTTTTTCGTCCAATTTTTTTTTTCTAATATCGTCTCGCAAAACGTCTAAAAAATATGGTGCTGAATTTCCATCGGTGAAACTAGTTTCACGTAAAATGGTTGAATAATCACCCTGGTTTGACACTGATAAAACCAACGTAGTAAAGGCATATGCAAAACCGTGTAACATTTCTTTGGTACCGGTAGCTAAGAAATATTTACGTCGGGGTTTTGTAACATCCGGTACATATACTATACCGTCATCTTCGACAACGTTTTCTACGTCCTCTTCTGTTTCAAACACGGTTGGTTCAATGGATCTCCGTTCATCGATCGTTTTTGGTACGTTTTCGTAAATATTCCAAGTCGAATAAGGGTCTTCGTCGATAGGATTCATCAGAAAGGTGAGGATGTATTTATCATCATCATCGAGATCTTTAAATACGTCAATGATTCTTGCTTTCCCCTTTCCTGTTTCGGCGCCAAACGGATAATTTAGTTTGAAGCTTAAATCGTCTTCTTCTTTTGCTTTAACAAACCCGATGTGAGAAGGATTAAGTCCGTTTGACCCAAAACTTTTCAATTCCAAAAGTCGGATTGCAAGTAAGCCTTGTAATAGAATTGATTTGAGTATTCTTCCAACTCGAAGCGCTGCAATCTTTCCTCCCGACATAACAATGTTAGTTAAATCAGCTTTCAATGTTTCAAACGTGATCACCGGCTCGGTCGCAACCATAAAAGGTTGCTCATAACCATTGCGTTTATAGGATTTCCAAATGCTCGGAAAAGTGTCTTCGAATGTCGTCAAAAACAACATTTCGGGCTTTGGGAAAAATGGACAAACATCCTTCAGTAAATGATATAAAATCAACCCAGTCCCATATTCAAATACAGTAGTCGTTTCATTTTCTGATTTAGAAACGGAAAAATACCTCTCAATCATTCGTTCGTTTGAAAATTCAACAAATCTAATTTGTGTCCGGTTATTCTTCCACTCATTTTCAAGAGGACATATAATCACGTCTTGTTTAAACAATTTTTTTTTTTCTGCCACCTCGCCACCCGGGTGGGAAGATAATATGGAAAATTTCAATGTAATTGTAAAGAGATCTTTTTGGTATCGGCATACTATTTCATCGGCATTTCCTTCAATGTCATTTCCTCGAATGGCTTTTAAAACATTTCCTTCTATATCAGTAGACCCTAATCTGTAACTACCTATTATTTGATCTACTTGTGAAGATGATAGGAATGAAGGTTTAAAATTTTTAAACATTCTTGTTCTGTATCGTTTTGGTGGTCTGCTAGATTCCTCGTGTGCACCCGTCCCTGAATCCGAAAAAGTGTCTGTACCATCTTTACGCTTATTGTTTGGATTTAAAAAATCATTAAGTTCTGAAAATGGGTGATCGTCTTCGAAACCGGGAGATGAGCCACCCCCACCGAAACCGTGAAATGAGCCACCCCCACCGAAACCGTGAAATGAGCCATCTTCACCGAAAACGAGATATGAGTCATCGTCATCGAAACCGGGAGATGAGCCACCCCCACCGAAAACGAGAGATGGGCCATCGTCATCGAAAACGAAAGATGAGCCACCTCCACCGAAAACAAGAGATGAGCCATCGTCATCGAAATCGAGTAAATTTAACTCATTGTCACTGTTCATTTAGGAAAAGTGTAACTTTCCTTTGAGGAAAAGCTTTCCCAGATAAAACGTTTTGAAAAAAAGGTTGGTCCAATACCAAATAGGTATTTGAAAAATGAGATCAATCTGGTGGTATATAAAGTAATGAACTTTTAATTATTTCTTTTCCCGTATATAAGATCGTCTTATTTATATAAATAAAACTGCAAGAGAATCCGACAGAGATTTGGTTAAAGAAGAAGGCGAGGTGTATTTTTCTTTTTCCTCTTTTCGACTGTTTTCTTTGTATTTTTTTCCAAGAGCACGGGGGGAAACTTCATTATATTGCCGGTAGAAAAAGACAAAACGTTTGTACTCGTCCGGTAGAAAGACATAGAGTAACATTATCTCGAGGTTTTTGTAAAATAATGATCTCGATTTATCCAATTTTTCATATTCCTTTAATTCCGTTTCGGATTGTTTACCCTCTATTTTTGGCCGGTCTTCTATTAGGGACCAGGGAATTATATCGATGAATATTTTTTGTCCACGGGATTCGCCCAGAGATTTATACAGTACTTGTTGTAAGACGAGTGTTTCGCTTTGGAACAAGTCAAATTCAATGACTTTTGCTGTTACGGATAGGTCGCCTGGAATTGGATCATTTATCGGTCGGCGATAAATAATAGGCGTTGAAAACAGATGGGTATACGTTAAAATGCGTACTCCGGGATCATAGAATGCAGGATCGAGTTTGTATGTTAAAATACTTTCAATCCTTTCTTTTGTTATATTCGGTGCACCGCACATCCATGATTGTAGTCGTAGCGTCAGAAGAAAGCGTTTTCGTACAAATTGCTTATCATCATTTCCCCCATAATTCAATTTATCAATTGCATCGATTCCAGTTGTAGGAAGAATACTAAAATATTCGTAGAAAATACCGTTATCAAATAAATCATATCTAGGACTCCAACTGGATACTATTCCGTTTATAATATCGTAGTATAGATGTAATTGTTTATCATCATTGAATGGGGTATCAAGAGACGATCCTAGCAGTATGGGATTCGGAACCTTGCGATGCTCTCGTGTTTTCAATGTATAAGCACAGAACGAGACTTGTTTTTTCATTTTCTCAGTGTATTTTGTTGGATTGACTATATTGATATTCCGCTCGTGTTGGTTCAAATGAAAAACAACGGCAAAAAACAAACCAGACTGGAATGTTGACATGCATGCCAAAGAGAGATCGAGTATCAAGTTTGTTCGGAAACCCCTGAGTATGTTTTGAACGACACCCTCTTTGGTTTTATATAGTAAAGGATTTTCGACGATGTTTAAAATGGTAGAATACGAAAGAAATAACTCCCGTATATGATCCGCCCATTCTTTACCATCGCTTTCATCTAAAGCTCGGGCAGATATATCTTCTAGTTCTAAATCGGGTTTACGAATCGACGAAGTAGTGCTCGTTTTGGGATCATCTGTGTAAAGAAAGCCTGCTCGTCTACGCGGGTCCGGGATATTGTTGAGTTTGAATTTTGCAAGTTGTTGAAAAAATTCGTCATAGATATGGATCAAAGCTGGAGTTGTTATATGCATACACGCCCCAAAGCACAATCCTCCGTGAATTTCTGACAATGTTTTCATAGTGAAATTTGTTTTTTTGAAGTTTAACGGCTTTGATGTGAAAGAAGGCCACCCATATGTTTCCCATAAATCCAAAAACACTGTATATTTCAATTGTTCTGTAGATTCCAGTTGTAAAGCTCCTTTCAAAACCAACGGAACGTAGGGTTGCTCGGCGATCATTTTATCAGGCATTTTATCATGCGTTTCATCAGACATTTCATTCCACTTGTCAATCATTATATCATCAGGATGCATCGTATTAGTTGATTTAAATCCTAATTTTTTGGTAAACAGATCAAAACTGGGTCTGGTTTCTTCGTTATAATCTAATGTCTTAGCAGCTACATACCGAAATCCTTTAATAAACGATCGGTTGCATATTTCCTCAATGATAGTAGAGGCCCATCCCTTCTTTTTTTCGTACGCGGTTATCAATTGTATATCAATCATATCCATTCGATACCATGTTGTAAAGGCACATAGTACTTTAATTTCTCCCACTTCACTGAGGACCGTAAAAACCGTTTGCGGAACTGAAACTATTAAATCTTCTGCAAAATCTCGCGTTAGCATGGGAAGACCATCCATTTCGCTATATTTTTCAATGTTGTCAACAAAATCAATGATTTGTGATGCACTGGCAGCTTGTAAGTCGTATTCTCTTTCCATTGTCCAAAAAAAATCACCATCAAATTTTTTTATAAATTCTTCCGAAAAATCTGCTATTTCTTTGCATTTGTTTGCAAAGTTGCATTTTTCTACGTAAATAAATTCATTATCTTTAGACCTTTTGAATGTTTGATTAAACATTATAGATCTTCAACTCATTTCCCATAAAATATATATTAATTATTAAATAGATGGGGCATATACATAAACACTATGATTTTATTTTAGATTTCTTTTTTCTCTTTTTTTTTGAGAACAAAAAAAAATTAAAAATAAAAATTAAGTAGGAAAAGGGGAATGGAGAAAGCGAATGTCATTTTATTATATTAAAGATGATTTACTGCTTCAAGAATAGTTTGGACACTATGTAAATTTAAATCAGTATTATATATCAATTGATTCACATGTATCATTTCGCTTATCGGCAAAGTCATTGGCGAGACGATGATGTACCGAAACTTTCTCTTTTTTTCAGTTTCATTTATCCAAGACGGGGGGTATGAACGATTCGTTTGTTTGGCTATTATTGAATTGCACATAAGTGCAAAAAACGAAGAGAATTTCAATGTTTTAAACATGAAAATTTCTTCCATGTTATCTAATGAAACTCCCAAATCGTAGGGTTTCGAAAAGACGAGTACGATAGAGTTGAATTTGTGATTAAACAAACTCAATAATTCAAGAATATCTTTTTTTCGGTAGGCACAGACATCGATTATGACGCAAGTATTCATGCCAATCCAAAGTACGAATTACTGAAGTGTTGTTCGGGGTAAGAAAGGCAAAACATTTATTTGGTTTTTTTTTCACTGAATTAGGAGATATGAGAGAATTTCGATAGTCTTTCTTGCAGGAAATCACGGTCATGATTATTTTCTTTTTCACCGATTTGTTTGATTCCAACTAATGCAGTCAGAAAGGCATCATATAGGTCATATTCGAAATTTCTTTTTACTTTGCGCGTTGATTTTCGCATATTTCGTTTTCTTTTGTATCGATTGTCGTGTTGTACGAATTCTTTTTGTAACTTTATGCGGTGACCTTTTATTCTTTCGATCATTAAGCGCTCGGTACGAGACAATAGGCGTTCACCGATGATAGCAAAAAGTTTTTTTTTCTTTGAATATCGTTTGCTTTTTAAAGAATTGGTTGTTCCTGAGTTATTCTCAAGCCATGTTGCGATATTTCGAGCTTCTCTTATACACGGACAACATTTCTCAATTACTTCTTTGTTAACGTTCTGTGGTGATATTACAATCACGCGTGCGCCGATAGATTGATAAACGTCTGCCAATGCATTCTCTATTGCTACATTTTTGTTATTCACATGTGCCTGTTTTTCGATGACTGCACATGTGATGTTTTTACATAACAACTCTGATTCTAAAATAGTTGTCTTTATCAATTCGGCGCAAACGGCAGCAGTCGGAATTGTTCGTTTTTTACCTGCCAAATCTATATGTATGAATCCCGAAACCTTGTTTTCATCGGTATCAAGTAGACAAATACCCAGATTTCTACTCGCAATATCGATTCCAACTACATATTTACTGTCTTTTTTAGTTTCTTCTTTTTCTTTTTTCCCGGACGGTATTTCTGGATCATTCATTATCGTTTCCGTTGCGTTGTTTATCTATTTCCACACACCTCTTTGCTGATGCCTGACCTATGGCGATCCTGAATGCGTCGCCAGATGTAGCCATTTGTTACAACTGGCGACGTTCATTCATAACAGTGTTGAGATATGTGGTGTGTTGCTGACACTCGGATAAACGTAAAACATTTATTTGCGTGGTCAGACAAACATGTTCATCTCATAGATTTTTTCCCTTTACATTTCCATTTGGCTCTTGATGCTTTGTTCCTTGGTGTGTCTCCGTATTTCTTTTTTATTCCATAAGAACGGGCACAATAAGAATCTCCTCGTTTTGTCCCAGGTGAAATTTTGTATCCCTTTGCGCCGTGACTCACGGTGTGCTTTTTACCTTTTATCGTAACGGTGGATTTCCATTTCTTTCCTTTAGCTATTTTTCCCGATTTCGCCCGATTTCCTTTTCTTTTTGCTGGCATATTAAGCAATTTGGTTTGTTTACTTTTCCCTTACTTGAGGAAAGATATTTATTTTTTGTTTTCTTTTCGTCAATTAATATTTATTATATATTATATGTAGCAAACATAAAACTAACTATTATTTTTTTTATTTAAAATCCATTATCGTTTTCGTTGCATTGTTTTATTTTTCGGGACGGGATTTTCGGGACATTTATTTTTCTCTGAGGAAAAGAGGAAACTTATTTGTTTGAGAATAAAAAAAAGTTTGACCAATGATAAATCTCAAACGGTCTCATTATATTAGTAGAAAAATCAAATCCTTTTTTCCTCAGAGAAAAAAAAATGTCCCGAAAAAAATGTCCCGAAAAAAATTTGATTTTGATTTTTTCAGCAATTGTTTTATGCTTCGGGACGCAAGCTGCTGAACAAAAACGGACTGGTTTTATGAGCCATTCAGGTCCTGATTCTAAAACCCACGGTGTTTACAAGGATTGTCTCGGTGTTGTCAATGGAACTGCGGTACGCGATGTGTGTGGTACTTGTAATGGCGATGGTAGTGCATGTGTAGGATGCGATGGCGTAGCATTCTCAGGCAAGGTTTTGGATTGTAAAGGAGTTTGCGGCGGAAAATCCCGAGTCGATTGCAAGGGAGTCTGTGGTGGTTCTTCGCGGAGAGATTGTTTTGGTCGATGTGGGGGACTAGCACGACTTGATCGTTGTGGCAAATGTAATGGCAATAACAAGTGCGTAGGATGTGACGGCGTTGCTAATAGTGGAAAAAAGATTGATGAATGTGGTATTTGTGGCGGAGACAACTCTTCCTGCGCAGGATGCGATGGTATTCCCAATAGCGGACTCGTGAATGATGAATGTGGAACATGCAACGGAGATAATAGTTGTTTAGACTGTATGGGCGTTATACACGGCCATTCTAAAACAGACGCATGTGGTGTTTGTGATGGAGACAACTCGACGTGTGTCGGGTGCGACGGCGTACCGTATTCATCAAAAACGATTGATAAGTGCAACATCTGTGGTGGAGACAACACTGAATGTTGTGGCGAGGAAGGTGCTTGTAGTAACCGTGGTATCTGCTCTTCGGCAATCAACGGATGTGTTTGTGACCTTGGATCAACGGGCAAATTCTGCAACATTGACCAAGACCTATGTCAACTCAATTCGTGTGTACATGGATCATGTAATCGCGACACAGGAGAATGTATTTGTGAATCTGCATATTTCGGTGATAACTGTGATTTACCAACATGTGGAATGGGCATTTATAACAAACATATTGGAGCGTGTAGTTGTTTTTCTGGATATACAGGTTCGAATTGCGATGTATGTCTTGAAGGTCCTTTGAATGTCGATGGGTCGCCCAATGAAGATCAAAAATATGTTTGTATTCTGAAAACACAAGCCTTTGAAATTGATAGAGGAACGAAGCGGCCTTTATTTGACAATCCTTTAAGATTCCGACTTGCAGTCGTTCAGAAAAACAAACTTAAACCTACACTCGCGAATCACGGTTCCCTTTCGCTTCTTGCAAACCGAAAAGCTATTCTACCAGGAAGTCGTTTCAATGGATACACGTACGGATGTGATTGTCAACGCGCGACTCCAATATTGACCGAAGATGAAAAAAAAGCGGAAACAAAAGATATCAAAATTCCAATAACCAATTCAACACAGCTTAAATATATCGAACCTACCAACCGTTATTTCCGTTTCCGTGGTGCATTGGAAACAAATAAAATCAATACGAGAGCACCTGCCGATTTCGCCCAAACACAAGATGCATTACAAGAGGTATGTAGCTTGTAATGTTTTCTCTTGAGAAAAGAATCTTAACCGAATATTGACCGACTAATGCTTTTTTTCCACCCAGCTTCTCGATCTATTCAACCAACAAGTCAATGTTCAATCAGATGACGTCACAGACGTATTTGAAGCAGTAGATGCGGTGGAAAAGGAAAAAGATTTCCTTGAAAATTGGTACTTATACTTATCTACTGGACTATTTACCGCCCTCCTTGCATTAATGGGTCTGGGAATGGTCCTCATTTGTCTCGCTGCACGAACAAATTTGCTCGGGGCTGGTTTACTAATTGACGCCGGCGACTTGTAAATAAATATTTCAGTGAAAATAACAACCACGGACACCAATTTTTTTATGATACAAGTGGCGACGTTCATTCTATTGGATGTACCTACAATATACCTTACAAAACTGAGTTTGTTCACAGGCCATGTTGACATCGTAATAGTGTGAAAGAAAAACATGCTCAATTTATTAATTGAAATTCGCACCCAACGGAATCAAGTGTCCATTGAGTTCTGAATTCGATTCGTCTGCAATAACAAACCAAGAGAAAAATTTCTGTCCGAAACGCATCTCCTTGAACACCGGAAGAGATTGAATGATAAACACAATTTCCTTCGGAATATGAAAATCGCATCGAAGTTGTTCACAATAAAAGATCAATCCTCCCTCTTCACTGAATCTAATTGACATTTCGGCATAGAATGGATTTTTCAGTGAAAAAGTGTACGCGTCACCTTTGGACACTTCTCTAAAAGCATCTTTCATGTACGGAAATCTGAATACCGCAGTAAATGGATTTGCTTCTATCAACCTCTTCTTATTTTTCATAAAAAGAGTATGTAATTCCCAATCCTCTTCTGGGTCGTGTGGTGCAATGAGACTTAGTTCTTCGGCATATGTCCTTGCCCGGTTTTGGTGTTTGTGATACAAATCCAGGACATTCTCATGCGCATAGGGCGTAAAGTAGACACTTTTGGTCAATTCGCCCAAGCTTGGTACTTCTCCACGATTGGCTTCTTCAAAGGTCGATCGGAGAAGTTCCGAACCCGCGGATAAATTGACATGTGATTCCAATATATTTCTAGGCGTTTGGGGAACGGCTTCGATTTGCACAACGACCGGATTTGTTTTTGATCGCTTTGTTTTTCCGTTCTTTCCGTTCCCCAAACCGTTCTTTCCGTCGTGTAAATCAACGTCAACCGCATCAGATTGATCACTGTCAACTCCAGATGATTTCGCCTTGTCTTGTTTACTAGCGGCTTGTTTACGTTTACGACCTCTTGTCTCCTTATAAATTCCAAAGCGTTTGGCGAGTTCGTGGCCTTCATCAAAAGCAGTACAGAATCTATCATTCATCGTTTTCAATTGAGAAGTAAGATCGTTTTTGTCCATTTCCAACGATTCAGAAAGAGATTTAATCGAATCCGCGTCTCGATCGCGCATCAACGAATTGATTCTGGCATTAACCACACTCGTAGTCGCAAATAGAATCGGTATTTTTTCGATACCATTGTCCGAGAAAATGGATTTTGCGTATTTGTAGAAGGATTTAACCCTCCAATTAAGTTGCTGGACATGTCTCGAACAAGGTATCTTTCCAATATAGTCGGTTGCATTACGTTTTCCGTTGGTTTCAAAGTCACGACGCGCCTTTTCTACCGATCGTTCAGATGTTTCCACAATACCGCTTATTGTAGATAAAACACCATCGTTACATAGGAGCGTTTCCATCACCTTAATGACTTTTGCAGGCATTAAGAGTAGACTTTCATCGTTGTTGGTTTTCGCCAATTTCGAATAATGATCCAAAAGAGCTTGGCAATACGAAATGTTCTGTTTGCCGCGTTTGATCGAAAGAATTCGAAGATTTGATTCGGGTGTTTCGACATCCATAGTTTCGATTTCATCGTTTTCTTCGCTATTTTCGCCATCGCTACTTCCTCTGATTTCCCCACTTTCCCCACTTTCCCCACTTTCCTCATCGCTACCTGAAATAGTAATCGTCTGAACATGTTCTTCTTCCGGAAGTTCGGTATCGACATCTGACGATGAAAGTTCTTCATTGAAGAAATTTTCAATGGATATGTCTTCATCCATGTCATCATCATCACGTCCATCTTCGCTTTCACTGCTTTTTTCGCTGCCCGGGTCGATGCTTTTTTCATGTTCGTCGTTCATTCCGTCTGTTTCATTTTTTTCTATTTCCGTAATACTTGCATCCACAGAAAACACATGCATGGGACTTTTAGGGTGAGAAGAAGGAAGGGTCTTCGATACACCAGAGGACCCATTCACGACAGGTGATGTTTGAACTTTAACCGGGTCCGATTTTTCGGGAGTTTCGAGAGTTTCGGGAGTTTCGAGAGTTTCGGGAGTTTTGGGAGTTTTGGGAGTTTTGGAGGGTTGGGGGTTTTTGAGAGTTTTGAGGGACCGGGGAGATTTGGGAGTTGCTTTTTTCCTCCTTTGCGGTATCAAACTCCGGGCAGTACGTGGTGTTTTTTTCTTAGTCCCGTTGTTGGAATAAATTTGGTCCAAAATGTTAGCCGAATTGTTGCTCGACGCTCGCCGCATGGTCGTGTAATGAATGACGACTTGTCGAAAGCGAATGAAATTTTTCTTTTTTTTTCTTCTCGGGGAAAAAACGTTTTGCCCGTTGCTATTGACCGGGCAAAATATCTTTTCACAAAATAAAAAAAACTAAATAACATCAATAAAAAATGGGTTGCTTATATACTTGAAATTGAATATATGTATTCAGGTGTGCGATGCTTGTACCGGTGAAAAGTTTCAAAACGACTACCGTTTATCCAATCGGTCCTCGTTTTCTAACGAAACGAAATCCTAATGCAAGGAGTTCGCCATATCGCAAGATTCGAGTGGTCAATGTGTTAGTTGTTGGTGTGAATCATAAATTTGAAGAAAAAGAATATTATGACAAGTTAAAATCAATCGTCACACGTGCAGTGCCCGATCTGTTTGTGTACACAGAAGTAGATAAGCCATCACTAACATACAGAAAAGAAAGCAAACTCTCTGACTTGCAATTTGCAAATACGTTATTAGCGTATTTTATGATGAATAAAGGAAGAATAGAACAATTTGGAGCTCATGCATGGGAAGAACGTGTATCAGAACGCACATTAACTATCGAAATGTCGATACTCTTGTGGGTTCTTATACACACTTTGGAATTGATTAATAGAAAATACAAAGACCTCTTTGGGTGTTCTCCTGCGATATTTCAAATGATACATTTGGAAATCAAAAAACTGAAAAAATTTGAAAACCAACTCCAAATCTATGACGTGGTAGAAAGTATCAGCTTGAATTCGGCGATTGAATATTTTTTTATGAGTATATTTCCATATTTGGTTGAATATTTTTCAACACTGTTTAAGGTTCCCGACGATTGCACTGAGACAAAGAAAAACACACGTATTCGAAAATATGATAATGAAATTTTTTCAGCGTTTAAAAAAGCCATCGAATCGGGCCCGCCGTTCGATTTAACTGATGGTTTTATGGAGATACGGGACAAAGCCACTGTTGATACATTTGAAGAAATGCTTCGAAACAATGAGCATGAAACAAATAATATCATGTTTATTTTTGGATCTGGGCACATCAAAAGTTTAACCGAAAAACTTAAGAATCTGGATCTTGGTGATATCAATATAAAGTTAAACATTGGTGTTAGTTTCGTCTACGGCGTTAATGATGTTATAGAAATAACAAATAAGACACTCAAATTTTTTGGCGAACCGGAAAGAAGACAGTCTAAACGACTTGTCTTCAAAAGAAAAAAAGAGAATTTTAATATCTAAAACATTTAAAAATAAACAAATGAGTTATAACCGTATGAAATACAATACATATATTTGAACGAAAGTATATACATTCGGTTATTATATATTTCCTGAAAAACTTCCCTGAAAAAAAAGAAAAAGATAAAAAAAGCTCGCTATAAAAACATGAGTGGTTTTAGCTTTGGTTCTGGTGTTTCACCCCCCCCAAAATCCGATTCCCGCGACGACATTATAAAAATATTCACAAAAATGTGCGTAGAGGTCCTGCATATGGTGCATTTAGAGAACATACGGGTTATAAACCGTAATTTTGGAACAGATTTTTATAATGACCATCATATCTCAAAGTTGGATGGACCGTATTACCTATATGATGGTCATTATAAGGATGTGGATTTTGATAATATGGATTTTGATATTAAGAAAATGGCTCTGATGAATTTAGAACAAGCATTTCATTATCCATTTCGTTTGGTTGGTTTTACATCTGAACCCAAGTTAGTATTGAAAGATATAGTGGACGATTTTTTAAAAAAAATCGAAAAAAAAACCAAAATGTCAGGATCCTTTAGTTACCGCATGCTCCATGGCGATGACGAGTTTCGAGAGTTGAGTAAGAACACCAACAATCCATCTCTTGTTCCTTGGATACTCGAATCACGCGAAAAATTAAATATCGATGAATTGAAGGAATTAATATTTGAATTGGCCAAACCAGATCATCAAAAATCAAACGTAACCATGAGAATGACATCAGACTCATCCTTAATCAAACTTCCGTGTTATAGAGTATTGATGAAATGTCGTTTATTCATTCGTCTTATCGGTTTGATTGGTGGGTTGGCCTTCGGTACGTTTTCGATCGGAGGTGGGGACGAGAAGAAAGAATTGGGAACGGAGGTGGATTTCGATGATATTATTTTTGACGCGCTCGTGAATGATACGCGTATGGACTATACCGGATATGAAATTTTAGAAATGAATAATGATGCTTTAGATAAGTTGAGCCAGTCTTATACGGAAAAACACAAGAGGGTCATGAACATAATTGACGAGATTCTTTCTTTTTTTGATAATCTTTTGAAAGAAGAAGAAGAAGGAGCAAAAATAGGCGAAAAAAGTAGTGAAACAACATCTTTTATATAAAGTAATATCTTTTTGGGGTTTATTTTATGGTATCTGTATGAAATTTCATGAAAAAAAAATTCGTGATGTTTATATTTTTTTCGGGAAAGGGTGAAGTTGTTTCATTTTTTTGGGGGGGTGGATACCGGGGGATGTCTTGGCAAAAGGAACAACAACAGAATGGACTTTGCAAAAGCGATTCCGCAAATTCTTTGATTGGGAGTGATTCCGATTATTCCGAATCGCCAAAACTTATCCCAAAGTTTTTCGGTTCTTCAAAAAAGCAAGGCGGTTTATTTGGAAAGGAAAAAGCGAAAAAGTCGATTATTCCTTTTCAGAAACGCGAGGAGAAAATATCGTCCGAATTACAATATTTTCTTAATGACGGATCTTTACTTCCTTCCGTAATACGCGGACACAAGATCCTCAACAACGGTGTTATTCAATTAGACATTGTATGGATGAAGATCATATCGGAAAAAGAAGTTGAACTATTGGTCAGCTTTGACGATATCGATTCTTTGTTTAGGGCTTATTCGGAAGAAATAGAAAAAAATTGTGTTAAGAAAACAAGCTGGCCGAAAACGTTTGATTCATTTTGGTTATGTGATGACCGTGAAATACGACGTGACAAGATTTATCATTTTCTGATAGAAAACATCTGGTGGCCAGTTTATACAACATATTTGGATGAGCTCGTAGACAACGCCTCTATTTGTACGAAACGGGCACTTGATGGAAAAGTTTCATTTCATGGACGTTTGGATTCGAGTGGTTTATCGGGCATTTTCTTGTCTGATATTTTTTCTCGTTTTCAAGAAAGAATAGTAGGGTTAGAAACGAAAATTGATACACTCAGTCGGGCATTAGAACAAGAGAAAAAGGATAACCAATCCTTTCAGGCAGATATGAACGAAAGAATGGCAAAGGCTGAAAAACGATTGTGCATTGGCATGAAGTCTCCTAAATCAGCCCTTGCACCCGAGGCACCAAGGTTAAATAGACCCTGGGCTTCAAAGGCGCCTATTCATTATTGTTCGTCTTCACCACAGGATCAACTCGAAAGCTAGTACACAGACATTATCACTGCTCTTGCTGTCAAAGAACAAAACTATGTGTGTTCCCCATTTTTAAGTGTGTTTTCCAAGACTTTTTTACGGTTGTTCCTCGTAGTTCCCTAGTCTTAGAATCCTAAAAGTGCAAAACCACAAACTAAAATGAACGATCTTTCTTTAAAGAAATTTCTTTAAAGAAAAAGCTTTCATTATAAGGTGAGGTCTCGTTAAATTATAATATAACAAAACAGAGAATATTAGAATGCATACATTCATTATTTTTACAGACGAACATCACACAGGTCGACAGCAATTTTGATGGGTTGGGGGGAAAACAAAAGTTGGAAGGAACTTGGGGAAAAAAGGCCAACAAAGAGAAAGATGATATCTCCATTGACCGGATATACTGCACCCAACCTTGCAGCAAAAAAATTGAAGCAGTTGAAATTGGATTTCTTTTCATCTTCCGCGGTTTCCTCCAAATCCTCGAAATCCTCGAAATCCTCGAAACCTCATAAATTTTCAAAACAGTCTACTTCAAAAAAGATACATTTTAAGATAGACAACGACTTTAATATTATTGATTTGGATGAAGGACCAGAAAGCAGTCCGCGGGGAATAATTCATAAAGATGTTGTGGACGATTTAGATCCGGAGTTGTTTTCCCTGATGGAATGGCGGGATTTAGGCCTTCCACTCAAACGTCAAAACATCTGCCCTTATTTTAATTGCTCTTCCGGAAATGACGGAAGAAAACAAAAGACGTTTGTTTCGACGAAAGAAATTATATCTCATTTGATTACGGAAACGTTAGAAATGGGAAGCTGCATTGAGTGTGCGATTTTGGCTTTTTGGATATTACAGAGATTTTTTGATTCGTTTGACGAGACGGTGGGGTTATTTCGTTTTAAAGAAGAACTTGTTACGACGGTGGCTAGAGAAAGGAAAAATATATTGGATACGTATAGAGAATACGATTTTTACGAGCTTGTGAATGCTTCGCTATGGATATCTACGAAATTTCTTAGAGAATACGACCAGTACAATGGGATTAGAGATGAATATAATTGGGCGGATCGTGTTTATTTCTGCAACACCCCGATAGGATATCCATATGATTGTGATTCACGTGCAATAAGTTTTTTAGAGGTCGACATACTGAAACGAATTGGCTATTCGTTGACGCACAAATCTCATTTTCATTTTGCACTACGCTATTTTTTTATGATTTGTACGTTTTACGGGGTGAACGGAGAACAATTATATTTGAAATATGTGATCTGTGGAGAAAACCCTGGGCTTCCTGGAGACCACCCTTTACTGATTTTACTCGAAGCTATCATTGCCCTTTCCATGTATATAATGATGTTTGAATATCCCGTTGATTTGAGGAAAAAGGATGAGGAAACGACCCAAAAAAACTTCCCCAAAAACGGCGGTGTCGGGTCGTGCGAAAAACGCAACAAGAATGCTGACAAAATTGGTAATATGATAGTATTATATTGTGTACGTCGGATAGTGCACCATTCGCGTGATTCCACACATCCACTCTCGCCTTTTGCCGAAACTGCTATCATACACGAAAAATATTTGGCATTTGTAGAAAACGCAATACTTCATGCTGGAGAATCACCAAAAACTATTAAGGAGTTCATATCTGTAATCGCATTTGCTTGCAACTATAATCACGATGATAGATTTGGGGTAGCTCAAGAACACAATAGGATCGTTTTCAAAACCATTTTTTCAAAGTAAAATACCATGGATTTTAAATCATTGATTGATTAATGAACAGTACACTTGAGTACTTTCATAAATTTGAGTTAGAAGAAAAAAAGAACGAAAAGAAGCTATGAATCAACAACAGCGACTCCAAAGAGTATCTAATTCACTAGACGCTGCCAGGAATATATTGATAGCTTTAACAGCATGTTTTGCAGCAGCCTCGTTTGCAATAATCGCCGACAATTCATTAGAAAACAAGGGAAAAAGCCGTGCAATGACTGCGATTTCTATGATTTGTTTGATTTTGTTGATTTTTATTGTTGCTCTTTATCACGCATATCTCGTGTGGATGTACGGAGCTATTTTGAAAATGCATTCGTTGATGTGGTTTATATTTAGCGCATTGAGTTTAATCCTTTTCGTGGTACCAGGTGTATTGTATTTAATTTTGTTTTATTCGTAATTATTTTTGTAACTTCAATAATCTTTTCTGGAGATCATCGTCTTTCTTACGGCTCTCTAAAATATTGATTTCTTTTTGAACCTGATTTTTACGTCTATTCAATCGCTCAATCATTCGATCAATTGAATCCGTCCTTTTGAAACTGTACTTTGTCTTTAGTCTCGCTAATTTATCCTTCCATTCTCTGAGTACTTTATTCTGAAGTTTTAAATCATTGCTTTTTTTTAGATATCTATTTTTGTCTACCCTTCTGGCTGCTTCTTTCATTTTTTTTGAATTCGAAATCGCCGCGGTTAATTTGGGAATATATTTTTTATATCTTTGAAGCCATTTCACGTTCCCGACCAGTTTAACATATTCTTCGTGTTTTTCAACCAACTCACTTAAATATTTATTTCCTATTTTAAACGAGTCGTTTCCAGCGTAATAAACTCCAATATCGCTATACTTTAATTCGGCCGGTGTTATAGATTGGTTTGGGGAAAAAGAGTAAGGTTGATATGGATGTTCCGGTGTTACCCACACACAACCCATTGTTACTAGGTACATCAATATGTTTTTTTATAAATAATTTACCCGTTATATTCCAGATGTACATTTTTACTTTCCCAAATATCTCCTGCCTGCCTTGTCACCCAATCCCCACATTTTAAAGGCGGCGTAACCACAATTGAATTTTGTAAAAAAATTCCTAGAAAAAAAATTCAAAATGATTGAGATGTAGCAACTTGTAGCAACTTTTCACCCAAGGCCAATTTGAGAATGTTGGTGCAACTGTCAGAAATGGAGGATGAAAAATTTTTTTCATGACCAAAATAGTTCGTCTATAATAAGCATTTGGTCATAGCCTTTTTTCCACCACTAATCTATCATATTTAATACTAAAACATGCTCAGTTCGCAATCTATATGATAAGTACCAAAGTGGGATATTTGAAATGAATACAAAACTTTATGAATGGTTTTACGTATGATATGAACCATGACCAAATACTCATATGGACAAACTATTTTGGTCATGGTTCATTTCATCCTCTCGTTTTCACAGTTGCACCGACTCTTTTGTAACCCATTAAAGGCGGTGTAACCACAATTTAATTTTGGAAAAAAATTCCTAGAAAAAAATTCAAAATCATTGAGATGTAGCAACTTGTAGCAACTTTTCGCCCAAAGGGGATTTGAGAATGTCGGTGCAACTGTCAGAAATGGAGGATGAAAAAAATTTTTCATGACCAAAATAGTTCGTCTATAATAAGCATTTGGTCATAGCCTTTTTTCCACCACCAATCTATCATGTTTAATGTTAAAACACACTCAGTTCCCATCGTGTAAGAAATGTACCAAAGTGGGATATTTAATTTGTTGAAGAAACAAAGGTGTTTTGTATATGAGGAGGGTGATGGGCCTATCGTGTAGAAAAGGTAGGCGGATGATGGGTGTTGTAGGTGTTTACATTTTATTTTTTTTTTAGGCTAAGTAACAGAATTTGATAACGCCTTTGAATCCAGGAATGGTTTCTTTTGGTTCTACGTTTGTGATTTGTCGTGTTCCTGCTAGTCTACTTCCAACCAATGCAAATGGATTGGATGCTCCTGGTTTGTTTGGAATAAGTCTATATTCCTTTTCGTTGTCGGTCCTAAGCACTACTGCTGTAATATTTCCAACGTTGGCTTTTTTCGTCGGTTTAAGAGGAAATCCAACATGACCTCTAAGCATAGCTTTGTTATCTATGTTCTTACCCATAATCTTCAAGTCGTTATTACTTGGGACAAGTGCAAGAACAACACCTTTGTGTAATCCGTGGTTATCAACAATATACTTTTTCAATTTCGTTTTGAATGCATCTTGGATGTCAACCACATCATCATCATCATCTCCAATATCAATCGCATCAAATGCTGAAGATAAGTTGCCAATGGTCGAATTCACAGTTTGACATTGTTTGATCTCATCTTCCAACGAAATGTCTTTCTTCATCCTATCAATATCACTAGAAATCTCATCACCGATATCAAGCGATTTGAGAAATGCTTTCGGATTATCAAGAAATCTAGATTCCTCTGCATCCATCCCTCCACTGACTTCTCCTTCCAAATCTTTCCTCGATACTTCCATTCCTAACCCTTTCCTTCCAATACTTTTTTCTGTCTCATCACCGATATCAAGCGATTTGAGAAATGCTTTCGGATTATCAAGAAATCTAGATTCCTCTGCATCCATCCCTCCACTGACTTCTCCTTCCAAATCTTTCCTCGATACTTCCATTCCTAACCCTTTCCTTCCAATACTTTTTTCTGTCTCATCACCGATATCAAGCGATTTGAGAAATGCTTTCGGATTATCAAGAAATCTAGATTCCTCTGCATCCATCCCTCCACTGACTTCTCCTTCCAAATCTTTCCTCGATACTTCCATTCCTAACCCTTTCCTTCCAATACTTTTTTCTGTATTTTCAGAAAAAGAATCCGTCGTAGCCGATTCACTCGTTTTAAATCCAGAAGAACTAGAAGATGAAAACGATTTTATAGTCCCTTTCGGAACCGCCGTGGTAGAACCAACAGGTTCAACCGGTGAAAACATTTCTCCAACGAAAGAAAGAGCTTCCTCTTCACTAGGTACAACAGAACCGTTCTTCATATACCAGGCATTGCCAGCAGCCACCCTTTCTTCCGTATTGATAAACGTATCTCCGTAACATGTTATTCCGTCAAATACTTTTTGATAACTTGTCATCGCTGATCTCTACCACGTTATCACTACAAGTTTAATATAATATAATAATTATCTAATCTTCACTTTAGAGAAATGTTCTTTTTATTTTTTTCTTTTCCCATTTCTCTTCCCCCCTATTTCCTCGTTATCGACCATTCATTTTATCCAATAACTATATCGGAACCTCAACCTTTGTAAAAAAATTCGCCATTGTCATCATCATCATCATCATCATCATTTAGTAACAATTATTTGATTTTTTTACCTCGGAAACACTAAGTATTTTAGGTGATTTTCCCTCTTTTCCGCTTTTCCGCTTTTCCGCTTTTCCACACAAAAACAACACTTAATACATGTTGGGGGGGGGTACTAAACCCCGAATTTACAAATCCGGTTTCACCGGAAGAATCTCGGCTGAGATTGTCGCGTTGATACGATAGGGTTGGTTCAACATCTTTTCGCTTTCTGCCTTGCGCACGGTCGAGTTCTTGATACTCTGGACACGCGGGGGTAAAACGGTCCAAGGAGACATCATTTTACGCGCAGTCCCTTCAACGGTAGATTCTAGCTCATCGGGATCGACGTTTGTTCGGTAAAACTCAAAGTATCCGTTGTTGTACATCTCTCCGAGTGTGAGGCTGTCAAATTGTTCACTCATCATGCGATCAATAAGAGTCTTAGCATCATTTACATGCAACTTGATTTGGGTATTCGCTTTATCCTGGAAACGCAGTTGTCCTCCCCATACTCGCTGAGCAAATTGGCCAACGGCAGAAGACACAGAAGCAATACGGCTACCCTTGACTCCTGAAGGATCGTCTTTCACTTCTTCCCACAATTCGTCTTCCGTCATCATACCCTGTCCAATAGAATCCAAAAACGAAGTAGACGTAGTAGCAGGCTGTTCGCGTACACACAAAGAAGTGTCGGTAAGACTCTTGCTCTCTGGAAACAAAGAAAATTGAATTTCGTGATTCGCTCCCTTAATGAACACATCAGCCCCAAGTCTGTCGCTAGCCAAAGCCTTTGCGAGAGCTTCATCTCCGTGATGTATACCATCACCAATCAAACTACCACTGTTCATCCGAGGATCAGGAATCCACAAACGACCAGAAATGCTATCAAAGAAATCGGTGTCTAACCCCGAAATGGTAATCTTCCCCACCTTGGATCGATCGCTCCAAGGAAAGAGAGGATGCGTTCGCCAAGTCGCGTTGATCAATTTTCGTAGCGGTACTCGGAATACTCCCTTCATCCCCTTCTTTCCAAGTTCAGAAGGAACAAAAGTCACCTCCGTTTTCCAGTCGCGATTGATGTAATTAGAAGCACCCTCGCTCTCACTAACAGAAGGCACAGGCGCAGCCGCAATCGGTTCAGGTACTGCGGTCTCTGCCGGCATAGGCGCTCCAATTGCCATTCCTCCGGGCATACCCCCAGATGCACCCCACGGAACCGCTCCCGCCACCGGCATTTGAAAATACCCAGGCGTCATTCCATGCATCTGCGCCGCCAACAAAGGATCATTCGGATCTGCCTGTCCCATCCCGCTCATCCCCCCTTCCTGTTTCACATAATGCGGATCGTGATGTACAACCATGTACGCACCATCACCCATATGTTCACCGCTCAATGAACTGTCGTCCATTTTTGAAATTTTTCTTGAAAAATACAAAATTTAAATCCTCGACCTCGATTCAGGTGTATATCCAATAATCTATAATTCCTTTCAATTAATAAACTATCATTTTATTTATTCAACCTTTCTTCAATAAACTTCTCTTTCCCTTCCCTAAAACAATCCCAAAATCTCTCCCAAAATCAACCTAATCTTCAATTTATATGTTCAAACTTTTTTCTAGATGAATTGTATTTCAAAGTGTCTCTGATCCACCCAATCTTTTCAATGATTTTGGAATGTATCCGCATCTCTTTATCCCGCATATACGTCGTCGGAAAATCAAGCTCCGTAATCGCAAGATGATGAGCCACCAGTTGTGCAAATTCCACTTTCGTCAACTCGTCTCTTTGCCATAGCTCATATGGAACATCTCTGAACCTTGGAACGTGCTTCACAATCGCATGATGTGCATCTTCAATCGCAGTCACAATGTCAGCATTCAATTTCAAAACACCAGTGTTGATTGAAGCCGTCCCCCAAATCGATTTATGTTCGTATTTTTTCACTCCAAACACGTCCTCCGTAGAAGAAGTTGTCGTGTCGGAAGTATCGGATTTCTTAGAATCCGGTGGAAGAAAACCATTTTGGATTCCTGCCAACTGAATTTCCAAATCTCTGATCTTCTTATCTATATCCCCGTCGTTTGCCCGTGCGTTGGAAAGCAATAAATCAATTTGATTTATAAAGGTTTCGGCTTGTTCATAAACCTTCGTTTCACCACCCGCTTTAACTTGCGGCTTATCAAAAACTGATTTTTTCAAAAGGTCGGCACTATTCGTCTTGGAGTCAGCAAGAATTTTTGATATAAAAATACCAATTTCCTTGATATTCTGATTCAATTCCGCTTTTTTTTCGCTCTTTTCTCGTTCCTTTATATTCTTGTATTCTTTTATCCATTTGATACGCCCTTCTTGTCTCTCCTTTAACTTGTTATAATCCGTATGTAAATCATCAGCGGCATGTTGTAAAATTTTTTTTAACTCTGAATCTAAAAACCTAAAATCATAATAAGCCGAACGTAGGTCATCGCCCAAATGTTTAAAAAAATCTTTTTCTCCATATATCACCATTGCCGCGGCCGCGTATGTTATTACCCACGCGTTATGTAAATCCTTATCGTTATGCAAATAAGTTTTCATTGCTTCTTCGATCTCGGTAGTCGAAGAAATATCTTCTCGTGGTGAATAGAAAACCCGGGAGAAATTCATAAGCCCCACCGATGTTATATAATCTTTTGTCAAAACATAGGGTAGATTTCGTTCAGTCAACGCATTTTGAAGTATCTTCAAATTATCCACAGCATCATCATCGTTATATCGATTAACCCAAAAAAGCTCTTCCCATAAGTGTTCATTAACCTTTACGAACGCTTCCAAGATATTCATCCGGATTTGATTTTTGAAATAGTCATTGGTTATCGTAAGCAAGGTCGTCTTTAAGGTCACCGCTTTTGTTTGTTCTACATCAATAAACCCAGCTTTAGCTTTTTCCGTCCGCAATTGAATTAACTGCTTCGTTAAATCGTCAGATTGTTTGATAAGTGCTTTTTGTCGGAGGATTTCCTTATCCGCAGCGAGTTTGTCAGCGGTTTTCATTCGCTCTCTTTCTATAATACGGGCATCAAGGTCGTCTAGAATCAATATATCCTCTACACTTTTGTGACTAGATCTTCCAGCCACCATTTGCAGGAATTGGTAGTCTGGATGCGCTTGTATATATTCTCTACGGTTTTTTTCTAACTCTACCCATGTTTTTCCAAATGGATCCTCGACTTTATAATCGTCATGGACCCTTCCATCTTGACCCAATGTTTTGGTCTCTTTCCATATATCGTCATTTTTTTCATCTTTTGGTTTTGGTTTTGTGACGTCTCCCCAACCGTCGTCGTTTTTTACATCGAGAAGGTATT
>Ga0209986_10001341_pt1 | contig 23595 bp, 15 predicted proteins | sample BlataG_FD_183168 | JGI IMG/M metagenome (GOLD analysis project Ga0209986, IMG submission 183168) | Deep subsurface microbial communities from Black Sea to uncover new lineages of life (NeLLi) - Black_00105 metaG (SPAdes) (version 2) | ecosystem: Environmental > Aquatic > Marine > Oceanic >... | reverse complement strand
CTGTATATTAAACATTATGGTGCTAAACATCCCAAAACCTCACGTTGTTTATTTAATATTGCATTGTCGTATAAGCTGCAGCACAACCCTGACTCTGCACTTTATTATATTCAAAAGTCCATTATCACGGTTGTCGATGATTTCAATGATGAAGATATTTTTTCAAATCCGTCATTAAGCAATGTGTATTCATATCTCAGGCTGTTAAGCAGCTTGAAGAGCAAGGCTGATATTCTGCTGGAAATGTCCGGTATAGAGGATAATAACCTTGATATCCTGAAACTAAGATTCTCCACGCTGGAATCGGCGATACATGTTATTGAAAAACTAAGGCTGGAATTTGAAACGGAAGAGAGTAAATTGTTCCTGGCTCAGAATGAAAGAGATACGTACAATGAAATTATCCGAACAGCGCTTTTTCTGTATGAATCCACTCAGAATGAGGAATTCAAAGAAAAGGCGTATGAATATACCGAAAAGAGTAAATCGGCTATTTTGCTGTCTGCTCTAAGAGGTGTCGAGGCGAGGCGATTCGGAGGGATTCCGGAAAACCTGCTCAGTGAAGAAATTCAAATTAAAACGGACATTAGCACCTTTAAGGAACTTCTATTCGAAGAAAAAAAACCGGAAAATCCGGATTCTGCCAAAGTTGAATTGTATGAGAATTATGTCTTCACATTGACAAACAGGTACGATTCAATTTTAAGAACCTTCGAACGGGATTATCCTGATTACTTTGCCCTTAAATTTAACACGGCAGTAGTCAGCCCGAAAGAACTATCCCACCACCTGAAGAAAAAAGACGCACTTTTGGAATTCAGCATTACCGATTCCTCCCTGGTGACCTTTCTTATCACCAGGGACAGATTTCTTGTACACCATACAACAATCGATAGCTTGTTCTGGTTCGACCTGCGTTCCATCCGTACAAATATTTCAACCCGTAATTTCGAAAACGGCGTAAAACTGGACTACACCCGCTTTATCCACGCATCACATAATTTATATCAACTTTTATTAAAGCCTTTCGAGGAATACCTGAACAATAAAAACCTGATCATTGTACCGGATGAGATACTGGCTTATATCCCTTTTGAAATCCTGCTAACTCATTTACCGGTTTATGAAGGTTCGGAATATCACGATCTGCCCTACCTCGTTAAGGATAACCCGGTTTCCTATTCTTATTCTGCCACGTTGTTATTAGATAATTCCCGGGAAAAAAAATCCTTATCCAACAAAGTTTTGGCATTCGCCCCAGGATATGAAGAGCCACCGGATATGTCTGAAAACCTTTTTTTAACCCGTCAGGAGTACAGGAATAAGCTTTATCCCTTGCCTTACGCTGAGGATGAAATAAAATCAATTAAAAAACTGACCAAAGGAAAAGCACTAATGGGCGAAAATGCCACAGAATCCAATTTTAAAGCGCTTTCATCAGAATATGATATCCTTCACCTGGCTATGCACACACTCATTGACGATGAAAATCCATTGTATTCCAAACTCGCTTTCACTTATATACCGGGCGATAGCATAGAAGACGGATTTTTAAACGCTATCGAGATCTATAACCTTTCGTTAAAAGCCCGGCTTACGGTATTAAGTTCCTGTAGCAGTGGTTCTGGGAAATTTCAAAAAGGAGAAGGAATAATGAGTCTTGCCCGCAGTTTTATGTATGCCGGATGTCCGAGTGTTGTTATGACATTATGGGAGGTTGAAGACCAATCCGGAGCTGAAATAATGAGTAAATTCTACTATTATCTGAAAAAAGGGTATTCAAAAGACAAAGCGCTTAGAAAGGCAAAGCTGAAGTTTCTCAAAAAGACAGGTATGCTTAAATCTCATCCGTATTTTTGGTCTCCTTATATTAGCATAGGAGACCCTTCCCGGATTTATTTTGGTAGTCCGCTAAAATTGATATTTTTAGGATCCCTCATCTTATTATTTGCAATTGTTTCAGTAAGAATCAGGAAACGAAAATTACTCTGAAATCCGGAAATCTCTGCACCGGGAATCCTTTTTAAGGCTTTCAATTAATTTTTCTTTACACTTGAATTTTATGAGTTTAGTATATAATGTGCTTTTAGTTCCTATTATTTCGGTGATCTCTTCTATTGAAGCTCCATCATAAAACAAGGTTAAAATCCGACGGCAATTTTCATTGAGACGCAATACATGTTCCTGTATGAGATTTTTATTTTCGAGATCACTATCCTCCGGTAAATATTCTACATCCAGTTCATCCATTTCTTTTGGTTCCAGATTATCTTTCCTTAATAATTTCCTCATCTCCAGTTCCTTGAGCCATAATATCCGGCAAACGGAGTAAATATAGGTTTTTAAACCGCAATCCAGGGAAAATTGCCCTTCTTCCACCTTTCGATAGATCATAACAATGGTTTCCTGAAATATATCTTCTGCATCCTGTTTATTTCCATTGTTATTCAGAATATATTTTTTAACGAAAGGATAATATTCCTTGTAAACAAATGTTAGAATATCATTATTCTTGTCTCGAATTCCATCCAGAATTTCCTCAGCGGTAAAATGTTTCACTTGGAAAAAAATTATCCATTACTGGTAAAATTTCACTAAGATAGTTGATTTGAGAGAAAAATTCATCATTTTTATTTTATGTAAAACTCGATCATTCGTTTAATCGCTCTTTGACAAACCGGACAAAATCCTTGAGCTATATTGCTCTTCATCCTGCAATTATAATAAGGCCGGTAAACACCTTTTGCAACATAACCTCCCCCTTCAAATACCCCTACCTCATCAAAGTATACTGAATCGGGAGGCGTGGGAACAGGTACTCTTTTTTCGATCATATTTTTCCATTTACTATCAAAATCTTTTAATGTGGTTAGGTTTGGTTCCCAGGGTTCCCGGTCAAGAGGATAAAAATCTTCATACGCAACACCGGATGAGTAATACTCATCACCAAGACCCGCGAATCCATGTCCGAATTCATGGGTCAAAACTTCAGGAGTTAACTCATGACCGGAGGTACATGCGGTATAATGATTGAAAATACCACCCCCGCCATACCTGGGGCTGTTGATCAATAAGTAGACCTGATCATAAGGGACATTTGCAGCAATATCCCTTATCGATTTAACATCGTACGTTGTTAAGTAACGGGCAACATCGAAAGTGAAATAACCGGAATTAACAACCGTGTTATTATAAATTCCCTCCCCTGGAATATCCGGGCCTGACTCTTCCGACACAGATCCAACCGCCCAAATGTTAAATTTGTTTCTATATTTATCAAATGGCGAAGTATTCAATAAATATTCAGAAACCCTTTTAACATCATCCCTGAACTTATCCATTTCTTCATTTTTATAACCCTCGGCAATAAAGGCAATATCCACATTCACGGAAGGGTCTCCGGAATCAACAATCTTTGTAATCTTACAAAATTTTGGATTTTCACGAACGATAAAATAGTCATCCGGGTCGATCTCCAAACTATACAGCGGAGCAAAAGTTCCTTCTTTATTGCGTTTGTACAACTCAAAAGAAACCGGATGTTTAGGAAAAGGCACGGTTGTTGTTTGGTAAAAAGCCCGGCTTAGGTTCTTTGCTTCAGCAGTTGTTTGCCATTCCTGGAATAAGGTACAAAACCCCCTGGAGTAGATCAATTTTTCGGTTTCAAGGTCTTTTACCCTGACCTCAAATTCACCATATCCAAAAGGATCAATCAGATTCTTCCTGGAGCCTCCCCAAAAAGGTTCCTGCTTCATCTGACTCAGATAGACTCCCGTATGTGTTGCATCACCTGCAAGGATATAATCAACACGCAAGGTTTTGGGTATAAAATAATCATCAAAATCAACCTGTGCATGAAGGGTCCCTGTATATAAACAGAAAGCGATGATTGTAGCAATATACTTCATAGTATTTATTTTAAGTGATGAAAAAATATCAATAGCCCCGTCCTTTAGAGCGGGGAACAAAGTTAGCCTATTTATCTCTTCTCAAAATTCGGGGAATTTTATTTTCAAATTTATTAAATTCCCCGAATTTTGAGAAGAGGGGAGTTGGTTTCTTTTCAAACCCCGCCTTAAAAGGCGGGGCTATTGATAAATTAATCACCAAAAGTTCATGAACTAAGCTCCGATACCCGATAGCTATCGGGTATCGGGTATCGGGGCGATCTCACGTAAGTAATTAATCAGGTTAGGCATTTTGAATTTCTAATATAACAAAATAAAAACTAATTTTGCCTTTCCGGATTGTTTTGTTGTCAGGCGTTTCAACCAGACACAAAGAAAAAACTGTCGGTTGGAAACAACCGACACCATGCTAAGAATTTAAATAAATCGGATTGCTGCTATGAATTTTTAATGTTGTCAGGTGTTTCCACCTGACAATAAACAGCCTGACTAACATTTAATTTTTCAAAATATTATGGAATCAACATTGGGTACACAATTCACAGAATGGTTAACCGGTTTGGGAATAACCGGTAACCTGGCTGCATTCATCAAAACTGTCATTTTCCTGCTGATTGTTATTTTTCTTAGCTTTTTAGCCAATTATATTGCTAAAAAGGTCATTGTATCGATCATAACTCGTTTTATTAAGAGAACAAAAACAAAATGGGATGATGTTTTCGTGGAAAATAAGGTATTTAACCGGTTGTCGCATTTTGCGCCTGCACTGGTTATATTTTATTCCACCGGTCTCACCTTTGAAGAGTATCCGTCATTCATCGAACCGATCCGGAACGGAGCTTACATTTACATGATCCTCATTGGATTGCTGGTGCTTGATTCATTTATCAATGCCCTTCATACTATTTACAACCACCTGCCCATATCAAAAGACCGGCATATCAAAGGCTTTGTACAAGTTGTAAAAATAATCGTGTATTTTTTCGGCATCATGCTGATCATCTCAGTGGTTTTTAATACGGATTTAACCAAACTCTTTACCGGTTTAGGGGCAATGGCTGCCGTGCTCATGTTTATATTTAAAGACACCATCCTTGGGTTTGTTGCAAGCATCCAGCTATCAGCCAACAATATGGTGAAACCGGGTGACTGGATTGAAATGCCAAAGTACCATGCTGACGGAACCGTACAGGAAATTAACCTGAATACGGTAAAAGTCCAGAATTGGGATAAAACAATAAGCACCATCCCTACCTATGCCCTGGTGTCCGACGCCTTTAATAACTGGAAAGGAATGGAAGAATCAGGAGGCAGAAGAATCAAACGATCCATTGGCATTGATATGAAAAGTGTTAAATTTTGTACTCCTGAAATGCTTACGAAATTTAAGAAAATTCATGTTTTGAAAGACTATATTGAATCCAAAGAAAAGGAACTGACCGAATACAACAAGAAGCTAAATATTGATGAATCGGTAAAAGTGAACGGAAGAAGACTAACCAATCTCGGAATTTTCAGGAAATATGTAGAAAAATATCTTACCAATCATCCCAAGATCCATAACGATATGACATTTCTGGTCAGGCACCTTCAGCCAACCGACAGGGGGATTCCAATGGAGATTTATGTATTTAGCAACGACCAGGAGTGGGCAAAATATGAAGCAGTCCAGGCTGATATTTTTGATCACATTCTTGCCGTTATTCCCGAATTTGACCTGAAAGTATTCCAGAATCCAACCGGTGATGATTTTCAGAAACTGGCTAAATAATCTGAATTAGTCAGGGTTTGACCCGTCCGACCGCTTCGAGCGGGCTGACGGATAAAAATTAGCCCGACGGCATCCTTTGTTTTACAGCTTCATAAATCATAATAGCCGCTGCAACCGAAACATTCAACGATTCAATTTTACCTGACAATGGTATTTTTGCTTTTTTATCCGACTTTTCCAGCAATTCCTTACAAACTCCTTTATCTTCAGAACCCAGAACAATGACCGTAGGAGGTGTGAAATCAACTTCATAATATAAAGTTGCAGATCTCTCTGTAGCTGAAACGATCTGTAAACCACTTTCCCTGAGAAATTGTACAGTTTTTATCAAATTCCGGCTCCGGCAAATGGATATGTTATACAAGGCTCCTGCAGAAGTTTTTATTGCATCAGCATTAATTTGTGCCGATCCCTTTTCAGAAATGATGATACCATGTAAACCTGCACATTCGGCAGTACGCGCTATAGCCCCAAAATTTCTGACATCGGTAATTCCATCCAGGATCAAAATCAACGGACTTATCCCTTCCTCATACAATCCGGGTATAATCTGCTCAATATCCTTATATTCAATAAGTGAAAGGAAAGCTATAATTCCCTGGTGGTTCTTCCGGGTGATTTTATTGATCTTCTCAACAGGTACCCACTGATACGGGATTTTTCTCCTCCGGGCTAAAATCAAAATTTCATCAAGTATTTTCCCCCTGGCGCCCTGTTTTATCAGTATTTTCTCAATCTCCTCACCAGACCTGATCGCTTCAATAATGGAATGATACCCGAATATAATTTCTGATTTGTACTTGCCCATTGCCTATCTGGTCTCTTGTTCATCCATATCGAAAACTTTACCGCTTTTCCAGGAATTAACAGCATCTTCCCAACGTGTATATACTTCCTCTCCTCTGACCAGGCGGTATTCATTCTCTGTAAAAGAACTGTTTACCTTCCGGAAAGTAAATGATATTTTATCGGATTTCTTTTTCTTACCATAGGTCCAGACTTCCTCCTTGTCATTTTTGAAAAGAATATCGGGTGGCCCATACACAATATAGATCATACCCCGGTCGGTCTTCCAGCCTTCCCTGTCGGAAACAAAGAAATAATTGGCATAGAACACCCTGTTGTAGTAAATCCGAATTAATTCCCTTGCCTTATCAATGTTTCCGGCAACGTTAATCCAAAAATCATCGACAGCCAGTTTGGGATTGGAACGATTTCGTATACCCCTTATTTCATTTGCTGAAAGTATATATTCCAATGGTTCGATCATTTGTTCCGGCGTCTTAATGGAGGGGAAAAATTCACCGAAATAAAAAAGTGTATATCCTTCCCTGACATCCGGATTGACTTTAAAATGATATACTCCCTTCGTAGTTAAACGAATCGGAAGAGTGTCTGAGTAGTGCAGATGCCAGATACTATCGGGATTATTCCCCAATGACCGTGTTGGAATACCGTATGATGGTGGTAAAGGTAACCGTGGGAAGTTATTATAGAAATGAACATACAAACTATCTACCGTTTCATTTGGAAATTCCAGACGGACTACCAAATTGCTGTCAAGAATCGGATTAAAAACCGATGATCCGGTACTGTACCGAAAAACTTTGAAATTTTGCGCATTAAAGGCTGATGTTTTATCTACAGGAATATATGCCTGAACTGCCTTTTTCCGGAGGGCATCATGGGTTATGACCTCCAGGTTATATTTATGTAATCGTTTAGCCTGTATAGGTATTTGGGCAATGAAATCCTTTCTTACATTTTGCATGTTGATGTAATAATTATAGTATCCGCTATCAACCATCATCCGGAAATCGTCTGATTCATACAGACGATAAAATACCTTCAGCTCTGCACGATACACCCCTTCCTCGTTCGCCTGATTGAACAAAAGTTCAACAGGATATACCTTTACATATAAGGTTGATGTTTCATCATTATTATGAAAAACCTTGTATCGTGGATGTAATGATGTAAGGCTCGGGTTATATAAATAGGCCAGATTCCGGTCCGTAATGATACTGGTTTCAGTGCGGCATCCCTCTAAAAAGAAAATTGAAATAAAAATCATGTAAATTATTTCTCGTACCATGGTGAAATATTTTCTTCCGATAATAAAGATAATTATTCTTTTTTGATTTTAATCTGCTGTCGGTTGTTTCCAACCGACAGCTTTCATTGTCAGGTGGAAACACCTGACATCATATTAGATGATTTTATAGTTTATTGAAATCTTATTCTACTTTATAAAAGCCAAAGTTAAAGAACATAGCTTCGCAAAGTAATTAAAAAGGTTAATACTATTCAAATGAAACTGCTAAATTTGAATGATTGTGGAATAAGGCTGTCCAAAGGACTCTCCCATAGGGACTCCTTTGGAGCTGCGGAGAGGCTAAGGCTGTCCAAAGGACTCCTACGGAGAGGGAAGAAAGAAAATATAAGAAAAATTAAATCAAGGGCATAAAGAGATAATAGACCTGGAAGAGTTGTTTTCGAGTAATTCACTTCACGACTTTGCCAGGTCTTTTTTCTACCCGCCGGATCGCTCCCACAGTCGTTATTCGCTCCCACAATCCAGGCTCTGAAACCAGCTCATGAAGATTGACTCTTACTTCGTTCGAGCCAATCGTTCGCTCAAACCTGCTCATGAGACATTCCGTTCACTTTGTTCACGAAATGGTTATTCGCTCCCATTTACCCCGTGAAATCCTTGCCCTGTGGAATGTTCTTTCAGAATTCCACAGGGCGAGCATAGCCGGAATACTTATCCGCTGGCGGACGGGATTATTTCACTGGTGTTTCACAGGGCAGGCCTGGGGTAATATTGCGACAAGAAATCCCGGTCCAACTGCCATCGTTCATCAGGGAATATTGGCTCCATGGACCGGAACTTAGCGAACTTGTGAGCGATCTCATGAGCCAAGCTTGTGCGAACGCCTGTGGGAGGCGAATAACTTAACAGGAAAAATATCTTTTAAAAAATCGAACTTACGTTAATTTAGTTTCTTTATATTTGGAATTGTTAACTTAAAACACCTTGGGAACAAAAAGAAAATCATTACCCGTCCTGGAACAGGTTGAAATACTGGATATTGGGGCTAAAGGGAAAGCCATTGCCAGGCAAAACGACATGGTAATATTTGTTGCCAATGTGGTTCCCGGCGATATCGTAGATATCCGGGTTACACGGAAAAAGAAAAATTACCTTGAAGGTATTCCGGTTACTTTTCATTCCTATTCGGAAAAAAGAGTAAAGGAATTTTGTGAGCATTTTGGAACATGTGGCGGCTGCAAGTGGCAGAACCTATCGTACGAAGATCAACTGTACTATAAACAAAAACAGGTTTTCGACCAGCTTCAGAGAATTGGAGGTTTGCCACCGGAAAAGATTAAAATGATCCATCCTATCCTGCCTTCAGGAAAAACTACGAACTACAGGAATAAGCTTGAATTTACATTTTCAAACAAGTGTTGGTTGCCAAAAGAGGAAATAAAATCAGGGGAAACAATAACAGATCAGCGTGCTCTTGGATTTCATATACCAACCATGTTCGATAAAGTCCTGGATATTAAAAAATGTTACCTGCAGGAACATCCTTCAAACGATATCCGGCTTGCCATTAAAGAGTATTCTATTAAAAAAAACCTAACCTATTACGATCCGGGAAAACATGAAGGCTTTCTGAGAAACCTGATTATCCGGACCTCCTCTACAGGTGAAATCATGGTTATTATTATCTTTTCCCATGAGGAAAAACGGAAGAGAGAAGATCTGTTGAAATTTGTTTCCGGAGAATTCCCGCAAATCACTTCGCTTTTTTACATAATCAATCCTAAGTTTAATGATACCATAACCGACCAGGAAGTTAAACTCTTTAAAGGTAAAGATCATATTTTTGAACAAATGGAGAATCTTGTTTTTAAAATCGGGCCGAAATCATTTTATCAAACCAATTCGGAGCAGGCATACCGGCTTTATAAAGTTGTACTGGAATACGCACAATTAACGGGTAAGGAAATGGTATACGACCTGTATACCGGTATTGGAACAATAGCCATTTATTTAGCCAAAAGTGCCAAACGGGTAATTGGGATTGAACAAATACCTGAAGCCGTTGAGGATGCAAAAAACAATTGTGAATTGAATAAAACTAACAATGTCCGGTTTTTCACGGGAGACATAAAGGATATATTAACTCCTGATTTTGTTGCTAAAAACGGATTACCTGAAGTTGTTATTCTTGATCCTCCGAGGACAGGTATTCACAAAAAGGCAATCGTAAATATAAAAAAGGTAAATCCCCGGCGGATTGTTTATGTAAGTTGTAATCCGGCTACCCAGGCAAGGGATATCAGCCTGCTTTCAGATCTTTATGAAGTCACACATATCCAACCCGTCGACATGTTCCCCCATACCCACCATGTAGAGAATGTGGTTGCTTTAGCTAAAAGGCCCTAAGGATTTTTTAATCAATCTTCGATTATTTTATAGACCTTATCCTTGGTTCTCACTTTTTCGGGTACCTTCAAACCAATACTATCGCCTTTTTTTGCTTCTGTCACGGATTCATGCTCTATCTGTATCGAATCTACTGTTACCTCAAAATCTGTTGTATGCCCTTTAAAATGCAGATTATCACCTACAGATACCATTTTATCCGTTATCTCCACAGCAGCCACTGACAGTTTGCCAAAGTAGTTGGAAACATAACCAATTTCTTTCTCTTTCATCGGTAAATTCTTTTCCTTTTGAATTAAAAATATTTAAAAATAAAAGTTTATTTCTTTAAATATGTAAAAGTATAAAACTTATTTATCAAACTGATTGCAAATTAAGGAATTATCTGCTTTTAGTCAAATAAATCATAATTAATGAGAGGTTTTCTTTCAATACGCCTTAGACAAAGGAGCATATTTCACTGGGGTTCTCGATTAATACAAACATAATTCTCCTCCTTTGATAAGGAGGAGTACCCGACTGAAGGGAGGGGGAGGTGGTTGGATTGTTGGGTATAATTGCGAAACTATTGCCCCCGCAAGGGGTTACATTATTGTAGAAAAGTAATAACTCAAAAAAGAAATCCCGGTCCAACTGCCATCGTTCATCAGGGAATATTGGCTCCATGGACCGGAACAGGAATACTTCACAATAGTAGCATGTGTATAAAAAAGGCCGAGATTACTCGCTTCGCCTGGGCGGGGCTCTTGATCTCTTTTGATCGGTATACTTGCCCGACGGAAAGGCTGACATCGGCGTGAGACCATCGGACTGTGAGTTTAGGCGTGTCATCCCTTCAGGCTGACCTGTCCGACTATTTGGCTGAAAGCCTGAGCCGAGTTTACAAGCCCAACGAAGGTAAACTCCCATTATCAGGGCTTTCTGTGATGATATGTCAAGCGTAAAGGTAAAGACACTTACGGACAAACCAGACAAAATATTTGCCCCGCTTTGCGAGGCTTTCCCGCCTTTGGCGGGATTTTCGGGGCTTGCCCTATGAAATACAACTGTGAAACAGATTTCATTGGGGCGCTCTTTTATTTTTTTATTTTACTACGGGAAAAATAGTTTTTTTGGCGGATTTTTTGTTTAGAGGGGCGGCGTTTTGCTCTTTTGCAAAAATTAGTTGCCGGGAACCGGCAGTGTTTTTGCAAATGTGCCAAACCTGTGTGGGACAAAAAATATGACAAAAAAACTATGTGCGATGGATTTTATACTATCTGTTTAATTTTCAAAGATGCTAAATGAAATTGCGGGATGTATTTTTAAAAATTATAACCTGGTATCCTTTTAAATTGAATCAAGATGTATAAAGACTACTTATGACGCATTATTTCATACAATGGATATAAATTTCTAAGCTCTTCTAATACAGTTGTTGATATATTTTTTACTGATAACCGTGAATCCAACCAATCTATATTACAACCAATGATAAAATAATTTTTAATATTTTCCTTAAGTGTTATGTTATGCAAATCCTTTATTGATTTAATATCCTTTATCCAAGCTCTTAAAGAATAACCTTTATAATCTATCCAGTAAGTATCATCTAAATTTATTAGAATATTATAGAATTGTTTTCGAACAGAACTTTTCAACATTTCTTTTCTAAAATAATCACGGTCAATCTGACTACCCCAATCTTTTCCTAAAACTAACCATATTCCTATATTATCTTCATGAATAATAACTTGAATTCGAGCATGGTTTATAAAGGATTGGTCTTTTTCTTTTGGATATTTTACTAAATGTGATTTAGATTTACCATAATGTAACCAAATAGCGTTAACATAATTTCCACTAAATTGATTGAAGTAATGCCTACTAACTCGTTCTCTTGATTGGTGGTGACAGTGCAAATCAGTTATTCCATATTTAGAAAATTGCGGAAATATAGCTTCATGCAATTCAATGAATCGATTCTTAACATTTCTTCGAATTTCTAATAGTTCCTTATTCTGAATGTAATGAAACTTTTCTGCAAAAACAGCATGTTGATTGCTAGAAAAAAATTGTCCTTTATCTTTTGTAATATCCATTTTCATTGCATTTCCTGCCTCTTCATTTGCTTTAGCCCTGATACTATATTTAGCGTACTTGGTTTTATAATTACTTACAAAATCTGGTGTTACTAAATAGCCATTTGCATACAAAGAATTAAACCATTTTATCAATTTCTTACATTCATTCTGGTCATGAATCTGGTAATTCATTTCAACATTCTTTTCCAAACCCCAAGAGGTAGTATTTGAAGAGCCAATAAACGCTGCTAGTTCTCCATTTCCTTTTTTGATTATATAAACTTTTGGATGATAAGTATAGTCTGCTTCGTAGACTCGAGCTCCAATTTCAGGTTTAGAGAGAATCTCTTCAAAAACCGAGGGTGCTGTTGACAAGTCAATTCCAATTAAAAAAAATTGAAATGCCGATTCTGGGATGTTCCTTTGCAAGAAGCGCCAACCATTTAAACTTATCATAGCTGACGCAATCCAAACGCAACTTGCATTTGTGATTTCATGTTCAAGATGTTTTTTTAAGTCAGTAGTTATTATCATTCAAACAATTTTAAATTTAAATCTTTCACAAAGTTTCATCATTTCACTTTTTCCATTCTTCATTCTCTAAAAAGACTTTAAATCCTCTAAGATAGATTTTTGCATTTTTATATTTAAGCCAATTTACATCATCTGGGTCTTTGACAATATCCGGAATGTCACATATATTATTAAATGTTTCTATTTCTCTTGCTGCAATCTTATTATTTCCTTCTTCATAACTTATATGAGTGTGCTTTATATTCTTTTCTGAAAATTTGTGGGCTAAAATGTTGTTTATATGAAAATCACTAAAAGAATAGCCTATAGTAATTATCTCATTAGATTTCTTACAATCACTAAAGAATGAATGCAAAAACAGATTAAAAGGGTCGATTGATGTTCTTTGAAGTTTTGAATAACCTGTTATAATACGTGTAGGTAGTATTTGATGACCGGGATTAACACTTTCCATAGAAACTGGTTCAATATCGTTATGCCATTCATTAGGTATACACTCAAAGGAATAACCTTTATTATGACTTCTTCGCCAATAAATTGAACCATGTAAATTATAGTAATTTAAACAATCTGTATCTGTAAGTATTCTGTCAGGATTATAAAATGATTTGAAGGATAAATCTTTGCTTACTTCATCTGAGAAACCATCAAATACTTTTTGTCTGCCTTTAAAGATTTCAGGAATAAATCTGTCGTAATTAGTTGTATATATCCTTACAATATAGTCCTGATTCTGATAGTATTTTATAAATCTTCGTAAAGATTCACTAAGTTCAGAATTGACTAATTCCGAGATATTATCCGAATATTCAGCTATCTTATTAGAAATCAATTTGAAATAATGTTGCCACATATAAAAAAAATATGTCAATTCATCACTGGAACCATCCATCACTTTAAATTCATCAATATTTATTTTGTTATTTCCGTCGGTGGTGTTTAATGTAAATAAAGCAGGATAAAAAGACTGAAAGACTGGATTTGAGCCATCAACTGTTGAATCTTTATAGAAATCGTGTATTGATTCTAATAAAGCCATGAAAGTTTCAAAATTTACACCATCATTATATTTAAAATGTTTTTTCAGCTTATATAGTAGATACGCTCCTAATCGAATACCTACAGTTTTTGTTTTATACTTTTTATCAGATTTGATAAGCTTGTCAATATCCTTTGTTGAAGGGCCATTCCAGGGTATTATGGCTCCGGCACCAAGTAAAAAGGTTACTCTTTTTTGTGTTTCGCTTTTCTTTTTATAATGTCCTTTCGAAAAAGTAATATGCCTTGGTTTCTGCTCAATTCTTGCTTTGCAATAAGAACACTTCGACTGCCTACTTAAGTTTTTTTTCCTTCGTTTGAACTCTTTTTGTTTCCTTTTTGCTTTATGGTATTTAAAACCTCTTTTATTTCTTGGTTTCATGGATAAAACTAATTATCTATTCAGCTGCATATTCTTGCGATTCAGGACACCTAATCCTGATTTAACCGGTAGGGTAGTATGAAAAGTATTTTCATCTCGTAACCACCATTCTATATAATCTTTAAAGTGACTTTGTTGATCGATTCTTAAATCTGTTATGGTTGCTTCAATTTCTATTTTGGGAGAGGCTATGCTTTCTTCTTTAGAAAGATATTTCCCGTAATAGAAATCATGTTCATCAATTACAGGGCGACGATTAATACGATCTGGACATAATGTAAGATTGAACGCCTCAAAAATAGTTGATTTGCCAATGTTATTATCTCCAATTAGAACCACATTATTTGGAAAGAAAAACTCTGCCGAACTTATTCCCCTAAAGTTTTTAATTATAAGCCTTGCGATTTTCATTTTATACCCTTAAATGATTTCCAACCATAATAGCAGGTTATTCTATTCAATTAATTCAATTAATTCACTTACTTTAGTTACATGCCTAAAATTAACATTTTCAAATACCCCAAAATGGCTTTCACCACATTGAATTTTTTGGTGCTCTTCTTTTCGTAGCTTGTCTATGTCTGCTGTTGATTTGGTTTCAGCTACTAAATAAATTTTCTTTTCATTTTTCATTACTACCGCCCAGTCAGGATTATATGTTCCAATGGGTGTTTGTATCTTAAACCAGAATGGGAGTTTAAAGTAAAATTCTACCTGCTCGCTTGTTTCACAATCTTTTGCAAACTGACTTTCTACATTAGAATCAATAGGTATGTATTTTTCATAAATGGTTTTAGTATTATCATTCACTTCAAAACAAAGACTGTCAAGATAAGACTCTATTTCATTTTCTTCGAATAATCTCATTTCATATTCAGAAGTGCCTATTTTTTCGTATTTAATGCCTTCGATCATTAAATCATTAAGTGTCTTTTTAATTGCAGTTACAGACATATCAAGGAAAAACTGTGGATTAATTAAAATTTCAGATATTTTCCCGGATTCTTTAAGTATTTCCAGAATTGTTGAACGGGTTAGTTCAGTTCTTTGCTGAATATAACCCAGAACATCAGGAATTGGGAATTTTAGATCATATTTTTCTTTTTTTTCGGCTACATAGTCTGTATCAATCCCCTTTTCTGACATTGATATCGCAACCTTTACAGAGCGAACAGCAGGTGATTGAACAGTTGGAAGATTTTTAATCTGATGACCTACTTTTTTAATTAAATCTTCAGTGCCATAATTTACACGGTAGGTTGTTTTGTGTTTTATTCGTTCCCATATTTCAAGGAATTTCGGGTCAGCTTCGAACCCTTTACGATAATTGATTCTAATACGTCCTTTTTTATTTTTTATCCGACCTTCAAATGATACACCGCAATCTTCTTCAATTTCGTTTTGCAGTGTTTTGGCAAAATCTTCATAGGCTTCATTTGCAACCACGGTAAGTCTGTTTATATTCCTGTCATGAGACCGGATACCTTCCTGGGTAACTGCCAGACGCAATCCACGACCGATTTCCTGTCGCTTCTTCATATCGGATTTTGTTTCATTTAATGTACAGATCTGGAAAACATTTGGATTGTCCCAACCCTCACGTAATGCAGAATGCGAAAAAATAAATCTTAACGGGGTGTTTATATCTAATAGTTTTTCCTTATCCTGCATAATCAATTTATAAGTATCATCATCTGCCTGGGTTTCACCGGAAGTATCTTTAAACCTTCCTTTTTTGTCGGATGAAAAATAACCGTTGTGTACATTACCTGTTTCAAACTTGTTTAATTCACTAAATGCAGTTTGTGAAATGAACTCATTATAAATGTTTTCAAACCATTCTGCAAACTTTCCATGCAGGGAATTTCCTGCATCATCGTACTGACGGTAATTAGCAACTCTGTCAATAAAAAACAAGGAAAGGACTTTTATTCCTTTTGTAATTAAGCGTTTTTCTTTTTTCAGGTGTTCTTCAATGGTTTTGCGTATCTGGAATTGCATCAATTCATCGGTCATACCACCTTGAGAATCGCCAACGTATAGAATTGTACCATTTGAAAGGGTAATGCATTGATTTGAAACGTCTATTTCTTCAATTATAAAGCCTTGCCTGTAAATCTCTCGTTCGTTAGAAAGTTTGTAAATATCATCACCAACCTTAACGGAAATGGATTTCTTTTTGGCACCACTATCTGTATTTGTGTCAATTTTAATCCTGGCTGAAACCATTGTTTTTGTGGCTTTTGCACTTTCAACCTGAATAAAAGCCTGATTGGCATTGTTTTCGGCAATTATCGAATCAACTTCAATTTGTTTTACGAGCCCGAGATCGTATGCTTTAACAGGGTCAAGGCTATAAACAAGGTTATACAGATTTAAGTGCGTTGCAGAGTATCTTAATGTGCACAAAGGATTGAGGTTGGAAATGGCTTTTTTACGGATTTCCGTTTCCATATTTTGCGGCTCATCAACAATCACGATAGGATGAGTTGCCTGTACGAATTCAACCGGACGTTGGCCTGTCAATTTATCATTTGGTCGATTAATTATATTTAAGTCTTTTGCAAATGAATCAATATTTATTACAAGAATTTCAATATTGTTGTTCGTAGCAAAACTTCTGAGGTTCGAAACATTTTTAGAATCATAAACCTGAGAATTGACTGGTGTTTTTTCATAAATAGCCTGAAAGTGTTCATGCGTAATCTGCAGGTTTTTTAATACTCCTTCCCGAATAGCCACGCTGGGTACTACAATAACAAATTTTTTAAATCCATACTTTTGATTAAGCTCATATATTGTTCTCAGGTAAACATAAGTTTTACCGGTTCCGGTTTCCATTTCAACTGAAAAATTCATTCCTTCAAAAATTCCGGAAACAGGAATTTCGTTTCGTTCCTGAATAGCTTTGAGATTTTTAATTAATTGTTCCTCGGATAATACCAGGTTATTTCCAACACCTGAGATTAACTTCAATCTATCCTGCTCATCAATGTGGAATGATAAATCAGTTTTTTCGAGAGGTTGTCCCTTGAAAATCTCTGTAATTGAATCAATGGCTTTTATCTGGTAATCCTGATTTGCGTCAAATTGTAGTTTCATCTACTTAATTTCGGTCTTTTAATAACTGCTGTAAACAATTCACCTTCAATTTCATTAACTAATTCAATATCCGAATAATTTTTAAATGCTCTTCTTATTCCTGTTCCTATGCCTCTATAAGGAAGTTCTTTAGTAGCAAAAGATGTAATAACATCATTACGTATATTCGAGATCCCTCTTTTAATATTGTCAATGGTTAAATTATTCGGTAGAGAACCTGGGCTGATAATTTCTATTCTATCATCAAATACAAATAATCTTATCGGCGCATTTATAAAATAATTTCTATGGATTAAAGCATTGACAACGAGTTCTTCTAAAACAATATCAGGTATTTCCAAATCACCTAAAGAATTAATTCCTTTATCTTTTTGTATCCTCTTAAGATTCCTCTTTAAAAAAGCTAAAGAATCATTAAATTGATTTATAAGATTACCTTTAATATCAGTACTATCTCGATATTGTTCGCCTGTGGGGTCGTTGCCAACAAAAGAAACAGCTTTAATAATAAATGCTGGCTTATATTTTTCTGGTTGTTTACAAAAAACTAATAAACCTGCAATGTTCAGATTATTATCTTTGGCAATGTTTAAATTTCTCAATAATTGTATTAAGGGTATACCGGTTTTATCAATAGTTTCTTCATACTCTCTTTCATAAAAGTTTTTAAAATACTCTAAATCAATATCATTTTCTGAAGTACCTGTAACAGGGATCTCATCTGAATGAACAAGGTCAGAGTTTTGAAATAACCGTCTCAATTCTTCTCTGTAAGTTACACGTCGCTTGTCTGAACCACTTTTAACCCAAATAACACCCTTATTATCCAAGTAAGGTTTGTCAGTTCCTTCTGAGATATTTACGACCATTAATAATTTATCCCCAACTTTCACATTTTCTGTAAAAGGATTTATGGGATTTTTTACATTATTAGATGCTGTATTTGATACAAGTTGATTTAACCGTCTTATATCATCTTGTGTCAGCCCAACTGGTTGACCATTATCATTAGCTCCAATAATTATCATACCACCTTCTGAATTTGCAAAAGCAACCATTTCACCAGCTAAAGATTCTGGATTTGTAATATTTGTTTTGAACTGATGACGGCTATCTTCACCTAATTCTAATATTTCTAATAATTCAATTGCATCCATATATTTCTATTTTTCTATTTTCCAAATACTGTAAATGTTTTTCCTCATTTTGAAAGCTTCTTTGCCGCCTTCCATAATATTGATAATCTGATGTTGTGTATCACGATTATCAATTGTTCCAGCATGTAATTCAATTTTTTTGTTTTCAACATAAGTACAAGCTACTATCTTTTCGCTATCGCCAAGCACTGGAATATTAGCATTGTGCGTTGCAAAAATAAATTGCATATTCCCTTTTAAACCTTTAATTCCTTTTATAACTTCTTCATAAATTGTTTGATTATCCAAATCATCTTCAGGTTGGTCAATTATTAATATATCACTTTCCTTTTGTGCTAATAAAAATAATATTAAGGCTGATGCTCTTTGGCCTAAAGAATGGTCTTTTAATGGTTTTTTATTGTATTTTATAATAATCTGATTTTCGACCTGATATGTTAATAATTCAGATTGATGCTCAATAAAACGACGTTTAAAATCCACAAGTTGGCTTTCATTAAGTATTTGCTCAAGAAGTTTTAAGGACTTAAATATCTCAATAAAATCTTTGTATTTATCTGCTATTTCTTCATATGCCGTTCCCCTAATATTAGTTCCCCTAAATACTTCTTTTAATTTATTCAAAAATTTATCCCTTCTTTCTTTAAATTTAACTTCAATTCCGAGTTTATTCTCTGCCTTATTTATTCTCTCAACTTCATTTTTAAGAATTCCGTATTCTTCAAGCCATAATCCGTTTAATTCATATAACCTGTCATTTAACTTTCTTTTCAATTCAGTTCTCTTTTTTTCAGATTTCTCAATTTCCCTGAGTTTAAGATTTGAAGTTTCAATTAGTCTGTTGAGTTTTAAAAAGTCATCCGGATTTAAAGAAGGAACATCAATCTCTCTTTTAATCCTGGCAAATTCTTCTTTTAATCCTTCCTTTTTATCTGATATTTTTTCAATGATATTGTTGAACTTATTAGAAATAGTTTTAGAATCAATTAAAATCTGTTGCAGCTTTTTAAATTCATTTTTTAACTCAGAAAAAACTTGCTTAGCTTCTTCAAAAAATTCCTTATTTACCTCTGATCCGGATAATTCCTGCTTATAGAAATATGTATAATCATCAATTATATTTTGTATTTCAGATATATACTTAACAATTGTTTTTTGAATATCAGATAGTTTTGAAATGTCATTATCAAATAAACTCTGTTGCTTTAGCTTTACTTCAATACCACGTTTTTTATATTGTTCAAGCCTGTGTTTTGCATTCTTAATATTAGTCTCGGTATCTTTCTTGATTTCCTTTAGGTTCCGTAATTTTTTAATATCAGTAATTATACTTTCTATTTCACTATTTTTTGAAGCAATTTTTGATTTAACATTTTCAAGTTTATTACCAATTAATTTATGTATTAAATCTGCTTCAAAATCGATATCCTTATTGGACAAATCTTTCTGCCCGAAATAAATAGGTCGTTTTTTTAACACTCCATCTATTGAAATATCCTGCCGTACTCCATCTTTAAAAATATCTTCTTTTTGCCCTAAAATTTTTTCAATGACATATTCTTCATTATGTTCATTAACTACAGTAACAATAACCTTTCCTCCGCTTTTCAATACATATTCAATTAAACCATTTTTATAATCCCGATCAATCGCCTGCATTCCTAATTGTATATTTAATGAATAGCGAAGAATTTCTAATATTGAGGATTTTCCACTACCTCGTATTCCAATTATATCATTTAATTCAGGTGAAAAATTTAGTGTTTTACTATCTAACAAACCCCCATCGAAAGAAATGGATTTGATATAAATGTTTTTGATTTCCGGGGCTTTTATAGGTGATAATCTGTTGTCTTTATCCATTAATGCAAAAGTGAGGGCTTCAAAATTGAAATCCCCAATCTTCAAGTAAGTTCTACGACCACTCCCAATTGCTTTAATACCTCCTTCTGCATTATCAGAACCTTCAACACATGCAATTTCTCTTTTACATTTTTCACAAAGACGTTTAAAATTCTCTTTATTTCCACTTTTTTGAACAGCTAAAACCTTTTCAAAAGCTTCATCTTGAATAAATGCGTCAAGTGTCCTTCCTTTTAAAACTTTAAATAATCCATTATTATCATCAATATGTGCTAGAATAATAAAATAATCATATCCTATATCATCTAAGGCTTTGACTGTATTTTCCAAATCAAACTTTGAATTAGGGTATGGAGGTGAATCATAATTATTTATACCATAAAAAGCATTTTTAATAAAATCATTTATATAATCATTGTTGCCTATGTACCAAATATCATCAAATACAATTAAAATGTGAATCCCTTCTTTCAAAGAAAATTCTAAACCGGGAAATAAACCAATTTCATTCAATTTAGCTTTCTTCTTCAATGCAATAAATTCACCTTTGTCAAACTTATTGTGGTTTGTAATTATTCCAATACCAATATTTTGATTATTCAATTGTTCTATATAAAGCCTACCAAAATCATTTTCTTCGCCAACATAATTAAATTCTTTATCTGCTTTGGTGTGTAAATGAAAATCTGCTTTTAACCAGACACTACCGTTCTTAAATATATTATTCTCAGTATCCATGATTCAGAAATTTATATAGTTTTAAAATCAATCCCGGCATCCTTCAATTGTAATGCAGTATTTGTTTTTAACTGGTCGTTGCCTTCAAAAAGCTTATCAAGGGCAATAATCTTTGAAGGTTTCAAATTCATAACTTCATTTACCACGGCCAGATTAACTTCTTCTAAAAGCAATATCATTTCACTCTCATTTATTATAAAACAATTGTTTCTGTGTTCGATTTTGCTGTTTATATCAAAACCTGATTTTAAAAAAAGTTCATAAACCATATTTTCAATTTGTGCTTCCTGTGAAACCGGATCGGTGAAAATTTCCATTTGCTTTTCAAGTTCTTCGGCTGAGTTTTTTTCATTCATCCTCCATACTTTAAAGTTTGAATTTGAGAGTTTTAGGACTTTGAAACCTAAATCCTGATTGCCCTCTTCAAATTTAATTTTGCCTTCATGTTCCTGTTTTATTTTATCAATTACTTTGCGAATACGGTCTTTAGCAATATCAGCAATGGTTTTATATCCTGCTTTAAATGCTTCGCTTTTCTCCTCACATAGCTCAGGCAGTTGAACACAAATAAATTTTCTATTTCCTTTATCTTTTTTATTTAAATCAATAATCGCTTGACAAAGAGATCCAGATCCTGAAAAAAAGTCTAGGATAATTCCTTCAGAATCCTGTATTCCAATATTTATAAGATATTTTAAAAAAGATGTTGGCTTTGGGAATGGGAATATTTGTGCATTGCCAAAAATCTCTATTATTTCATTTGTTCCATGCTGAGTATATACATCATCAATAATCGAAAATGCTTTATCCTTTCTTATGTTTCCTTCTTCATCTTTTAGGTATTGCTTTGTGTGAACAGTCCAGTCCCCATTTTTTCCTTTAATAAATTCAAGTTCACCTTTTTTAAGAGCTTCGTAGGCTCTTTCTTTACTCCATAACCATTGTCTTTTAGGCATAATCTCTTTACCATCGGGTGAGGGAATTGGAAATACTAAATTTCTTCTTTCACCCATACTTTTGGTTGCTTCAAGTGGGTGTGTTCTATAAGGACCACGTATGTTGTAATTATTGTCCTTTTGCTTATAATATTTTTCAATTGACTGCTCAGCTAAGGGAATATAAATATTAGGTAGGGAATTAATATTTTTTGCAAATAATAATACATATTCGTGTAAAGAAATTAAATACTTTTCCTTTGCACCTCCACCATAACGCTTTTTCCAAATAATATTATCAATGAAATTTTCCTCCCCGAAAACTTCATTCATTAAAATCCTCAAGTTATGGATCTCGTTATCATCAATGGAAACGAATATTACACCATCGTCACGTAATAAGTTTCTGGCTAAGAACAAACGGGGGTACATCATATTTAGCCAATTGGAATGGTATTGCCCGTTTTCTTTGGAGTTTTTTCGAAACATTCCTTCACGGGTCATATAGCCTTCCTCGTCTTTATCACCTACACGTTTTTGATAATCCTCCCTAGTTTCTGAAAACTTATCGGGGTAAATAAATGAATCGTTACCTGTATTATAAGGAGGGTCAATGTAAATCATTTTGATTTTCCCGAAATAGCTTTTTTGAAGGACTTTCAGAACTTCAATGTTTTCTCCTTCAATAAATATATTTTCAGTTTCGTCAAAGTTTACAGATTCATTTCTTAGCGGAACAAGGGTTTTAGTTGTCGGACTTTGTAAAATTCTGAATGCATCTGATTTCCCTGCCCAATTCAAGACATACCTTTCGTTGCTAAAATTAATATCCTCGCCCAATGTTGCTTTTAGCTTTTCCAAATCAATCTTTTCCTCGGAAAAAATTTCAGGTACTAACTCTTTTAGGTTCTCGAGCAAAATATTTTTTGGTATTTGAGATTTTCCGTTCATCTTTTACAATATTTACTTTTTGTTAGAAAACAACAACTCCCTAACATCAACGTCCAATACTTCGGCAATTCTAAATAATGATTCCATTGTTGGCTGCACATCGTTTGTACACCATTTTGAAACAGTAGTTTTGTTAACATTTAATTCTTCTGATAACCGAAGATTTGTTTTTCCTTTTTCAGCTAATACTGCTTTAATTCTATTGTAAAACCGCTTTTCTATTGCCATCTAATTAGTATTTATTATAAATATATTTGCAATATAAGCAAATATAATTAAATAAAAACAAGGTTTTATGATTTTAATAATTATGATAACAAAAATAAGGTAGGTAAGTATTTTTTTGCGAACTTATTTGAATTACATTTCCCCCAGAAATCCTTTACTGTATCGGAACATCATAAATACCAAAATCCCTCCGTAAATAATCTGCCGCATGTTGGCTGCGATATTGTTAGGCATTCCTAAAAAGCGTAAAGCTTCAGGTAAGATTACCAGAAAAGCTGCTGCAATGGCTGCACCCCATAAACTGCGCATATCACCAATAATAACAATGGCTAAAATTTTTAATATCGGACTAAACTGATACCACCCACCGGTAAAAAACGCTACCACCTTTTTCTTTCCGAATAAAAACTGTAATCTTTCGTATTTTGAAAGATTACCAAAATGAGATTCACTTTCATTTGTC
>Ga0209986_10001338_pt1 | contig 23627 bp, 29 predicted proteins | sample BlataG_FD_183168 | JGI IMG/M metagenome (GOLD analysis project Ga0209986, IMG submission 183168) | Deep subsurface microbial communities from Black Sea to uncover new lineages of life (NeLLi) - Black_00105 metaG (SPAdes) (version 2) | ecosystem: Environmental > Aquatic > Marine > Oceanic >... | reverse complement strand
TGCGGACCGTCCAGACCGTCCAGCAGACCGGCCGGCAGCTGCGAGCAGCGGACATCGGTGACCAACTCAGTGCTGTGATATCGGTGCAGGCCGGCCCGGCCGTCCGGCCCGACATCGAGGCGCACCCGCGTCCGCCAGCCCACCGCGTCGCCTGCTCCGATCGGTTCAGCCGCCCCGTCCCACTGATAGTCCCCCAGCCGCGCCAGCTGGTTGGACACCACCTGGCCCTTGATCCGGCGCACCGCGGCAGGCTCGGCAAATGCCATATCGCAGCACCCGGCCCCGTCCACTCCGGCGATCGGACACAGCGGCACTATCCGATCAGCGGACGGTTCGAGTATTTCGAGGGCGTCGGCGTGCCAGTACGACCCGCGCTCGGAGGTGACCCGCGCCCGTACCCGCTCCCCGGGAAGTGCATAGCGGACGAACACCACCCGTCCGTCGTGGCGGGCCACGCAGCTGCCGCCGTTTGCCGCCGGGCCGACTGTCAGCTCAAGCGGATCCGGCTGCGTTACTGGGGGCTGGGTCATTCGAGGAAGCCGCGTCGGACGTCGCCGGGCGCGCTGTGCTCTTCGGACTGGGTGACCCGCTCCGAGGAGTTCAGCTGCCAGGGCACCGAGGTCATCATGACGTTGGGGATGAACAGCAGCCGGGTCTTGAGCCGCAGCGCACTCTGATTGTGCAGCAGGCCCTCCCACCAATGGCCGACGACGTACTCGGGGATGAACACCGTCACCACGGTGCGGGGCGCTTCCTTGCTGATCCGCTTGATGTAGTCGACGACGGGGCCGGTCACCTCCCGGTACGGCGAGGCCACCACTTTCAGCGGAACGTTGACGGCGCTGACCTCCCAGTCCGCCGTCAGCTTCCGGGTCTCCGCGTCGTCGACGTTGACCGTCAATGCCTCGAGCACATCAGGGCGAGTCGCGCGGGCATAGGCCAGTGCCCGCAGGGTGGGTAGTTGCATATTCGACACCAGCACCACCGCATGATTGCGACTGGGCAGCACGATCTCGCCCCGTTCGTCGGCCGCCGGGGTGAGTTCCCGCGACACCCTGCTGTAGTGGCGATTGATGGCTCTCATCATGATGAAGAGACCGCCCATCGCCACGATGGCGATCCAGGCCCCCGCCATGAACTTGGTGACCAGCACGATGATCAGCACGGTGCCGGTACAGATCAACCCGATGGTGTTGATCGCCCGGGAGCGAATCATCCGGCGGCGCTCATCTGGATCATCCTCGGTGCCCAGCAACCGGGTCCAGTGCCGGACCATGCCGATCTGGCTGAGCGTGAACGAGATGAACACGCCGACGATGTACAGGTGGATCAGCGCGGTGACCTCGGCGTCGAAGGCGATGATGAAGGCGATTGCGGCCAGCGCGAGGAACACGATTCCGTTGGAGAACGCCAATCGGTCACCGCGGGTGTGCAGTTGCCTCGGCAGGTAGCGGTCCTGAGCCAGGATCGAACCCAGCACCGGGAACCCATTGAACGCGGTGTTGGCGGCCAGTATCAGGATCAACGCGGTGACACCCGTGATCAGATACAGCCCGGGGGCGAAGCCGTGGAACACCGCGTCGGCGAGTTGGGCGACCAGGGTCTTCTGCTGATAATCGGCCGGTGCGCCGATCAGTTGCTCGGCTGGCCTCGCCGCCACCTTCACCCCGGTATCGACCGCCAGCAGGATCATCCCGATGAACAGCGTGATCGCGATGGCGCCCAGCATCGCCAGCGTGGTGGCGGCATTGCGCGACTTCGGCTTGCGGAAGGCCGGCACCCCGTTGCTGATCGCTTCCACACCGGTCAGCGCCGCACATCCGGAGGAGAACGCCCGGGCCACCAGGAACACCAGGGCCACGGTGGCGATATCGCCGTTCTCCGCCTGCAACTCGAAGCCGGCGGACTCGGCACGGACCTCGTGGCCGAGTACGTGAATCTGGATGAAACCCCAGCCCAGCATGACCAGCATTCCGAACATGAAGGCATAGGTCGGGACGGCGAATGCGGTGCCGGACTCCCGGATGCCACGTAGGTTCACCGCCGTCAGTGCCACGATGGCGGTCACCGCGAAGGCCACTTTGTGCTCGGCGACGAACGGGAACGCCGAGCCGATATTGGACATCGCCGAGGCCATCGACACCGCCACGGTCAGCACATAATCCACCAGCAGCGCACTGGCCACCGTCAAACCCGCGGTGGGCCCGAGGTTGGTGGTGACGACTTCGTAGTCGCCGCCGCCGGAGGGGTAGGCGTGCACGTTCTGCCGGTAGGAGGCCACCACCACCAGCAGAACCACCGCCACCGCGACGCCGATCCAGGGCGCCAGCATGTAGGCCGACAGCCCGGCGACCGACAGCACCAGGAAGATCTCCTCGGGCGCGTAGGCCACTGACGACATGGCGTCGGAGGCGAACACCGGCAGCGCGACACGCTTGGGCAACAGCGTGCGGCTGAGCCGGTCGCTGCGGAACGGCTGCCCGATCAGCAGGCGGCGCACGCCCATCGAAACCTTGGACACGAGAGCCAAGAGTAGGCCTTACCGCCGATGGCGGTACCGTTCCCCGTACCGCACGGCCCGGCCTCGGGCCGACGCACAGCCGCCGAAAGGATCTCAGGTGCGGGTAGTGGTGATGGGGTGCGGCCGGGTCGGCGCCTCGCTGGCCGAGGCACTGTCCCGGCTCGGGCACGAAGTGGCGGTCATCGACCGCAGCGCGACGGCATTCCACCGGCTCTCCGAGGATTTCTCCGGAGAGCGGATTCAGGGCATGGGCTTTGACCGGGATGTGTTGCTGCGCGCCGGAATCGAACGGGCGGACGCCTTCGCCGCGGTGTCCTCCGGGGACAACTCCAATATCATTTCGGCCCGGGTTGCCCGCGAGATGTTCGGGGTACAACACGTGGTGGCGCGGATTTATGACGCCAAGCGGGCGGCGGTCTACGAGCGGCTGGGGATTCCCACCGTCGCCACCGTGCCGTGGACCACCGACCGGCTGCTCAACGCCCTCACCCATGAGACTGAGACCACCCGCTGGCGCGACCCGACCGGCACCGTTGCCGTCGCCGAAGCAACCCTGCACGAGGGCTGGGTCGGGCTACGCGCGACGGACCTCGAGGCGGCCACCGCCGCCCGGGTGGCGTTCCTGATCAGGTTCGGCACCGGGGTGCTGCCGGAGACCAAGACCGTCATCCAGTCCGGCGACCAGGTCTATCTCGCCGCCGTGTCCGGACAATGCGCCGAAGCGCTGGCGATCGCCGCCCTGCCGCCCGGAGAAGGAGTCGGTCAATGAAGGTCGCGATCGCCGGCGCGGGTGCCGTCGGCCGTTCGATAGCCCGGGAACTGGTGGACAATTCCCACCAGGTCACCCTCATCGAACGCAACCCCAACCATTTCGACGTCGATGCGATACCGGCCGCCGAGTGGCGCTTCGGCGACGCCTGCGAGCTGAGCCTGCTGGAGGCGATACACCTCGAGGAGTACGACGTGGTGATCGCCGCTACCGGTGACGACAAAGCCAATGTGGTGCTCTCCCTGCTGGCCAAGACGGAGTTCGCGGCGCCGCGGGTGGTGGCCCGCGTCAACGATCCGCGCAACGAATGGCTCTTCGACAGCGCCTGGGGCGTCGACGTGGCGGTGTCCACACCGCGGATGCTGGCGTCCCTGGTGGAGGAGGCGTTCGCCGTCGGCGACGTCGTCCGCCTGCTGGAGTTCCGCCAGGGGCACGCCAATCTGGTCGAGATCACGCTGCCCGACAACACCCCCTGGGGCGGGCGGCCGGTCCGCAAGCTGAACCTGCCGCGCGACGTGGCGCTGGTGACGATCCTGCGGGGTCAGCGGGTCATCGTCCCCGAACCCGACGAACCGCTCGAAGGCGGTGACGAACTGCTCTTCGTTGCCGCGCCCGAGGTAGAAAAAGACCTGCGCACCCTGCTCGCCGAGGGACGCGGGTAACGATCCGCACCGGCTACGGTCAGTCCCTGGCCGGTTCGGTGTCGACCTCGGCCGGCGGATGCTCGGCCGCGTGGTCGGCATGTATCGCCCGCTGGGCGGTCCGGATGGCCAGATAGGTGACCAACGCCCCGAGCGCGGCCAGCGGCCAGCCCATCGCGATGCGTGCGACGCCCAGCCAGCCGGTCTTGTCGGCGTCGTAGAGGTGGTGCTGCACCACGAATCGGGAACCGAACACCGCCACCCAGGTCAGCGTCGCGACATCGAAGGCCAGTACCGCACGCCGGGACCTGCGCCAGTCGCGGGGCCGACCGTTGACCCAACTCCAGACGTACCCCACCACCGGCCGCCGAATCAGCACCGACACGGTGAACACCGTGGCCCAGAACAGCGACATCCAGATGCCCAACAGGAAGTAGCCCTTGGAGGCGCCGACCACCCAGGCGATCACCGCGCTGACCCCCACCCCGAGGAACCCTGCGATGGCCGGTTGGACGGAATCGCGCCGAACCAGCCGCCACACCAGGATCGCCGCGGCCACCCCCAACGCGGCGAACAGGGCCGGCAGCAGACCGAACGCGGTGTTCACCGGCACCAGAACCGCAACCGGCAGCGCGGAGTAGATCAGACCGCTGACCCCGCCCATCTGACCCAGCAATGCCTGACCGGGGGGCGGTTTGGCCTCGCTCATCGGCGGGACCCGGTCATCAACGCTGGATCTCGTAAAGCGGGTTGTAGATGGCCTTGACGCCATTGTCGAGCATCCCCACCCGGCCGGACACCCGGAGAGTGCGCCCGCAGTCGATACCGGGGATCCGGCGCTGCCCCAGCCAGACCAGCATCACGGTGTCGGTGCCATCGAACAACTCCGCGCGAACCCCCCCCGCGCAACCCTTGGCGTTGGTCTCCACGGTGCGCAGGGTGCCGACCATGGTGACCTCCTGACCGCGCCGGCAATCGCATGCACGCTGGGCACCGGTGCTGGCTGCCTCTCCGGTGAGTTCCTCGGCGTCCCGCGCCTCGGGGTTCTCCGTCAGCCGCCGGGTCATACGGCGAACAAAACCTTCGGCCGTGGCCATGGTCTCTCCTGGAAGTTCGATCACAGTGCCACCGCCACGGTAGACCTCTTGGCTGGGCTGCGCCACGAGACCCACCCCATTTTCGGGTGCCGGCACCGCAACCGGCAGGATCGTTCGGGTGACGGTGCGCCTGCGCGGTGTGATCACGGTCCTGCTGCCCGGCGCAGGATCCGATGAGGAATACCTCCGGTGCGCCTTCGGCCGGCCACTCGGGGACGCCGGCGCGGTGCTGCGCGCGGCGGCACCCGAGCCGGCCGGTCTGGTGGCCGGCTACCGGCGGGTCCTGAACGAGGCGGCCGCGGCGCACGGACGGATCGCGGTGGGCGGGGTCTCGTTGGGCGCGGCGGTGGCCGCCCACTGGGCGCTGGCCCATCCGGAACACACCGTGGCGGTGCTGGCCGCCCTCCCGGCATGGACCGGGGCGCCCGGCAGTGCACCCGCGGCGGTGGCGGCACGGCACACTGCCGCGGCGCTGCGTCGCGACGGTCTGGCCGCCGCGACCGCGGCCATGCGCTTGTCGAGCCCCGGATGGTTGGCCGACGAACTGGCCCGGTCCTGGCAGCGGCAGTGGCCGAACCTGCCCGACGCATTCGATGAGGCGGCCTCGTATGCGGCGCCCACTGTCGCCGAATTGCACCGGCTGCCGGCGCCACTGGGCCTGGCCGCGGCGTCGGATGACCTGATCCATCCCGCTGCGGTGGCCGCCGAATGGGCGGCGGCGGCACCACGGGCGGCGCTTCGGGTGCTGAACCTTGACGATTTCGGGCCGCGACCGGCGGCGCTCGGGGCGGCGTGCCTGGCGGCACTTGCCGCGATCCACTAACGGCGAGCTGCCGTCAACCCCCGGTACTGGTGCTCGTGCTGCGCACCTGGTGCATCGATGACCCGGGCTCGGTTCGCTGACCCTGCGGCGGCTCCTGCTGCGGACGTTGCTGCTGGGCGAGCATCGCCTGCTGGGCGGCGATCATGGCCTGCTGAGCCTGAGCCTGTTGCGCCTGCTGGGCCGCGGCGGCACGCAGCTGCGCGGCCAGTTGCTCGGGCAGTTGCACCGGCAACGGTGTACGAACCGGCAGGGGGGTGTCATCGCGCCGGACGACGGTGTCCGCCAGGGCTTCCCGCGCCTCCCCCACCAGAGCGGGCATCGTCTCAAGCGCACCGTTGACCACGCAGCGGATCATCCAGCGATAACCGTCGACCCCGATGAAGCGGACCGCGCCCGCGCCCGTGCCGACCACCTCACGCCCCCACGGGCCATCCTCGATGGATACCGCGGCGTTGTCGTTGCGCAGCGCATCGGCCAGCTCACCGGCCACCTCCCGCCACAGCCCCGGCGTTTTGGGGGCGGCATAGGCGGCGATGGTGAACCGGCCGTTGGGGGTCACCACCCAGATCGCACTCGGAACGCCGGTCTGGTTGAACTCCACCTGCACCTGCCCACCGGGCGGCATCGGAATCAGCACCGAACCAAGATCGAGCCGGCCCAGGGTGGCTTCCTCCGGGCTATCGAAGTCCTCGATTTCGAACGGACCCTCGACATCGTCACCGGCGGACACTGCCGGTGGCGAGGTGTCGGTGACTGTTGCCACCTCGTCGCCGACGCCGTCATCGGGGACCGTTGACACATCCCGGTCCTGCTCAGGGGTCGCGCCGCTGTTCTGCTCGCGCTTACGTCTGCCGAATGCCATCACAAACTCGCATGTCCGCCGGAGGAACCGTGGCCGCCCTGACCACGGGTGGTATCAGCCAGCCCGGCCTCGTCGAACGAGGCCACCTCGACCAGCTCTGGTAGTTCCACCCGCTGAACCACCAGTTGGGCGATCCGATCGCCGCGCCGGATCATGATCGGCGCCGCGGGATCGAGGTTGATCAGCGAGATCCTGATCTCACCCCGGTACCCGGCATCGATGGTGCCGGGACTGTTGACGATGGAGAGTCCGACCCGCGCAGCCAGACCGGAGCGCGGATGAACCAGGCCCACCATGCCCAGTGGGATTGCCACCGCGATACCGGTGGAAACCAGTGCCCGCTGTCCGGGTGCCAGTTCGACGTCCACGGCGCTGTACAGATCAACGCCGGCGTCGCCGTCGTGGGCCCGGGCGGGCATGGGGAGGTCGCGGTCCAGGCGAACCACCGCGAGGCTGGTGGGCACGATCGCAAAGACTACCCTTGGCGGGGTGTCTGTTACCCCAGTCGCCACGCAAACCGTGCGGTATCGCGAGCGGCTGTGGGTGCCGTGGTGGTGGTGGCCGATCGGCGTGGGATTGTCGGCGGTTCTGGCCACCGAGGTCACCATGGGCATCCGGACGCTGCCCCAGTGGCTGCCCTACGCGGTGCTGGGCGCTGCGGCCGTCGGCATCCTGCTCTGGCTCAGCAGAGTCGAGGTACGCGTGGTCGGAACCGGCCCGGACATCGAATTGTGGGCGGGTGAGGCGCATCTGCCGGCTTCGGTGGTGACTCGCTCGGCCGCTGTCCCCCGCAGCGCCAAATCGGCGGCGCTGGGCCGTCAGCTAGATCCGGCCGCCTTCGTCCTGCACCGCAACTGGGTGGGGTCGATGGCGTTGGTGGTCCTCGACGACCCGGATGATCCGACGCCGTACTGGCTGGTCAGCTGCCGGAAGCCGGATTTGTTACTGGCGGCGCTGCGAAGCTGACACGATCAGACCGCGCAGTCGGTGCACAGCATCTCGCCGTTCTTCTCGCTGGCGAGCCGACTGCGGTGATGGACCAGAAAACAGCTCGAGCAGGTGAACTCGTCGGCCTGCTTGGGGATCACCCGAACCGACAGTTCCTCGCCGGAGAGATCGGCACCCGGCAACTCGAAAGATTCCGCGGACTCCGATTCGTCCACGTCAACGGCGGCGGACTGCGCCTCGTTGCGGCGGGCGGTGAGCTCTTCGAGCGAGTCTTCGGACGCCTCGTCGGTCTCGGTACGCCGTGGGGCGTCGTAGTCAGTAGCCATCCGTCCCATCCTCGTCGGCCCTCAGCAGAGCTTTGTATCAGCGTCGAACGCCTGCGCCAACCGATTCGTGCCCGGTTCACGCAGAGTTAGTCTGTGTTTTGCATCACATCGGTTGGCAAGCGGTCATCTCCCGACGCCGCCGGTGCCGACCCCGCGCAGAGTACCTCTAGAGTGCAGGCGTGGTTGCACACATCACCGAAGGGTCCACCAGAGACAGGGATGGCCAGCCGTTCCGTCGGCGCAACTACCGACCGGCGATCGTTGCGGTGGCCGTGCTGGCGGTACTGACCGCCCTCTCGTGGGCGCTCGCGCTGACCCGTCCGGTCGACGTGGGCGAAGTCTCGGCGTGTAACGCCCCGCCGGCGGCGACCGACCAGGATGCACCGAAGCTCGGCAACCGGATCTCCGGCTCGTCCCTGGTGGACGTTGCTCCGGCGAAGCTGGCCGACACCAAGATCCGGGTGCTCAATGCCAGCGGCCAGGGCGGCCAGGCCGGTGACGTGGCCGGGACCCTTCGCGAACTGGGCTTCGCCACGCCGACCGCCGCCAACGACCCCATTTACGCCGGAACCCGGCTGAACTGTCAGGGACAGATCCGCTTCGGACAGGATGGTCGCTCCGGGGCCGCAGCCGCGTGGCTGGTGGCCCCCTGTGTCGAGCTTTACCAGGACGACCGCGAGGACGACTCGGTGGACCTGGTGATCGGCACCGACTTCACCTCGCTGGCCAACAGCGACGACATCGCCGCCGTGTTGTCGGGGCTGCGTCCCGGCGCGGTCGAACCGGCCGATTCGGCACTGATCGCCAAAATCCACAGCGAGACCTGCTGAGCAGGCACCCACCTCCGCCACTACAGCGGGTCCAGCCCGGAATTCCGGTCCAGCGCCTCGATCAGCTGGGCTGCCACCCCGGGCGCGGACGCCACCAGCAGTCCTCCCCCGCCGCCGGAGGCGTCCGGCGCGGGCAGCACGACCGACGCGCCGGCCTCGGCGGCAATCAGCGCACCGGCCGCCCAATCCCATACGTGCAGCCCGTGCTCGTAGTAGGCGTCCAGGGCGCCGGCCGCAACCAGACACAGGTCCAACGCCGCCGAGCCGATCCGCCGGACGTCCCGGACCTGCGGCAGGATCCGCGCCAGCAACGCCGCTTGCGCGGCACGCCGGCCGGGCTGATAGCCGAACCCGGTACCCAGCAGCGCCATCGACAGATCGGCCACCCGGTTACATGCCAGCGGCCGCCGTCGGCCGTCGGCACTAACGTGCGCGCCGCACCCTGAAGCGGCCGAGAACACCCGGTTCCCGGCTACGTCGGCAACCGCACCGGCGATCGACACGCCGTCGATCTGCGCGGCGATCGACACCGCGTAGGCGGGAAGGCCGTAAAGGAAATTGACCGTGCCGTCGATCGGGTCGACCACCCACCGGACGGCACCGTCGCCGCGGGTCGCGCCGCCCTCCTCCCCGAGGATGGACTCGCCGGGCCGCAACCGGGCGAGCCGATCCCGCACCAACTGCTCGGTCGCGGTATCGACCGGGGTCACCGGGTCGGTCGGACTGCTCTTCGCCCGCACCCCGACGACACCGTCGACCCCGGCGTGCATGATCTCGACCCGGCGGCGGCGCACGAAATCGGCCGCTTCCGAGACCAACTGCTCGGCCACCGCACGAAGCCGAACCGGCCCGTTGTCACTCATGGCTGCTATCGCAACACAACAGGCCCGACGATCCGCACTTCCGGGGTCCTGCAACCCACTAATGTTTGTTGCCGACCGCCCCGCCACCCCCCATGACAGGGAGAACTGCCATGACCTCGACCGAGCCTCCCTCCCCGCGCCAGAGCTTCGGCATCGACGTCGGCGGCAGCGGCGTCAAGGGCGCCATCGTCGATCTCGATACCGGTCGGCTCGTCGGCGAGCGGTTCCGGCTGGACACCCCGCAACCCGCCACTCCCGAGGCGGTGAGCAGGACCGTCGCCGAGGTGGTCCGGCACTTCGGCTGGACCGGGCCACTGGGGGTCACCTATCCCGGAGTGGTGGTCAACGGAGTGGTCCAGACCGCCGCCAACGTCGACTCCTCCTGGATCGGCGCCCACGCCGCGGAGTTGATGACGACGGCACTGGACGGCCAGCCGGTCACGGTGCTCAATGACGCCGACGCGGCGGGACTGGCAGAACAGCGCTACGGCGCCGGGCGCAACCAGAGCGGTGTCGTGGTGCTCCTGACCTTCGGCACCGGCATCGGCTCAGCTGTCATCCACAACGGAATGCTGCTGCCCAACACCGAATTCGGACACATCGAGGTCGGCGGCAAGGAGGCCGAACACCGGGCCGCCGCATCGGTCATGGAGCGCAACGGCTGGAGTTACCGGAAGTGGACCAAACAGGTCACCAGAGTTCTCGTCGCCGTCGAGAATGCCATCTGGCCCGATCTGTTCATCGCGGGCGGCGGCATCAGCAGGAAGTCCGACAAATGGATCCCGCTGCTGAAGAACCGGACTCCCGTGGTTGCCGCCGAGTTGCTCAATACCGCGGGCATCGTCGGGGCTGCGATGGCGGCCGCCGAAGAACGCTCCAACCACTGACTCAGGCGCGCTGGCCTGCGGACACCGCACGTATCGTTACAATGATCGGAGGCGGCCGCCAACCGAGGAGCGGCGCAGGTCCCACAGATCACGCCGATAATCTCCATAACCGACACTCGCTGACGCATGTCCGCGCGTGCCGGATCCCGCAGGACCGAAGGGGTGTACGTGCCAGCGACCAAGGCAAGCCAGGCAAGCGCGAAGCCGGCCAAGCGCACCGCCACCGCAGCGGCCGCCAAGAAGGCGGCCCCGGCTTCAGGTAACGGCACAGCACCGGCCAAGCGGGCCGCCAAGGCCAGCCCGGCCAAGGCGACCACCAAGGCTGCGGCCAAGACCACGCCCGCCAAGGCTGCCAAGACCATGCTCGCGAAAGTGGCGGCGAAGGTAGCCCCCGCCAAATCCCAGCCCGCCGACGCGGCAGCTGAGGCTCCGGCCAAGGCTGCCAGGAAGGCCCCCGCCAAGGCCGCCAAGGCTGCAAAAGCTCCCGCGGCCAAGGCTGCCAAAGCTCCCGCGGCCAAGGCCGCCAAGGCAACAGCAGCCAAACCTCCGGCAGCCAAAGCCACAACAGCCAAAGCCAAAACAGCCAAAGCGCCGGCAGCCAAAGCGCCGGCAGCCAAGACCCCCGCCACGAAGGCCGCCAAATCGGCACCGGCCAAGGCCCCGCGCAGCCGGGCCAAAAAGGCCACCGCCGAATCCGCGACGCCGGAAGCCGATGTCATCGTGGTGGAGGTCGAGGTCGACCTGGCGGATCTTGAACCGGCCGTCGACGAGGTCGAGGCCGCGTCGGGCAAAGAGCCGCCGACCGGGGCCACCGTGCCGGCGGATCCGGCAGTCGCCGAGGGGGAGGCCACCGACGACGAGGAATCCTCCGAACCGTCCGACAAGGACAAGGCCTCCGGGGACTTCGTCTGGGATGAGGAGGAATCCGAGGCTCTGCGCCAGGCCCGCAAAGACGCAGAGCTCACCGCCTCGGCGGACTCGGTGCGCGCCTACCTCAAGCAGATCGGCAAGGTCGCGCTGCTCAACGCCGAGGAAGAGGTCGAACTGGCCAAGCGCATCGAGGCCGGGCTCTACGCCACTCAGAAGATGGCGGAACTGGCCGAGGTCGGCACGAAGCTACCCGTTCAGCAGCGCCGCGACATGCAGTGGATCTGCCGCGACGGCGAGCGCGCGAAGAACCATCTGCTGGAGGCGAACCTCCGCTTGGTGGTGTCGCTTGCCAAGCGCTACACCGGCCGCGGGATGGCTTTTCTGGACCTCATCCAGGAGGGCAACCTCGGCCTGATCCGCGCCGTGGAGAAGTTCGACTACACCAAGGGCTACAAGTTCTCCACCTACGCCACCTGGTGGATCCGCCAGGCCATCACCCGGGCGATGGCCGACCAGGCCCGTACCATCCGCATCCCGGTGCACATGGTCGAGGTGATCAACAAGCTCGGCCGCATCCAGCGTGAGCTGCTCCAGGATCTGGGCCGCGAGGCCACCCCGGAGGAACTCGCCAAGGAGATGGACATCACCCCGGAGAAGGTGCTGGAAATCCAGCAGTACGCCCGGGAGCCGATCTCGCTGGACCAGACCATCGGCGATGAGGGCGACAGCCAACTCGGCGACTTCATCGAGGACTCCGAAGCCGTCGTCGCCGTGGACGCCGTGTCGTTCACGCTGCTGCAGGACCAACTGCAGTCGGTGCTGGAGACGCTGTCCGAGCGCGAGGCGGGAGTGGTCCGTCTGCGGTTCGGCCTCACCGACGGCCAGCCGCGCACCCTCGACGAGATCGGCCAGGTCTACGGCGTCACCCGCGAGCGGATCCGACAGATCGAGTCCAAGACCATGTCGAAGCTGCGCCACCCGAGCCGTTCGCAGGTCTTGCGCGACTACCTCGACTGACTGGGGCCGGGGCCCCGACCAAGTCGGCGTCTCTCAGGCGCTGCGCATCCCGCCGTTGCGCCACCGTTGCTCGTACGCGGCCCGTCGGGCGTCCTCCTGCTGACCGGCCCTGCCGACCATCATGGCCCGATCACGCAGGGCCACCGCTCGCATGGTGAGGACGGCGAGCATGACAAGCAGCAGTGCCACCGCGGCCATTGCCAGCGCGTCGAATGCCAGATTGCTGACGTCGAAAAATTCCATGATCTTCCCGCCTTGGACGTTCCATCACCGGGTCGTTTCAGCCCGGCTTGAGAGGCATTCGGCGCTGCCGGCGCGCTAGCCGCGTCCGAATTTCTGACATCTTTATGACGTGGCATCGGAGCGCAGCGGAATCGGTTGCAGGCGCAACAGATTCCGCCGGGGCCCCTTGGTGTCCAGGCCTATCAGAACAGTGCCATCGGCCAGGATGACGAGGCCTTCGGCGTTATCCGGCTGACCCGCGATCCGCCACACCGCGCCCGCCCCGACATCGCCGCCACGCGGATCCAGGACATCAGGCAGCCTGGCGATCGCGCTGCCCTGGTCCGACAGCAGGTACAGACAACCATCCGGGCCGACGGTCGCATCGCTGATGTCGGGCAGTCGTCTGGTGAGTCCCTCATCCAGCCACCACGTGGCCAGCACGGTGAAGGTGGCATCCGCGGGCGCCGGCGGCTCGAGCCGACCCCCTCGCTGCCAGCCGACCGCAGCGTCGCCGGACGGGCCGAACTCGAGGATCGCAGGAGGATCCTTTTCCTTGATGACAAGCAGGTGGCCGCGTCCGGTCAGGATCAGTGACTCTCCGCGAGAGGACCGATCCCCAAGCCAGGCCTGATACAACCGGTGGTCCTCCGGCACCTCGAGGATCACCGTGCCCACCAGAGCTTTGGCAGCCGGGTCGACGTGCAGCACGCGGGCCGGCTGCTCCTGCAGGATCAGGACAGTGCCGTCGCCGAGCGGCTGAACCGCCTCGAACTGGGTGCCACCATCGGGCAGGCCGAGACCGCCCAGGTCGATACCCGTCCACCGCAACGGAAAGGGCTCCAACGGCGCGGTGAACAATGCCGGATCGTGGTCCCCGACCGCGAACAGTCGGCCATTGCTCAGCGCTAGCCCGGAAACCTCCCGCAACGGGACGTCGGCGACGTTGAGCACGCCGAGTTTGGGCGTCTTGCTCACAGGGACGAGCCTATGCAGGGGTGACCGGGCGCCGCGCTCCTATCGCGGAATGGGGGGTATTCCGCGCGGTGCGCAGCACCCGGCCACCATCACTGGAACGCCGCCGGCTCCTAGGGGGGAGGAGATCAACGCCGGCGTTCCCGCACCTGCACAGCGTCGGCTCGCCGACACCACACAGGTGAGACTCCGGGTGCCCTTGGACAGACGTTGCCCGGGAACACCCACGACCCGAAAAATAGCAGGCGCCGGGCAGCCGGGATTGCCGATTTCGGTCTCACTACCCCGATCTGGGGATAACGTGCGGGAACCGGCCATCGCGGCCCGGACGGTACGGCCGGACGCCCAACACCGCACTGGCCGGCAGCGGGCCGTACAGATGCGGGAACAGCATCGACTCGGGATCGCCCGGAACACCCGGTTCCCAGCGCAGCGGTGCAACCAGCGCGGCGCGGTCGACGTAGAGCAGAACCAGATCGGACCGGCCGGCGAAGATCCGGTTCGCCGGCAGGTGCACCTGCTGCTGAGTCGAGAGGTGGACAAATCCCACCTCGCGCAGCGATTCGGGTCGTACCTCCCCCGCCGCGCGGGCCACGTCCCAGTCCCGCTGCCCGCAGAGATGGACGAGTGGTTCGGGGCCCGGGTCCTTGTCGCCCATGCCCACCAGACTGCACGACGACCCGCCTACTGCAACACTGACGGGGTGAGACACGACACATCATTGAAACCCGGGAACACCGCTGGCTGCCCGAACGTCTGAGACAGTAGAGATATCTTGATCGCCCGCAGGGTCGCTGAGCACCTTTGGAGGAGCCGATGAACGCAACGTTGACTAGCCCGGAGATGACCAGGGCTGACCGCTGCGACCGCTGCGGCGCGGCTGCCCGGGTACGGGCCACGCTTCCCTCCGGTGCCGAGTTGCTGTTCTGCCAGCACCACGCCAACGAGCACCAGGCCAAGCTGATCGAGCTGGACGCGGTGATCGAAGTCAGTCAGGCCGACGCCTAGCCCCCGCGCGGCCGCGTAGCAGGACACCCTGGGCGGTTGTACGGCATGCTCCGAGATTCATGACGGAAACTCCGCCAGCTAAGCCGACACGCCACCATGCATGGCGGATCACCAAACGGACACTGTCCAAAAGCTGGGACGACTCGATCTTCTCGGAGTCGGCTCAGGCCGGTTTCTGGTCAGTGCTGTCGTTGCCACCCCTGCTGCTCGGGATGCTGGGCAGCCTCGCCTACATAGCCCCGCTGTTCGGTCCGGACACGCTGCCGGCCATCCAGCAGCAGCTGATCAGTACCTCGAACAGTTTCTTCTCCAAGAACATCGTCAGCGAGATCATCGAGCCGACGATCCGTGACATCGTCCAGGGCGCCCGCGGCGAGGTGGTCTCCCTGGGTTTTGTCATCAGCTTGTGGGCCGGGTCCTCCGCCATCTCGGCATTCGTCGACTCGGTGGTGGAGGCCCACGACCAAACCCCGTTGCGCCATCCGGTGCGACAGCGGTTCTTCGCCCTCGGCCTGTACATGGTGATGCTGATCTTCGTCATCGTGGCCGCACCGTTCGTGGCCCTGGGTCCGCGCACGATTGCCGGGCATATCCCGGACAGCTGGGACAACGTGCTGCAATTCGGCTATTACCCGATGTTGGCGATGGGACTGCTGGTGGCGGTCACGATCCTCTACCGGGTTTCGCTGCCGCAACCGCTCCCCACCCACCGACTGGTGTGGGGAGCACTGTTGGCCACCACGGTGTTCGTGGTGGCCACTGCAGGATTGCGCGTGTATCTGCAGTACATCACCCGCACCGGCTACACCTATGGCGCCCTGGCAACCCCGATCGCGTTCCTGCTGTTCGCGTTCTTCCTGGGATTCGCCATCATGATTGGTGCCGAACTCAATGCGGCGATCGAAGAGGAGTGGCCCGCTCCCGAACCACACTGGCGCCGGTGGCGGGCCCGACGTCAGGTCGCGACCGACACGGTGAACGCACCGGAGCAGGCGTTCCCGGACACACCAGGGCCGCACGCTGAACCGGTCGCGGTCAGCCCTTCTTGAGCGACTCGTAAATTTTCTTGCAGTCCGGGCACACCGGTGAACCGGGCTTGGCTGCGCGGGTCACCGGGAAAACCTCACCGCACAGGGCCACTACATGGGTCCCCATGACGGCACTCTCGGCGATCCGGTCCTTTTTGACGTAGTGGAAGTGCTTGGGCCTGTCGGCGTCACTACCGTCGTCGACGCGTTCGTCGCTGTCGGTGCGCTCGATCGTATCGGTCTGCATCACGCCATTGTGCCCGTAGAGATCCCGTCGTGGTAAGTCGGTCGCGGTAAGACAGATGTAAGAAAGTCGCTCGTTCGACAGTGCCCTGGTGTGGAACAGTGAGGGAATGGATCGGGAATTGGGTTTCGACGACGAAGGCCAGCCCGTGCTGATCACCAGGGCCGAATACTCCTACGAGGAGCAGCACCGAGCGCGGGTTCGCAAGTACCTCAAACTGATGTTCTGGCGCATCCCGGCCTTCATCGCCGCCGCAGTCGCCTACGGCATTTGGCACAACGGCCTGATCTCGCTGGCCATTCTCGCTGCGTCCATTCCGCTGCCGTGGATGGCGGTGCTGATCGCCAACGACCGTCCGCCGCGTCGGGCCGAAGAACCTCGCCGCTTCCCGGATGCACCACTGCGGACCGCGTTGTTCCCGAGCGCCGAACGGCCCGCGCTGGAGTCGGGCTTCGCTGCGAACTCGCAACCCCACGCCGGCGAACCCGGCGACGACCATTCCCGCTGACCCGATTCGGCCCGCGTTCTCAGCACATTCTTAAATCGTCTGACTGTCCGCCCACGTCAAAGGGTATGAGACAGACGAAAGCCGGGAACTCTTCCTCCTAGTCGGACGTTGAACCAGTCGACAGTCGGAGCCGACCAGGAGGCACCCATGGCTAACGCCACCACCACTCGGATTGACAGTGACTTGGACGCTCAGAGTCCAGCCGCGGACCTCGTCCGCGTGTATCTGAACGGTATCGGCAAGACCGCTCTGCTCAGCGCCGAGGACGAGGTCGAACTGGCCAAGCGCATCGAGGCCGGACTGTACGCCCAGCATCTGCTGCAGACCCGTAAGCGGATGGGCGAGAACCGCAAACGTGACCTGTCCATCATCGTCCGGGACGGGCAGGCCGCCCGTCGGCACCTGCTGGAGGCCAATCTCCGGCTGGTGGTGTCGCTGGCCAAGCGCTACACCGGCCGGGGCATGCCGCTGCTCGACCTCATCCAGGAGGGGAATCTGGGCCTGATCCGCGCGATGGAAAAGTTTGACTACACCAAGGGCTTCAAGTTCTCCACCTACGCCACCTGGTGGATCCGCCAGGCCATCACCCGCGGGATGGCCGACCAGAGCCGCACCATTCGGTTGCCCGTGCACCTCGTTGAGCAGGTGAACAAGCTGGCCCGGATCAAGCGCGAGATGCACCAGAGCCTGGGTAGGGAGGCCACCGATGAGGAGTTGGCTGAGGAGTCGGGCATCCCGGTGACGAAGATCAACGACCTGCTGGAACACAGCCGCGACCCGGTGAGCCTGGACATGCCGGTCGGCAGCGACGAGGAGGCCCCGCTCGGCGACTTCATTGAGGACGCCGAGGCGATGTCGGCGGAGAACGCAGTGATCGCGGAACTGTTGCATACCGACATCCGGCACGTCCTGGCGACCCTCGACGAACGCGAACAACAGGTCATCCGGCTGCGATTCGGCTTGGACGACGGCCAGCCCCGCACCCTCGATCAGATCGGCAAACTGTTCGGCCTGTCGCGGGAGCGGGTACGTCAAATCGAACGCGAAGTGATGATCAAGTTGCGCAACGGCGACCGCGCCGAGCGGTTGCGCTCCTACGCCAGCTGATCGAGTTCTGTGAGCCAGTGCGCCCGCCGATACCCGGCGGGCGCACTGCGTACGGGCACCCGCCGGCCGCGACCGCAGCCCATTGCCGCAGCTAGGCAAGTAGACTCGCGGTGCGACGAAGGGTGTCCTAATGAACGATCTGGTCGATACCACCGAGATGTACCTGCGCACGATCTATGACCTCGAGGAGGAGGGCCTGATCCCGCTGCGGGCACGGATCGCTGAGCGGCTGGAACAGAGCGGCCCGACGGTGAGCCAGACGGTGTCGCGGATGGAGCGCGACGGCCTGCTGCGGGTCGCCGGTGATCGCCACCTTGAACTGACCGAGAAGGGGCGCCGACTGGCGATCTCGGTGATGCGTAAGCACCGCCTGGCCGAGCGCCTGCTGGTCGACATCATCGGCCTGCCGTGGGAAGAAGTGCACGCCGAGGCCTGCCGTTGGGAGCATGTGATGAGCGAGGACGTCGAGCGTCGGCTCGTGCAGCTCCTCGACAACCCCACCGTCTCACCCTTCGGCAACCCGATCCCGGGCCTGGGATTGCTCGGCCTTGATGAGGCCGACATCAAGCGGGACGGTGCGAACCTGGCGCGTTTGACCGAGCTGCCGGTCGGTGACTCGGTGGCGGTTGTGGTGCGCCAACTGACCGAGCATGTGCAGGGAGACGTCGAATTGATCGGCCGCCTCAAGGAGGCCGGCATCGTTCCCAATGCCCGCGTTGTGGTGCGGAACAGTCCCGATGGCGACGTCACGATCGTGGTGGGCGGCCACGAGAACGTCCTGCTGCCGCATGAGATGGCCCACGCAGTCAAGGTTGAAAAGGTCTAAACCGCACGGCCGAACGCACGCCGCGGCGGGATGCTGACACCCAGCCGCCGCGCCAAGCGGTAACCGGTGCCGGCGAGCTCACGGATCTGCTCGGGCCGCATCCCGGATTGCAGCGCGGTATCGAGCATGCCGGCCATCCGGTGGTCCGGGCTACTGCGCAGCGCAGCCTCCAAAGACAATCCCGCGAGCGGCCCATCGCCTCTCGCGTAGGCCGAAAATGCCAGCAACACAAGTGCTTCCACTCTCCATGGCTCCGGCAGGAAGCGGGCCAGCACCGCCCACAACGATTCGGCGGCGGCGGCGTCCACGCCGACCGCCAATGCGTACAGCGTGTCGCGTACCGCTACGTCGGTCAGCCCGCAGGCCAACCGGGCCAGCTCATCGTCGCTGAGTTCGGCGCCCTCGCGCACCCTGGCCGCCAGCGCCAACGCAGTCTGGACGTCGCTCCGGCCGCAGCCGTCCGGATCGGCTTCCCAGGCGGCCTTGCGCACCGCGGCCTGGGCACGGATCGGATCGGCCAACGCGGCGGACCGGTCCGGGTCGGCGACCGCGATGACCGCTTTCAGATCGGCGCGTCGGGGATAGAGCCGTCTACCGTCGAGCACAGCGGCGGCGGCAAGCGGCGATGCAGTGGGGTCCTCGACGGCCCCGCCGGCGCCGCAACCATCGACACAATGCCAGCGTCCGCCCGATTCAACCCGGTCGACCACGTGCGCGGCGTAGAGCGCGATGTGGTGGTCCTCGAGCGCTGCGGTCAGCGCATCGCATAACCTGCGGTGATCGACCTCACAGACCGGGCACAGCGCGCCATCGACATCGACGATGACTGCTACCACCGTGTCTGCACCCGACGTCGCGGCGACCTCGGCCAATCGTCCGACATTGTCGATGAGATCCTCAGCCAGGTCAGCACGCATCACCGCGCCCATCCGCCCTTGTTCGAGGGAGACGATGACCAGCGATTTCTCCGGGACGAAGCCCAGCACAGCGGGCAGCGCCGCAATCAGCGCGCCGGGCTTGGTGAAGCGGAATTCAGGGTCGGGTAACTCAGGGTGGGGTGTAGTCATGCCCCGACGTTGTCAGCGCAGTCCGTCGGACCACCCGCGGCGGGAGTTCCTCACGTCGACGGTTGTGCATGAACCCGGCGTTGGGGACAGCATTTAGGGTTGCGGGAACGAGTACCGCCGCCCGTGCGTTGTGTAGCGAGGTGCTTCATACCGCAGGTGTATTGAGCAAGGAGGCACACCTTGGCTGACGATCGCGGCCCCATCCACCGGCCAGACCGGATGTACGAGTTGGAGATCCCGGCCCCGCAGCTGGCGTCGACCGATGGACGCGGGCCGGTGTTGATCCATGCGCTCGAGGGTTTCTCGGATGCGGGGCACGCCGTGCGGTTGGCTGCCGAGCACCTCAAGAGTTCGATGGACACCGAACTCGTCGCGTCCTTCGCGATCGACGATCTGCTCGACTACCGGTCCCGCCGGCCGACGATGACGTTCAAGACCGACCATTTCACCCACTACGAGGATCCGCAGCTCAGCCTTTACGCACTGCGGGACTCCCTCGGTACGCCCTTTCTTCTCCTGGCCGGACTGGAGCCGGACCTGCAGTGGGAGCGCTTCATCACCGCTGTGCGATTGCTCGCCGAACGGCTGGGTGTCCGGCGCACCATCGGCCTGGGAGCTATCCCGATGGCGGTTCCGCACACCCGCCCGGTGAGCATGACAGCGCATTCGAACAATCGCGATCTCATCGCCGACCACCAGCCCTGGGTAGGCGAGGTCCAAGTGCCCGGCAGCGTGTCGAATCTGCTCGAGTTCAGAATGGCCCAGCATGGGCACGAGGCCGTCGGGTTCACCGTCCACATACCGCACTACCTGGCCCAGACCGACTATCCTGCCGCCGCGGAGGCACTGCTGGAACAGGTCGCCGAGTCGGCATCGTTGCAGTTCCCGTTGACCGCCCTGCATGAGGCCGCCGCAGCGGTGCGCAGCAAGATCGACGAGCAGGTGGAGGCCTCCGACGAGGTCGCCCAGGTCGTCGGTGCACTGGAACGCCAGTACGACGCATTCGTCGCCGCCCAGGAGAACCGTTCGCTGCTGGCCCGCGACGAGGATCTGCCCAGCGGAGAGGAACTCGGCGCCGAGTTCGAACGGTTCCTGGCCCAGCACACGGACGAGTTCAAGGACCCGGGCACCGACGGGGATTGAGCCAGACGGCGTAGGGTCGTTTTATGGGCGTCGACGTGGCCGTGCTACGAGTGTTCACCGATGCGGACGGCGCATTCGGCAACCCTCTTGGGGTGGTCGACGCCGCCACCATACCGGCCGCGCAGCGGCAAGCCGTCGCCACCGAATTGGGTTACAGCGAAACGATATTCATCGATCTGCCGGAGAACGGTTCCACTACCGCTCACGCCCATATCTTCACCCCCGCCACTGAGCTGCCGTTCGCCGGTCATCCCACCGTCGGGGCGGCATGGTGGCTGCGCGAGCGAGGCACACCGGTCAACACCTTGCAGGTGCCGGCAGGCATCGTCCAGGTCCGCTTCCCCGATAACCTGACCGCCGTGGTGGCCCGCTCGGAGTGGGGGCCGGAATTCGCCATCCACGACCTTGCGTCGGTGGACCAGGTGCTCGCTGCCGATCCCGCCGACTACGCCGACGACGCGTACCACTACCTGTGGGCCTGGGTCGACCACGACAGCGGGCACATCCGGTCGCGGATGTTCGCCAATGAGCTCGGCGTTCCCGAAGATGAGGCCACCGGCGCGGCGGCGATCCGAATCACCGACCATCTGAGCCGCGATCTGCGCATCACGCAGGGCAAGGGGTCGGACATCGTCACCAAGTGGAATCCGGAAGGCTGGGTCCAAGTGGCCGGACGAGTGGTCAGCGACGGCATCCAGCACCTGGGATGACGGTTCAGCGTGCGGTCCCGACCTCACGATGCGCGCGCAGTGCCTCGATCTCGCGTTCAAAATCCTCGGCCGACGAAAAGGACCGGTACACCGAGGCAAACCTGAGATAGGCGACCTCGTCCAACTCCCGCAACGGGCCCAGGATGGCCAGGCCCACCTCGTGGCTGGGCACCTCCGGCGAACCGGCCGCCCGTACCGCGTCCTCGACCTGCTGAGCCAGCAGGCTCAGCGCATCATCATCGACATGCCGCCCCTGGCATGCACGGCGGACGCCGCTGACCACCTTCTCCCGACTGAACGGTTCAGTCACGCCGCTGCGCTTGACCACGGCTAGCACCGCGGTTTCGACGGTCGTGAATCGCCGGCCACACTCCGGGCAGGAGCGGCGGCGTCGAATGGCCAGGCCCTCGTCCGCCTCGCGGGAGTCGACCACCCGGGAATCGGGGTTGCGACAGAAAGGACAGTGCATGACCACTCCCTCTCCCCCACCATGAACCACCCCGGACGTCTGCGAGCCTACCCGGGCCCGGCCCCGGACTGCCATCACCGCACGGCCCGGATGACCGCCCATCTCAGTTGCCGGAGCTGCGGTTTCGACGATCATCGCGGTGCAGCCACAATCAGCCGACCGGCGCGATCAGCGTCCGGCCGGCAGTGACCGACACCGAATCCAGTTTGTTGAGGTCACGGATCCGCTCCACCGTCTGGATGACCGGCACGTCGGGCGCGATGCGCCCCGCGAACTGCTGAAGCGTCTCGCCAGCGTGGATTTCGACCACCGCGAGCCGATCCAGAACGGGCGCGGACGCGGCCCCGGCGGCTCGCTGTGCGCCGGACTGCGCCAAGGCCCCCAACCACAGGGTGATCAACGCGGCCAGACCGGCCAGCGCAATGGTCACCGTGGTGCTCACCGGCCGGCGGGAGCGTGGCGTGCAGGACCACCCATGGGAAGCTGAGCCGGACGGAGCCGAGGACCTCGCAACACCGCTGCCCCGGTACTGCAGCGATGCGACCGCGGGCCGATTCTGGCCGGGGCGCTGCCGACCTGGGCGGACGACGGGACGGCGCCGGGTATCGGGCCGTGGGGACCATGCCCCGTTCCAGTCCAGCTGATGCCGGTCGTCTAGGACTGTCATTGGGAGGTTCCTTCCTACGGGCGTTCGCTCTTGTGTTCGAATGTACTCGATCACATGTTCGATATTCGAACATCTGATCGGGCGTGTCCGAACCATACGACGGGGCCCCGACAAGCCCGGCGCGCACGAGTCCGGGCCGGCCCGGAAAGCGACACGCTCGAACACATGTTTGATAATCGGGCGGATCCCGGCTAGATTCGGGCCCATGACCGACAGCACGAGAACACCGGCAACCCGCGAGGGCGCGGCCGGCCTCACCGAACGACAGCGCACCATTCTCGAGGTCATCCGGGCATCGGTGACCAGTCGCGGCTACCCGCCGAGTATCCGGGAGATCGGTGATGCGGTCGGACTGACCTCGACCTCATCGGTAGCGCACCAATTGCGCACCCTCGAACGCAAGGGCTACCTGCGCCGCGACCCGAACCGGCCGCGGGCCGTCGACGTACGGGGCACCGAGGATACGACCCCATCGGCGGTCACCGATGTCGCGGGTTCCGACGCACTGCCGGAACCGACGTTCGTCCCGGTCCTTGGGCGGATCGCCGCAGGCGGACCGATTCTGGCCGAAGAGGCGGTCGAGGATGTCTTCCCGCTGCCGCGCGAACTCGTCGGCGAGGGGTCGCTGTTCCTGCTCAAGGTGGTCGGCGAGTCGATGATCGACGCAGCGATCTGCGACGGTGACTGGGTGGTGATCCGTCAGCAGAACGTCGCCGACAACGGAGATATCGTCGCGGCGATGATCGACGGCGAAGCGACTGTCAAGACCTTCAAGCGGACCGCGGGTCAGGTGTGGCTGATGCCGCACAACCCGGCGTTCGACCCGATCCCGGGCAACGAGGCCGCCATCCTGGGCAAGGTCGTGACGGTGATCCGCAAGGTCTGAACCTTGGGTTCCCGCCGACCGTCAGCGGCGGCCGTTGGCTACTCGGGTGCCTTTACAAAGCCGTTGGCCTGTGCCAGGTCCTCGCTGGCGAACCAGACTTCGGGGATCGTGTTGTCGTAGAGCGCTGACTCCGGGGTGTAGTACAGACCCGAGTGTGTGTTGCCCTTGATGTAGTAGCCCTCCGGGGCTTGGTACGGATCGGCAAGTGGCAGATGAATCGCGGGCCGCCACGGATCGTCGGCCGGCTGTTCCTGATACCCGTCGCCACCGTCGGCCTCAGCAACAACCTCGGTCTCGGTGACCTCGACGACCT
>Ga0209986_10001337_pt1 | contig 23627 bp, 20 predicted proteins | sample BlataG_FD_183168 | JGI IMG/M metagenome (GOLD analysis project Ga0209986, IMG submission 183168) | Deep subsurface microbial communities from Black Sea to uncover new lineages of life (NeLLi) - Black_00105 metaG (SPAdes) (version 2) | ecosystem: Environmental > Aquatic > Marine > Oceanic >... | reverse complement strand
AAAAGCCTGCCACAGCTTATGGTAAAATCCAGCTTTTTTTACTTCCTGAATAAGAATTTCATCCGCTTCTCTTAAAATCCTGATTCTCTCCTGAGTTACTTCTCCTACAATCCTTACAGCTAAACCAGGCCCTGGAAAAGGATGTTGAGAGATAAAATCCTTATCAACGCCCAACTCAAAAGCCAAAGTACGTACCTCATCTTTAAAAAGCTCCTTAAGAGGTTCAATCAGCGTAAACTTTAAACACTTCGGCAAGCCTCCTACATTGTGATGAGATTTAATGATAGAAGAAGGCCCTTTTACAGGATTGCTTTCAATCACATCAGGGTAAATTGTTCCTTGGGCCAAAAATTCTACTTTTCCAATCCCTTTTGCTTGTTCCTCGAAAATACGAATGAACATTTCTCCAATAATTTTTCTTTTTCTTTCAGGGGAAGTTACTCCTTTAAGTCCCTCCAGAAACAAATCTGAAGCATCAACGCCGATAACCTTGAGAGTTAATTGACTTCTGAGTTTCTCCATTAAATCTTGATACTGTCCTTTCCTTAAAAGGCCATTATTTACAAAAATACAAAAAAGATTATCTTTGACCGCCTTCTGGACAAGCAATGAGGTTACCAGTGAATCAACCCCTCCGCTGAGACCACAAATAACCTTTTTCTCTCTCACGAGACTCTGTATTTCTTCTGTCTTTTTCTCGATAAAAGACCCCAGGCTCCATTCCCCTTTAAGGCCGGAGAGACGGAAGAGAAAATTTGATAAAATCTTTTTGCCCTCTTTGGAATGAATGACCTCAGGATGAAACTGGACTCCATAAAGTTTCTGCTGGCGGGATTCAATGACTGCACCTTTGGAGTTGACAGTCTTTCCTGAAATGATAAAACCTGGAGGCGCTTTTTCCATCCTGTCTCCGTGACTCATCCAGACCTGACTCTTATCCTTGATTCCTGAAAGCAATCCTCCTCTGTCCATCACGTCCAAAAAAGCAAAACCATACTCTCTTTTCTTAGAAGGGAAAACCTCTCCCCCCAAAAGATAAGCTAAAACCTGGAGCCCGTAGCAAATACCCAATATCGGAATTCCCATCCTGAAAATCTCTCTGGAAAGCGTGGGAGCCCCTTCATCGTAGACACTCTGAGGACCTCCAGAGAGGATAATAGCAGAAGGATTTTCCTTTTTTAACTTAGAAAGAGAAACACTATAAGGAAATATTTCTGAAAAAACACTCAACTCCCTTATCTTTCTTGCTATTAATTGAGTGTATTGAGAGCCAAAATCAAGGACAACAACTTTTTCCATGTCTCGATTTTAGCAGAGGATTTTTGGGTTGTAAACTATAACATATTTTTTTTGCAAAAAAGGAAATTTGACTTCAATTTCCTATTAATTTATAGTTATTTTTGATATGGAATGGGAAATAATTGCCCGAGATTTAACATTCTCCACTCCTTCTAAAATCGTCCTCCTTGTAATAGATGGATTGGGCGGACTCCCCCTTAAAGACAAAACAGAGCTTGAAGCTGCTCATACGCCTCATTTAGATGATTTGGCTCAAAAGAGTGTCTGTGGCCTAACTGACCCAGTATTAATGGGCATTACTCCTGGAAGTGGGCCTGCCCATCTGTCTCTTTTTGGCTATGATCCTTTGAAGTACACCTTGGGACGGGGCATCCTTGAAGCCCTGGGCCTTGGCCTAGAGGTAGAAAAAAATGATTTAGTAGCTCGAGGCAATTTTGCTACTTTGAAAAATAATCTTATCGTTGACCGGAGAGCTGGAAGAATTCCCAGCAAAGAGAATGAAAATTTATGCAGAAAGATCAATTCTTTTATCGGAAAAAGAAAAAACCCTCAAATAACTCTTTATCCGGGAAAAGAACACAGGTTTGTGGTCAAATTTAAGGCAGAAGGGCTTTCTGACTCTTTATCCGATGCTGATCCTCAAAAAGAAAATATGCCCCGTTTACCTGCTCGGCCTCTTTCTCCAGAGTCCGAAAAAACAGCCCAAATAGTAAATACTTTTCTCGATGAGGTTACCTACTTCTTGAAAGACTCTCCCAAGGCAAATACCATCCTGTTGAGGGGGTTCTCCAAATTACCCTCGCTTCCAACCATGAAGGAACTGTATAAATTAAAGGCTGCCTCCATCGCTCATTACCCCATGTATAAAGGCCTGGCAAGGCTGGTAGGCATGGATCTTATAAAAACAGGGCCTCAATTAAACCACCTCTTCGATTCCCTGGAGGAATGCTTCCAAAACTATGATTTTTTCTTTGTCCATGTAAAAAAAACAGATTCTGCTGGAGAAGACGGAGATTTTGCCTCAAAAAAAGCATCCATTGAAGAAGTAGATACCTTTATTCCCCGCCTTCTTGCTCTGAAGCCTGATGTTTTAGTGGTTACCTCTGACCATTCCACACCGTCGCTTTTGAAATCCCATTCCTGGCACCCGAACCCCTTTCTCCTCCACTCCAAAACTGCCCAATCTGACAAGGTTACTCGATTCTCAGAGAAAGAGTGCAGCCTGGGCTATTTGGGGCGATTTCAGGCTATTTATGCCATGCCCTTGATGTTAGCCCATGCCCTAAAAATGAAAAAATTTGGAGCTTAACATTATAATGTTCAAAAAAAAGTCCTTATGGCTGTTTCTCCTCCTCTTCCTGTCCCTTTTTTCATTTTTAAGCCCTGACTCAAGAGTTGAAATATACAGTCTTCGCCATTGGACTCATCCTCTCTTTACTCGAGTTGTTATCGATGTCGGAAAGTTAAGAGAATATATCAACAACGAGCTTCCATCACCTGATCGAATTTATGTTGATATCTATCAGGCCAAGCTGAATCCAATTCTGCACGGAAAGACTTACCTTGTTAAAAATGACTATATCAGCCAGATTCGTATCGCCCAAAAGACAAGCTCTACGGTCCGGACAGTTATCGACCTCGATTTTAAAAAAATCAAACACTACCGGGTGTTCCATCTCTTTGACCCTTTCAGGATTATCATCGATATCTATCCCAGAGGAAAAAACCTGAGTTCCTCCCCGCCTCAGCCTACAGAATCAGGCTATAGTATGATAAGGCAGTTGGGATTGGGCATTCGAAGAGTTGTTATCGACCCCGGACATGGAGGCTCAGACCCAGGATGTATCGGGAAAAGGGGATTACAGGAAAAAAAAGTTGTTCTTGACGTATCCCTGCGTTTAAAGAAACTTTTGAGCTCAAAAAAAGATTTGGAAGTGATCTTAACCAGAGAAACAGACATTTTTTTACCGCTCGAAGACAGGACTGTTATTTCAAACCAGAAACAGGCAGATATATTCATCTCTATCCATGCCAATGCCAATCCTGACAAGAAGCGCTCCGGCGTAGAAACTTTTTACCTAAATTTCAGCCAGGACCCATCGGTCAATGAAATAGCTGCCAGAGAAAATGCCACCTCCACCAAAAACATCGGTGAAATGATGGAAATTATCAACAAAATCGTCCAAAACAGCAAAATTGTGGAATCAAAAGAACTGGCTAAGAAAATCCAAAAAAATCTGGTGACGTGTCTCTCCAAAAAATTCACCAGTATTAAAGACCGCGGTGTTAAAGGAGGCCCTTTCTGGGTTCTTATAGGCGGCGAGATGCCTTCAGTCCTGGTGGAAATATCTTATCTCAGTAACATTCAAGATGAATCGAGACTAAAAAACCCTCGCTACCTTCAGCAGATTGCCCAGGGAATTTATGAGGGAATAAAGGAATACATCCATTCATTGGGGAAAGGATAAATATACGATGAAAAGAAGAGATTTTTTTAAAAACATAGCTTTTGGAAGCCTTGTTTTAAACTTAAGCCCTGCTCTTCTGGCTGAAGAGAAAAACTTCCCTGATTTGGCTCTTGTCCAGGGCGAATCTCCTGAGTTGATAACAAGAAAAGCCATCGCTTCCCTGGGAGGAATAGAGCGCTTTGTTTCTAAAGGAGATGTCATTTTAGTAAAACCTAATATTGGTTGGGACAGAACTCCCAAACAAGCTGCCTGTACTAACCCAAATGTGGTCAAGACTCTGGTGGAGCTAAGCTTAGAAGCAGGGGCAAAAGAAGTAAAAGTCATAGACAACCCCTGCAACCAGGCAAAAAGAACATATATTCGCTCTGGGATTGCCGAGGCTGCTAAAAAAGCCGGAGCAAAAGTTCTCTTCCCCAACCCTCATCGCTTAAAAAAAATTCCTCTAAAGGGAGAATGGCTTAAGGAGTGGGAAGTTTATACTGATTTTATCGAAGTCGATAAAATAATAAATGTTCCTATCGCCAAAACTCACAGCCTGTCAAGACTGACAATGGGTATGAAAAACTGGTTAGGAGCTCTGGGAGGAAACAGGAGTCAGCTCCACCAGAAACTTGACCAGGTTATGATAGATTTAGCTGCTTTTTTCAAACCCTGCTTATCAGTTTTAGACGCCTACCGCATTCTCATCAGGAATGGGCCTCAAGGAGGCAGGCTCTCTGATGTAAAACTCTACAAAACTGTAGTTGCCGGAATAGATTATGTGGCTGTTGATGCTCTGGGAACGACTTTTTTCGGAATAAATCCTTCGGAGATGCCCTTCCTAAGACTTGCTCACCAAAAAGGGCATGGAGAAATCAACTTAGAGAAGCTAAAAATTGAAAAAAGAACAGTCTAAAAAATACAGATTTATCCAAATCCTCCGTATTCTCAGCCAAACAATTTTTTTCCTCCTTTTTATCTATCTTTTTTTGGGAACTCATTTTACGGGAGAAGACTACATCGGAAGAGTTGAAATATTTTTTCACTTTGACCCTCTCCTGGCTTTAGCAACTTTTATCGCCTCCCGCACAGTCTTAGCTTCCTTTGCTCTCGCAGCTATCACCATAGTGATAACCTTTGTCTTAGGACGGGTAGTCTGCGGCTGGGTATGTCCTCTCGGTTCAGTGCATCAGTTTATCTCTTTTATTTTTAAAAAAACAAAGCTTTTAAAACCTAAAAATGCCCAGGATAATCATTTAGTCTGGAAATACTACCTGCTGATTTTTATTCTCGTTGGCACCCTCTTCTCCCTCGACCTTATCGGAATCTTTGACCCCCTCTCCTTGCTTTACCGCTCTTTTACAGTGGCCATATTCCCGGCCTTAAGCTATGGCTTTGAGGCCTTCGTCGGATTTCTCTATCAGATAAACATCTCTTCCCTTGGAGACACTCTTGCCCAGTTCTTCGAGAATTTGGCCCTTAACTCCACCTTTCGCCAGGGCTTTTTTATAGGAACAATCTTTATCGGCATCTTGCTTTTAAACCTAACCAGGGAAAGATTCTGGTGCCGCTATCTCTGTCCTTTAGGAGCTTTTCTGGGCCTTCTTTCAAGATGGAACGTTGTTAAACTCAAGATAGATTCCCAGAAATGTATAAAATGCGATCTCTGCAACATTCACTGTCAAACTCAAGCCTCGCCCTTCCCTGAGGAAAAATGGAAAAGTTCTGAATGTGTTTACTGCTATACCTGCAGTTCCATTTGTCCTACCAGCGCTATTGGATTTCCTTTAGAGTCTACTCCTGAAAAAATTGAAAAAGTGAATCTTTCTCGAAGAAAGCTTATTTTCACTTCTCTTTTAGCTGCTTTTGCTGTTCCCTTTTTCCGTATCTCTCCTGCCTCAAAGCGATCCTCACCAAAATTGATCAGACCTCCAGGAGCCCTTCCCGAGGAGAAATTCCTCCAAAAATGCGTTAAGTGCGGCGAATGCATGAAGGCCTGCCCTACCAACGCCCTGCAACCAGCTCTTGCAGAAGCAGGACCGGAAGGAATCTGGACACCTATTCTTGTTCCAAAAATTGGTTATTGTGAATACTACTGTTCTCTCTGCACCCAGGTTTGCCCCACAGGAGCCATAAAAGAGCTAACCATAGAAGAAAAAACACAGGTCAAGATAGGTTTGGCCTGGGTCGATAAAGATCGCTGTATTCCTTACAACCTTGGCACTCCCTGTATTGTCTGCGAAGAGCATTGCCCGACTTCTCCTAAAGCCATAAAATTAGTGAGGATAGAAGTCATGCTTCCTGATGGCACCATAAAAACTCCCGTAGCTCCAGTAATCAACACAGACCTCTGTATTGGCTGTGGAATTTGTGAAAACAAATGCCCTGTTATGGATAAACCTGCTATTTATGTCACCAGCATCGGGGAGAGCCGCTCCGAGCAAAACCAGCTCTTCCTTCCCCTTCTCAAAGAAGATTCAAAGACTTCAACCGAGCCCTTTTAATACATTCCAAAATAACTTCTTTTCCAACAAATCAATTTCTTATTCTTTTTCCTCACCGAACAGACCTGCAGTCAATTTCTCCCACATTCCATCCGGACTTTCCAATTTTTCTACACCCTCGAGTAAATCTTTTAACTCAAGGATTTCTTCAGCAACTATAAGATTTGCCAATTGCTTGTTATCTGAGTCTGTAGTTAGCTCAATTCCTTTATTTTCCTGGACAAGGGTAATGCAGATATTTTCCTTTTTTATATGATAGATTAGCCTGTCCAAGTTCAATCGATGAACAAAAAAATCTTCATTCTGAAAAGCTTGCAGGATGCGGGAACGAATAAAGTCGGTAATATATACAGAAGGGAATTTAATCTTAAGACAAAAGCCTTTTTCTTCTTCCTTGATTAACTTCTTATCTCGCAAACCAGTTCCGCCTTCGAAACTCTTAATTAAGAGAGGCGGAGCAATAATACTGGCGATAAGAAGTGTCATTATAGCTATGCCAAACATATCCTGTCCAATTGCACCAGCCGAAAGTCCAATGCCGGCCACTATAAGGGTAACCTCACCCCTGGGAAGCATGCCAGCACCTATCCTGAAAGATCCTTTTAAATTAAACCCTGAAAAATAAGCAGGAATTCCACACCCGACTATTTTCCCCAATATGGCACAGGCAGTATAAATTATTCCAAAAACGATGATGCCCTTTAAGGCAGAAAAATTAACCATCATTCCCATTACACAGAAAAATACAGGTACTAAAAACTGATAAACTCCTTGCAGTCTTTCCTGCAGCTCATTGGCCATATCTGTCTGCGAGAACGAAAGTCCTACAATATAAGCTCCGATAATCATGGCAAGTCCTGCCATTTCAGCAAGCCCTGCCAGAAAAAGCGCCAGGCCAAGAACTACACCTGCAATGGCTTCATTCGACTTGAACCACTTCAATTTTTTTGAAATCTTCTTAGCAAAAAGTATCCCTAAAACAGTACAGATAAGCCAGAACCCAAAAGCCTTTAAAGCAATGATCCCTATTTTTCCCCAATATATCTCTCCTCCACTTGCACCTATTTTTGAAATACCTACAACCACAGCCAGAATAATAATACCCAGCACATCATCCAGGACAGCCCCTGCCAGGATGGTAACACCTTCAGGCGAGGAGAGTTTCCTTTTTTCGCTAAGTATCCTCGCTGTAATACCTACAGATGTCGCTGTAGAGAGAGTGCCAAGAAACAGGGCTACAGGAGACATAAAGGAATCCACTCCTGGTAGAAGAAGAACAGCAATCATGTCTCCAAGAAAAAAGGATAAAATAACCCCCCCGATTCCCACTAAGGACCCTATACGAGAAAACTTAAGAAAGGTCGGCAGATCTGTTTCAAGCCCAGCCAAAAAAAGCAGAACAATAGAGGCAACAACGGCAAGACCATATAATTCCGTGCTTACGGGCAGAACAGATTCTATCCTGGGGAAAAGTGGTTGATTTAAAAACGGGAGAGAAAATGATCCTAAGGCATATGGGCCTATAACCATCCCAGCTACAAGCTCTCCCAGGACCTTGGATTGTTTTAAATAACGGCTGAATATAAGACCGAAGAATCTTACTGCAATCACAATAACAGCAAGCTGCAAAACCAGAATGGTCATAAGGTGTCCCATATCACGTCCTGACTCCTGGCCTGATGCAGAAGCAGAAACTACAGGAAGAACTAAGAAAAGAACCATAAAAACGCAACGTCTGTACAATATATAATTTCCTTTTTATATAAATATTTTGATGACTTCTTCTGTTGTTTTTGCTGTAAGAAACTTCTCTCGAGCTCTCGAATCCTTGAGAAGCTTGCTGACTTCAGCCAGAAACTGAAGGTGAGGGCCAGAACGGCTCAAAGGCGAGATAGTCATAACAAAAATAGTGGAGGATTGTTTGTCAATGGAATTAAAATCAACTCCCTCTTTTTTTCGAGCGATAGCAACCACTAATTGATTCACTGAATCGGTTTTTCCGTGAGGTATAGCAATGCCATTCTCCATGCCTGTAGACATTTTTTTTTCTCTTTCTAAAACAGCCTTCATTACTGCCTCTCTGTTTTTTATCTTACCACACCCTACCAGGCGATCTATAAGCTCTTCAATAATGGTTTCCTTTGAATCGGCTTCGAGCTCTAAGAATATATTATCATTTGTTAGTAATTTTTTTAGTTTTTTCCTCAACTTTCTTCCTTTAAAATTATTATAAGATAAAACGGTAAGCTCTTTAAGTCAATATATTAAAAAAGGAAGCATCTTTTTTTCCGTGATAAGAGATAAAGTAGTCACAACGAGGGGTAGGCGGTTTGAAGGCACGCTCGCTTTGTCCCAGCGAGCCAAAGCGGCTCGATTCAGGCTTCGCTCTTCCTCCCTCCAGTCGGAAACCGTGCCCGCTCAGCCTTCATACGACCTTCTTCACCACCTACCCCTCGCTTGTCTTTCACTAATCACGGGAAAAAAGATGCTTACATTAAAAAAAATAGAATTGATTTTAAAAAGAAAATTGCTATAATAAAAAATAGCTATAAAAGGAGGAGAAAATGTTCAAGAAAATAATCTTTTGTTTGGTAATTATAAGTTTTGCTCTAGCCTTAACCCAAGTGAATGCTTTTATAAAAGCCGAAAAAGATTTCACTAAAGGCAAATTAACAAATTGTCAAAAAGTATGGAACCAATGGTTTAAAATCGAGCATGCACTTGCAAAAACCGATTTAAAAGATTGCTTAGAAAACGCAACTAACAAAGAAGAACGTGAAATATGCCAAAATACTTACAAAGATCGACTCAAAGAATTAAGAAAACAACGCAAAGAAAACAAGAAAGAGTGTGTGGAGTGTTTAAAAGCCAGTAATGATGTTTTTAAGGAAGCAAGAAAACAAGCCAAAGCTAATTTAGATACCTGCCTGGCAGGAGCCACAGAGAAAGAAGCTCGTAAAGTTTGCCGTGATCAATATAAAGAAGATCTTAAAAATGCCAGAAAAGACCGCAAAGAAGCACGGAAAGAATGTTTAAAAGTTGAAGAAATAGATTAATTAATAGTAATAAGCTATTTTCTCTATTCTGAAAAAACTTTCTTTAGTTCCTCTTTTAAGTGAGGGATAACCTGGAACAGGTCAGCCACAATACCATAGTCAGCAACTTTAAAAATCGGAGCTTCAGGGTCTTTGTTGACCGCAATAATATACTTTGAGGAGGACATACCAGCTAAATGCTGAATGGCGCCTGAAATCCCAAAAGCAAAATAAAGGTTAGGCGAAACAGTTTTTCCTGTCTGGCCGATCTGATGCTGATGATCAATCCAGCCCGAGTCCACAGCTGAACGAGAAGCTCCTACTGCTGAATGAGGAAGGATTGACGAAAGTTCCCTTAATAAATCAAAATTCTCTGATCCCTTTATCCCTCTTCCTCCTGATATAACAATTTCAGCCTCTGTAACATCCAGCTCTGCTCCTTCCTCTCTTACAATTTCAACAATCTTGCCCTTAATTTGATTTTCAGGAATAACAACATCCTTTTTGATAACCTCTCCTTGCTTGGAAGCAGGCTCTGCTAAAGGAAAGACATTTGGTCTTAAGGTAGCAATTTGAGGTGCAGACTTAAAGGTTAAAGTAGTAAAAGCTTTTCCAGCAAAGATTGGACGCGTTACCTCCAACTTTCCCCCTTTAGCTTCCGTCTTGGTACAGTCGGAAGCTAAGCTTACTTCCAATTTGGCCGCCACCCGCGGTGCTAAATCCTTTCCCCTGGCGCTCGCAGAAAAAAATATTACCTCTGGTTTAAGTTCTTCCACTAAAGAAACAAAAGCTCGAGCATAACTTTGGGCAGAATAATGACTTAAGAGAGAACTCTCCAAAACATAAACCTTAGAGGCCCCATATGGAAAAACTTCTGATGCTAAACTTTCCAGGTTGTGGCCTACAAAAACAGCTCCTGCTTCTGAATTCATTTCATCTGCTCTTCTTTTTCCCTCAGAGAGAGCCTCCAGGGATGACTTCTTTATTTTCCCCTCGCTTACTTCTATAAAAACTAAAATCATTTTTTCCTCCCCTCAGATAACTTTGGCTTCGCTGTGTAAAAGCTCCACCAGCTTCTTGGCAGCTTCTTCAGGCTCACCCTCTACAATCTTCCCAGCCTGCCTCGTAGGTGGACTCTCCATTTTGACAATTTCCAACTGGGGCAACAATTCTTCTTCTTTTAAATCCAAATCATTGAGAGAAACAACTGGAATCTCTTTCTTTTTAGCCATCATTATTCCTTTCAGTGTTTCATAACGAGGCTCATTCAACCCTTTCTGAGCACTTAAAACAGCAGGGAGGGAAAATTCTACCTTTTCTAATGCCCCTTCGATTTCACGGTGAGCAATTCCTCTACTTCCTTCTATCTCCAGCTTTGTCACCACATTAACCTGAGGCAACCCCAGCAGTTCAGCTACCATGGAAGGCACTTGGGTATTGTCAACTCCTACAGATTGCTTTCCAAAAAGCAGTAGATCAAAGTTTGAAAAATTTTTTCTGACAGTCTGAGATATAATTCTGGCTGTTCTATACCCATCGTAAGTCTCAGGTGTATCATCTTTAATAAGGACTGCTTCATCTGCTCCCATAGCTAAACATTTTTTTAAAATAATCAAAGCCTCTTCAGGCCCAACGGAAACAATCGTAACCTGTCCTCCTTTTCCTTCTCGTAGCCTGAGGGCTTCCTCCACCGCATATTCATCAAAAGGACTCAAAACAAAATTTAAACCTTCATCAATTATCGTATTTGTTTCAGCATTTATTCTTATCTTTGATTCTGTATCAGGAACTCTTTTTACAAAAACATAAATATTCACTCATTCCTCCTCAAATATCAAAATTAAAAGCGAGACGGAAAATCTCGTCTATTTCTTCTGTTTGGTTAAACGTGCTATGAGTTATCTTACTCTTCAAACTTCCTCAGGAGAAGGGAACCATTTGTCCCTCCAAATCCGAAGGAGTTAGTTAAAGCATAATTTATTTCAGCCCGACGAGCTTTATTGGGAACATAATCCAGGTCGCATTCAGGATCAGTATTCTCATAGTTGATAGTTGGCGGCATAATTTGATTCTTCAAAGCAAGGGCTGTTAAGCCGATCTCTACCCCTCCAGCAGCGCCCATGAGATGTCCTGTCATAGATTTTGTTGAACTCACCCCAATCTTGTAAGCGTGCTCTCCAAAGAGTTTTTTAACCGCTGCAGTCTCGATTTTGTCGTTATAAGGTGTGGAGGTGCCGTGGGCATTTATATAATTTACTTCTTCAGGGCTAACCCCGGCATCCTCAAGGGCTCTTTGCATAACCCGAAAAGCTCCATATCCATCCAGCGAGGGAGCGGAAACATGATAAGCATCTCCAGTCATGCCATAGCCGACAATCTCAGCATATATTTTAGCTCCCCGCGTCAGGGCCCTTTCTAATTCTTCCAGAATAATAATCCCAGCTCCTTCTCCTACAACAAACCCATCGCGTTCTGCATCAAAAGGACGAGAGGCTTTATGAGGTTCATTGTTTCTCACAGAAAGGGCGCGCATGGAACAAAACCCAGCAACTCCAAGGGGAGTGATGGGAGCTTCCGCTCCTCCTGCGAGCATAATATCGGCTTCTCCTCGAGCTATAATACGAGACGCATCACCAACTGCATGAGTGCCTGTCGTACAGGCAGTTACTGTGGCTGAATTTGGTCCCTGAGCTTTGTATTTTATTGAAATTCGACCCGATGCTTCGTTGATTATAACTGAAATTAAGAAAAAAGGGGAAACACGGGTGGGCCCTTTTTCTAAGAGAGTTTTATGGGTTTCTTCAATATAACCAATACCTCCTATCCCTGAACCTACACAAACCCCACACCTGTCCCCCTCTAACTCAGAAGGGTTAAGACCGGAATCTTCCACGGCAAAATGGGCGGCTGCCAAAGCATACTGGATAAAAAGGTCCATCTTCTTGACTTCTTTTTTTTCAATATAATCGAGAGGGTTAAAATTTTTCACCTCAGCAGCAATTCTGCTTGAATATTGAGAAGTATCGAATCTAGTTATTAGAGTAATCCCACTCCTCCCTTGGAGGATGGCCTCCCAGGTATCTTGAGTTCCAATCCCTAATGGAGAAACTAATCCAATCCCAGTGATAACAATCCGTCTTTGCGGAATAGATTTTTTTGGGGAAAAGGAGATATCCATCACAAAATTTGAAATTTACTTAGAAAGATGGCTCATAATATAATCTATGGCCTTGCTAACAGTGGTCAGCTTTTCTGCTTCCTCATCAGGAATATCCATACCAAATTCATCTTCTAAGGCCATGATCAATTCTACTGTATCAAGGGAATCAGCGCCCAAATCGTCGATGAAAGAAGCTTCCTCGGTAATTTGGTCCTCACCTATGCTGAGTTTATCAGCAATAATCGCTCTTGTTTTTTTCAGCAATTCCTCTCTTTCCATGATTTTTCCTCCTCCTTATTTTAATAATCATTTATCCTGAATAATTCATAAAAACTGCCGCCTACCTTTGACCGTGAATTATCCAGGTTATCTAACTCAAAGCTCTACATATACATCCCGCCGTTTATGCTTATGACTTGGCCAGTTATATAGGCAGCCTCATCCGAAAGAAGAAACTTTACTGTGTGAGCAATTTCTTCTGGTTTTCCAAATCTTTTCAGGGGTATTAAATCAACAAATTCTTTTTTTATTGATTCTGGAAGACCATCTGTCATTGGGGTAGCAACGTAGCCAGGAGCAACAGCATTAACCGTAATATCCCGAGAAGCAACCTCCCGGGCTAATGCTTTAGTAAAGCCGATAACCCCTGCTTTTGAAGCAGCATAATTAGTTTGACCTACATTTCCCATCAATCCCACAACAGAAGAAATATTGACGATTCGACCATATCGATTGTTTATCATATGTCTTATGACTGCTTTGGATAAATTAAAAATCCCTTTCAGGTTGACGGCTAAGACAGTATCCCACTCTTCCTCTTTCATCCGCATGAATAAATTATCCCGTGTGATTCCAGCATTATTGACTAAATGATCAATTTTTTTATGATTCTGGAGAACCTCCTCGATAACTTGCTGTACCTGCTCCATGCTTGAAATATCTGCTTTGTAGCTAGAAACTATTCCTTTATTTAGCCTTATCTTATGGACGACTTCCTTCAACTTTTCTTCTTGAATATCAATCAGGATCACCTCTGCTCCACATCCCGAGAGCTCAAGAGCTATGGCTTCACCAATCCCTTGGGAAGCGCCTGTAATGAGAGACACTTTTTGAGAAAAATTCATCTCAGGCCTTAACCTTGTCCATGGTCTGAAACACCAAGGCCATTTCACGCTGAATTCTATCCTGGACTTTGCTCATGACAAAATCCTTAGCTAACCTTACTGCATTTTTCACGGCATCTGGGTTAGACCGTCCATGACCAATTATACAAACTCCATCTAAGCCCAAAAGAAGGGCTCCTCCATATTCAGTGTAGTCTACTTTCTTATACAATTTTTTCAAATTTCTTCTCATCAATAAATACCCGAGTTTGGCAAAAAAGTTTTTCATAATCTCATTGCGAGCCATGTAGAAAAAACTCTCAATAACCCCTTCGCTTACTTTTAAAGCAACATTACCAGTAAAACCATCGCTAACAATAACATCCGCTTTCCCGGAATAAATATCCTTGCCTTCTACATTTCCTATAAAATTTAAAGAAGATCCCTGCAATCTTTCAAACACTTGCTTGGTGAGTTCGTTTCCCTTTGACTCTTCTTCTCCGATGCTCATTAATCCTATACGAGGATTTTTTAACCCCAGAACATTCTCCATAAAAATTTGGCCCATTATAGCAAATTGCTCTAAATGTTGAGGTCGACAATCAACATTTGCCCCTACATCAACAAGGAGAGTTAGGCCTTTCAACGTAGGCACAAGCAGGGACAAAGCAGGCTTGTCTACTCCCTTTAAGGAGCCTAAAATTTTTTTTGAAATATAGACAACAGCCGCTGTATTTCCAGTACTAACAAAAGCATCCGCTTCCCCCTCTTTAACGAGCTGCGTGCCGATACGAATAGAAGAATTCTTCTTTTTTCTAAAAGAAAAAATTCCCTCGGCCATGCCTATTGCTTCTGGAGCATTAACAATAGAAACATTGGCTGACGATTTTTTTTGTTTTACGAACTCTTTTTTAATCAGCTTCTCAACACCAACAAGAAGGACTTCAATTTTAAACTCCCGAGAGGCCTTTAGTGCTCCTTCCACAATGACTTGAGGGCCGAAATCTCCCCCCATGGCGTCTACAGCAATCTTCACCCATTCCTCCCATTACTCTTCTGCCCCCTCTATAACCTGCCTTCCTTTATAGAAGCCGCATTCAGGACAGGCTCGATGGGGCAGTTTTGGAGTGCCACAGTTATCACAAAGAGATAAAGAAGGAATAGTTAGACTATCATGAGCTCTTCTCTTTCCTTTTCTTGAATGAGAATGTCTTCTTTTTGGGTTTGCCATTTATTCCCTATCTTTGATGAATAGTTTAAATTTTTTTAAGCGCGGGTCAGAATCCTCGACCGAGCAACCACATTTGCCAAATCGTTGATTTTTGCCGCAAATAGGACAAATCCCCTGGCAGTCCTTAGAACACAAAGGCTTTACAGGAAAAGTCAGGTTTAATTGTTCCAAGACAATTTCTTCTAAATCAATCTGTCGATCATAATAAAAAAAATTATTCAAATCTTCGCATCCCAATTCTTCCTTAATAAGATCAAACTCCTCGGGAAAATAGACAAGGTCAAAGCTGGAATCAACAGGAAATTCAAAAGGGACCAAGCAGCGGCTGCATACAAAACTGAAGCAAGTCTTTATTTTTCCCTTAATCCGAACCTCATCTCCAATTTTTTTGATATTCATCTCAACATGAACAGGCTGAAGAAAAACTACATTCTCCTCTACCAGGTCCATACTGGAAAGCTCTAAATCCTTCGAGACATTCAAGCCTTCCTTAGGTAATTTATCCACACTTACAATCATTTTCTTCTCTAAAATAAGTTTAACTATTATACCATCTTGCTTTCCTTTGTCAATAATTTGCCAAGAGTTGGTTGCATCTCTTTTTCCGTGGAAGGGGAAGGGGGTCAAGTCTTGCATTATGACATTTTATTGTATAAAAGGATTGATTATAGGAAAATAGTACAAAATGTAATAATGCAAGACTTGACCCCCTACACTAACCTTTTCTCTGTTCCTATCACGGTTTTGGAGATGCTTCCCAAAAAGCCAAAAACCATAGAAGGAGACAAGAGGTAAATGAGCTTAAGATTTAAGAAGCACTTTGACTTGATATCTGGATTATGAAGTGTATAATAATAGATAAATCCTTAAGAACAAATGAGTGTAATCAACTCAACAATAAAATACAAAGGCGTCTCCTTTCATATCCAGACTCAAGACAAGGGGTTAAAGGCTAATTATATAGAATCCCTTATCTACAAATCTGGAAAACTCATCTCTTCCCGAAAAATCTCTTATATTTCGCTCCTTAATAACCCTGATTTAAAAAAACAAATTAACCAACTTATGAAAGATCAACACCAAGCCACTATCAATGACATATCAAATGGAAAACTCGATCATTTACTCCGATAAAGCTGTCTTTAGCAGGGAAAACCTGACAGAAAATTAGTTCTCTCTAAAAAAACAGAAAAGGAAGTCTATGAATCAGATGAAAGAAAAAAGCCTTTTTTTAATTGACGGTAATGCTCTCTTTTACCGCTCATATTATGCTATTAAACGCCTGTCTACTTCTAAAGGTTTTCCCACAAACGCAATCTACGGATTCCTCAAAATGCTCAGGAAACTAATCGACCAAGAGAAGCCTCAATATGTGGGGATTGTTTTTGACCCCAAAGGTCCGACAATCCGGCATGCTGCCTTTAAAGATTACAAAGCACAACGTAAACCCATGCCAGAAGATTTAGTAGTTCAAGTGCCGGTTATTAAAAAGATTGTTAAAGCTTTAAACATCCCTTTTTTTGAACTCGAGAATTATGAAGCTGATGATGTATTAGGGTGCCTGGCTCAACAGGCATCTTCCCAAGATGTTCATTCTGTCCTTGTCACTAATGATAAAGATCTTCTCCAGCTTGTGAACAAAACAACAACCGTCTTCAATCCTGCAAGGGAGATTTACCTGGACGAAAAAAAAACAAAGGAATTCTTCGGTGTTTTTCCCTCCCAAGTCATTGATGTTCTTGCCTTATGGGGAGATGCCTCAGATAACATTCCAGGAGTACCTGGAATCGGAGAAAAAACTTCCAAAGCTCTCATCAACCAATTTGATTCCCTGGATAATCTTCTTAAAAACCTGGATAAATTAAAAAACCACCGTTTAAAAGAAAAAATTGAACAAAACCTGGATAAATTAGAAAAAAGCAAGATGCTGGTCACTATTGAAAGAGAACTGGATTTAAAATTCAATCTTGATGATTTTCGTTTAAGCGAACCTGATTACGAAGAAATTTCCAAGCTATTCAAAGAATTAGAGTTCACCTCTCTCTTATCCGAGTACTTAAAAGAGAAAAGAGACATCAAAAAAAATTACGAAGTAATTTACCAAGAAAACAAACTGGAGAAACTTATTACAAAAATAAAAAAGGCTAAATTCGTTTCCCTTGATACAGAAACCGACAGCCCTTTCCCAACTAAGGCTCGGCTGGTAGGAATCTCTTTTTCTCTCAAACCTCATCAGGCTTACTACCTCCCGCTTCGACACAACTATGAAGGAGCACCTCGCCAAATCCCGAAAGACAGTGCCTTTTCTCTTCTCAAAAAAGTCCTTGGCAGCCCAGGTATAAAAAAAGTCGGACAGAATATTAAATACGATTATATCGTCCTCAAAAGAGAAGGAATTCTCATGCAGGGTTTAGACTTGGATACTATGATTCTCTCGTACCTCTTAGAGCCTAATTGGGGAAAACACAATTTAGGTAAATTGGCCTTAGCTTATCTCCAGGCAAAAGCTATCCCTTATAAAGATATTGTAGGAAAAGGGAAAAAAGAAGTTACCATAAATAAAGTTCCCATAAAACAGGTTGCTCCTTATGCCTGCCAGGATGCAGATTTAGCTTTTCAACTAAGTTCCCTCCTTTGGCCCAAGGTTAAAGAGAAACAATTAGACACCCTTTACAGAGAAATAGAGCTTCCCTTAATCGAGGTTTTGGCGGATATGGAAATATGGGGAGTCAAAATTGACACCAATGCCTTGAGAAAATTATCTTCAGAACTCAAATATGAGCTCGAACTTCTAACAAAGAAAATTTACGAGGTAAGTGGGGTTAAATTCAACATTAATTCTCCCCAACAGTTGGCAGATGTTCTTTTTAATAAAATGAAATTACCACCCTCAAGAAAGACAAAAATTACCAAAGGATTCTCAACTTCTGTCGATGTTCTCCAAGAATTAGCTCAAACCTATCCAATTGCCAATTACGTTCTGGAATACAGGCAATTGACTAAGCTAAAATCATCTTATGCTGATTCTCTCCCTCTTCTTCTCAATCCTGAAACAGGGAGAATCCACACTTCCTACAATCAGACCGTTGCAGCTACAGGCAGGTTTTCAAGCAGTGACCCTAATCTCCAGAATATACCGGTTAAAGGAGAATTGGGCCAGAGGTTTCGCCAGGCATTTATTCCTGCCTCAGGGCATCTATTTCTCTCTGCTGATTATTCCCAGATAGAACTAAGGGTCCTGGCCCATCTCTCAGAAGATCCTGCTCTTATAGAATCCTTCTACCAAGACCACGATATTCATCAGGATACAGCTCATAGAGTTTTTGGCGAAGATTCACTGCTCTTCAAAGAAGACCAGCGAAGAAGAGCCAAAATCATCAATTTCAGCATTATTTATGGGGCTTCTGCTTATTCCCTTGCTCGAGAGCTGGGAACATCCTATTCAGAAGCCCAGGCTTTTATCGACCGTTACTTTGAAAAATATCCAAAAGTACTGGAATTCCTGGAAAAAAAAGTCAGCCAGGCCCAGAAAAAAGGCTACTCTGAAACTATTTTGGGAAGGAAAAGGCAGGTTCCGGAGTTAAAACATGCAGATAAATTGACCCAACAGGTTGGACGCCGCATCGCCCTCAATACTCCTATTCAGGGCACGGCTGCTGATTTAATAAAAAAAGCAATGATTGATATCTGGAAAGAAATAAAAAAGCGCAAACTCAAATCCAAAATGATTCTTCAGGTTCATGATGAGCTTGTCTTTGAAGTGCCGGATAACGAGAGAGATGAACTGGAAGAACTCGTCAAGGATAAGATGGAAAATGTCTTTCCCCTGAAGGTCCCTCTGAAAGTTCATCTGGGCTGGGGAATCAACTGGGCTGAAACAAAGTAAGAAAAATTACAGTTCTTTCTGATAAACACGAAAGCGCTTATAAATTTTTCCCCCCATTTTCTCCATTTCAGCTCTAACCTTTACATTTGTCTCCATCTCATGGTGAGTATCTATAAATTCTAAGCCCGCCTCAGAGGCAGAGATTAGCATTTTAACTCCCATAAGCACATCAAGACCCAGGCCGCGATATTTCTCTTTTATAGCAGCGAGGAGAAGGTCAAGCTGCTTGGTCTTTCTGGCTGCCCTTAATATTTTTATGAAGCCAAGAGGTAAAAGACGTCCTTTTGCCCTTTGGATGCCTTCTGTCATATCTGGAATACCAACTATAAAGGCTACAAGTTCCTCATCTTTTTTAACCACCTTCACAAATCTCGGGTCAATAACAGGCAAATAGCGTTTGCCTAAATCATCCATCTCTTTCTCATCCAGGGGAGCATAACCATAAATATTGCTTCCTGTATAGCACTCATTCATGAGATGAAATACAGGCCTTATCCAAGATTTTAATTCCTTTCTCTTCCGGAATTCGACAATTTCAAATTTTCCTCTCTTTTTTACTCGCTCATAAATCTTCCGATAAAACTCAGGAATTTCCTTGGGCACATCGATTTTATAAACAAAGTAATCAATATCTTTCGTATATCCTTCTTGCTCCACTAAACGAAGCATCCATTCAGAGTTATAATAAGTGGCAATAGTTGCTCGATTCTCAAAACCTTCAATTAAAAAACCTTCAGGGTCTTGATCAGAAAATCCATAGGGACCGACAATTTTGGTCATTCCTTTTTTGCGAGCCCAATCCTCGACCTGGCTTAAAAGAGCATGAACAACTTCTCTGTCCTTCCAGGTCTCAAGGTAGCCAAACCGAGCAACTTTTTCTTTTCTAAATTCATTATATCGAGAATTAATGATGCCCATAACCCGACCAACCACCTCTTTTCCTCTGAAAGCAAGCAAGATAATTGTCTGACAATAAGAGAATGCCTTATTTTTCTTAGGATTAAAATATTTCCATTCATCCATATAAATTGGTGGAACCCAATTCTTTTGGCTGGCGTGTATTTTCTTTGGGAGGAAAATAAACTTTTTTAAATCGTTGTGATTTCTGACTTCCCTGACATGCACATCCATTCTTTCCTCCATCCTTAAATTATGCCTCTATAAACTTTATCCTATATTGAAATACAAAAATCAATAAAAAATTCAAATATAAAAGCATTTCTAAATCTGTAAAAGTAACAATAGCTTCGACAAATAAAAACGAAAAAGCAAGGCTGCCTTCAAATATTAAAGTTTCAGTAAACAATATAAGTTTTGAAAGCCTCTCCTTGACTTGACTACTTGACAACTTCATAAAACAATTTATAAACTTTAGTTTAATTTTTCAACAGCCTTCTCGAAGCTAATGAAGTTAAAAACTTTCCCGCACGGAATTCATCCTCCAGAATCCAAAGATTTGACTGCTGAGAAGGCCATTGAATCCATGCCCCCTCCAGAAAAAGTATTTATCCCCCTTCTGCAGCACTTTGGGAGTCCTGCTGTGTCTCTTGTCAGTAAAGGCGATGAAGTTTATCTTGGGCAGAAGATTGGCGAAGGCAAAACGCTCTTCTCAGCCTCTGTTCATTCCAGCGTCTCTGGTAAGGTTTTGGCTGTCGATAATTATAATCATCCAGGTGGTGATTCCATTCCTGCTGTAACAATCGCCAATGATGGTCAAGATCGCATCTTTCCTGAATTAAAGAAAATTTCTAACCCCTTTTCCCTAAACCCCAAAGACATCCAGCAAATAGTCAGAGAGGCAGGAGTTGTCGGATTGGGAGGAGCATCTTTCCCTACGTCTGTTAAGCTCTCGCCTCCTAAAGACAAGCCCATTGATACTATCATCATCAACGGCTGTGAATGCGAACCGATGCTGACCGCAGATTATAGGCTGATGCTGGAGCACCCAGAAGAAATTCTCAAAGGAGCAGAAATTATCCGCCAAGCCACAGAAGCAGAACGGATTATAGTTAGTATAGAAGACAACAAGCTCAAAGCCTTTAATACCCTCAAAAAATATGCTAAGAATTCCAGGACTGAGATAACTCTCCTTAAAACAAAATACCCCCAGGGTGCAGAAAAAAATCTTATCTTCGCCCTTCTCCGTAGAAAAGTGCCGAGGGGAAGACTTCCCTTTGACGTAGGGGTCATAGTCCAGAATGTTGGAACAGCCAAAGCGATTTGGGATGCTGTAAGCCAAGGCATTCCTTTATATCAAAGGGCTATTACTGTATCTGGTTCTGGTATAAATAAGCCCAAAAATATCCTGGTGCGGATTGGTACTCCCTTCAAAAATACAGTGGCTTTCTGCGGAGGATTAAAAAATGGTGTCGATACACTCATCATGGGAGGACCAATGATGGGACTCTCCCAGTGGTCCTTGGATGTGCCGGTAATCAAAGGAACCTCAGGAATATTAGCCTGGGTTTCTTCCCCTTCTCCTTTAGAATACACCTGCATTCGCTGTTCTCGCTGTATCGGTCACTGCCCCATGGGCCTTGTTCCCACTCAATTGATGAACTTCGTAAAATACGATAATCTCACCAAAGCTGAGGATTGGGGAATTCTCGATTGTGTCGAATGTGGCTGCTGCCAGTATCTATGTCCGGCAAAGATACCCCTTGTTCACTGGATTAGATTAGGGAAAAATAAGATTATTGCTTTGAAGCGAAAAAAAAGCGCATGATAAAAAATAATTCTTTCATAATTCAATCTTCACCTCATATTAAAGATAAAGATTCTGTTCCTAAAATTATGTATACAGTCATAATAAGCTTGCTGCCTGCTTCTTTTGCTTCAGTTTATTTTTTCAGGTTGAAGGCGGTTATTTTACTCTTTTCTTGTATTGCTGCCGCCCTTCTGACTGAAGCTCTTTTCCTTTGGCTGAGGAAGAAACCCCTTAGCTCGCTCTGGGATGGTTCAGCTATAATTACTGGTATGCTTTTAGCAATGACTCTTCCTCCCTCCCTTTCCCCTGACCTGGCCATTATCGGAGCAGTGGTAGCCATTAGTATTGGAAAACAGGTCTTTGGAGGCCTGGGTTACAACATCTTTAACCCTGCCCTGGTTGGAAGGGCCTTTCTTCAAACTGCCTTTCCTGTGGCCATGACAACCTGGATCCCGCCTGCTTTGACCAAAATCAATACAGCTACCTTTGCCACTCCACTGGGAAATTTAAAATTTCAGGATGCCATTGCCCAAGGAACCTTAACCCCTATAAAAAGCCTTTTTTGGGGAAATATCGGGGGCTGCTTGGGAGAAACATCATTTATAGCCCTTATTCTGGGAGGGTTTTACCTTCTTTATCGCTGTGCTATTAACTGGCGGATTCCATTTGGAATTTTCCTTTCTCTTGTAATTTTTACAGGCATTTTCTGGCTTACTAACCCTGAAAAATTTGCTTCTCCCCTTTTTCATATCCTGGCCGGTGGACTCATGATAGGGGCCTTTTTTATGGCAACGGATATGGTAACCTCGCCCATCACCCTCTTAGGAACTTGGATTTATGCCCTTGGCATTGGTATTGTTGTCGGCCTGATCAGACTTTTCGGTGGATTTCCTGAAGGAGTCATGTACTCCATCCTTTTTATGAATGCTTTTGTTCCTCTCATCAATAGATATACCCGTCCCCGAATTTTGGGGGAAAGGAGGAAGAGATGACTCTCTCCTCCAGAATGATTTTGGTTTTAACTTCCATTGGCTTGCTCTCTGGAGGTTTTCTTTCCAGCGTCGGCCTTTTAACCAAAGAAAAAATTGCCCTCAACAAACAAAAGGAGGTAAAAAAAGCCATAATCGAGGTTACCCCTGGAACTCGATTAAGCCAAAAACTGTATGAAGATGAAGAAGAAAAGCTTACTATCTACGCAGGATTTGATGAAGATGGAATTCTTGTCGGTTATGCCATTCAAACTTCAGCTGTCGGCTTTCAAGATGAAATCTCCTTTATGCTCGGAACCAATACCGCTCTAACCAAGATAAACAGCCTCGCTATTCTTGACCAGAAAGAAACTCCGGGTCTTGGAGCAAAAATCACAGATAGAGAATCTTTCCTTAAATACTGGGAAAACAAAGACTGCAGTGGTTCCCTTAGCCTCCGCAAACCTTCTGTCAGTTCTCCCGAGGAACTTTCTGCTTCAGAAATAAACACTATAACAGGAGCAACAATTTCTTCTGAAGCTGTCCTCGATACAGTAAACAGCTCCTTGGTGAAGGTGAGAATACTTAAAGAAGAAGGCAAGCTTAAGACCGAGAAAGAAAATGCCCGCTAAAAGCATAAAAGAAGAATTCGCCAAGGGTTTATGGAAGGAAAACCCTATTTTTCGCCAACTCCTGGGTATGTGTCCTACTTTGGCTGTTACCAATGCTGTGATAAATGGTTTGGCCATGGGATTGGCGACTGCTTTTGTCCTTGTACTTAGTTCCCTTGTTGTTTCTTTTATAAAAAAGATCATTCCAAGCCAGGTCCGTATTGCCTCCTATATTGTCATCATAGCCACTTTTGTGACCGTTGCTGACCGTTTCCTGGCTGCATTTCTTCCTCCTATTTCTAAAAATTTGGGGCCTTATGTTCCCTTAATTGTTGTTAACTGTATTATTCTGGGACGTCAAGAAGCCTTCTCTTCCAAAAACACTGTTCGTCGTTCCCTAATAGATGCCCTGGGTATGAGTTTAGGCTTTATCATTGCCCTTCTCGTCCTTAGTTCTATTAGAGAAATATTAGGAAGTGGAACTTTTCTTGGCCACCAGGTACTTGGTTCCTGGTTTGAACCGTGGATTATAATGGTACTTCCTCCTGGAGCCTTTATTACCCTGGGAGTCCTTATCGCCCTTGCCAATATAGTTGAACAAAAATCAAGGGCCAGGAGATAAGAGTGGAGATACTTGCGATTCTCATTTCAGCCATTCTGATCAACAACTTTGTTC
>Ga0209986_10001336_pt1 | contig 23631 bp, 20 predicted proteins | sample BlataG_FD_183168 | JGI IMG/M metagenome (GOLD analysis project Ga0209986, IMG submission 183168) | Deep subsurface microbial communities from Black Sea to uncover new lineages of life (NeLLi) - Black_00105 metaG (SPAdes) (version 2) | ecosystem: Environmental > Aquatic > Marine > Oceanic >... | reverse complement strand
ACGATATCTACTGCAGCTACTGTTTTTCAATCGCTTCAAGGTAGAGTACTTACTTCAGCTTGAGATTGTCGTCTAGGTTGTCTATACACAGATGCACTCTACTCTGCTCTTCTATATCTATCAAGACACCTTCATTAGAACATGTGATTGATCCTGGCTGCCTAAACAGGCTGGGGATGCAACTGGCAGCCGTTATTTTTCACATTTGGGGATGCTGCCATTCGCTGTGGCAATAGAACAATACAAACTCATAGTCATATTTTGCCCCTCCATCTCTCTAATAAGATGATCGGTCATGTACTTAAAGCCAACAGCAAGGCTGTTGTAGCTTTTGGATTGCTGTTTCTAGCATTCTCAGTTGCGTTTGCACAGGAAGAGACAACAGGTGCGTTCTCGTGGCAAAAACCTCTGCTTACAAGTGATCTAGAAATACAAACAACACACCAAACTGAGGATAGTCTAAAAGTCACCAATGTCTCCCCAATTTCTGCAGGTGCTGAATCTCCCGCCCTCGCTCCAGAGGAGGAGGAGGATGACTGTGCCAAAGAAGAGCTTGGCAACTACAACTTAGGTATGTTTATCTCATCTGATCTGATTCATTCTATGTCTGAAATCCACATATCTATTGTCTAACCATTTCCATCTCCCCTCAAAACCACCACCATCAGGTCTACACATTGGCTCCATCTTTATCCTGCTCGGTGTCTCTGCTCTTGGCTCCTTTGTCCCTATTGCCGTTAGTTTATCCAAACACCCAGGGGTCGTATATGCAGTCAAATTCGGCACATTCTTTGGTATCGGTACCATCTTGGCAACTGCTTTTATTCACATGTTGACTCCAGCCGCTGAAAAACTCGGCTCTGAATGTCTCCCTGAATCTTGGGTAGAGGGGTACGAGTCATGGCCCTATCTCTTTGCCCTCATTGCCATTGTTCTCATGCAGCTTATAGATTACTTGATTGAAGGCGCATTTAGAGTATGGCAGACCACTGACGACCTTGTACACCTACATCAACAAGACACTGTTCTTACAGTACACTCCAGCCAGCACACTCTCAGCCACGCTAGAACTGTCGAGGATGCGGAGACTGGGTCTGCTCATGACCATGGCGTCGATGAGGAGGAGGAAGAAGAAGAACAACGAGAACATGGACATAACCATAGTAATGACAATGAAGGACACAAGCAGGGCAGCAATAGTGACGAGGAGGACCATTGCAAAGTGCATGGGCACGGTTGCCATCATCTATTAGCTGCTACTAGTAAAGATGGAGCTAAACGCGACCCTAGTGCCATTGTTGGTATCTACCTGATGGAAGCTGGCATTCTAATGCACTCCCTGTTGATTGGTATCGCTCTTGGTGTGGCAACTGGAACTGAGTTTGACACCCTTCTCATAGCTCTCTCCTTCCATCAATTATTCGAAGGATTCGCCATCAGTGCAGCTGCCATAGAAACCGGGATGAGAGCCACCAAAGCACTTTTACTGGCCGCTCTCTATTCCATCACCACTCCAATTGGAATTGCCATTGGTATAGGTATCCGTAGTACGTATAATGAAAACTCACAGACTGCATTGTATGTAGAAGGAGTGTTTGACTCACTATCTGCAGGTATTCTTATATATATAGGCTTGGTTGAGTTGTTAAGTCCGTTGATGACACAGTCCAAGTGGATGAGGGAGCAGAGGTGGTTCACTCAAGCGTTTGGATTCTTCTCCTTTTATTGCGGTATTATTGTCATGGTTGTCATTGGGAAGTGGGCTTGAGAAGAAAGGGGTGGGGGTAGGAGGTTAGTGGGATGAAGGATATTTTCCTCTCAATTGACAAAAATAGTAGTAGTAGCAGCAGTAGTAGTTAATAGTAGTGGCTTTTTTGTGATAAAGTGAAATAGTGGGGTGTGTGTGGCTTCATATTGAAAGTTGTGATGATTATGATCTTTTTGACCATGAAGCTTGCATGTGTGTATGCAGCTTGCACAGAAATAATTTAAAGTACTTGTTGACATTCTTTTTTGTCTGCCTCTTTTACCAGTAAAACAAGCAACATTCAGAAAGCCTGTCTCAGTGACTTTGCACCTCCCTATTGTGCAAGGAATCAAGGATACCTTGCTTCTCTTCTTTGCACCTCAATCTCTCTAATAAGATGATCGGTCATGTAGTTTAAAACAACATTAAGGCTGTTATAGCTTTAGGATTGCTGTCTCTAGTACCTGTCTTATTTTTTAGCATTTTCTTCTACTCTTTTTCCCCAGTAAAGACAACATTTAGAAAAAAGAGGATTGATCAAAGTGGGCAGAGGAGGATGGGATGAGGATGCAAGGCCGACGTCGTCGGAGAGACAAAGTAAAGGTACCCTGTTCTTCAGGGCTGGTGTCTCGCTCACCAGGAGAAAATAAACAAAATGGCTAAAGTAGAGAGTCAAGACGTTATTGAGGAGGTGCCAGCACTTGAGGTAAGAATACAGGGTGATGGTGATTGACGGCTGTGATGCAGTGATGGTTTTAAGTTTTGGACCAGAAGCTCTTGAAACTCCTTCCAACTAACCGTATTATTATCTTAAATCACTGCAGGAGGTCGAGGATGACGAAGATGAAGTCTCCTCCGACGAAGAAGGCATGGAAGATGGTAAGTGAACAATAATCCAGAGCATAGTAGACTCCTTTAGCCAGATTCGACGCACATCAGTGCCATCTATATACAATCAGCAGTATCAATCAAAAACCCAGTTCATGAAGGCTCACCTCCAACCCCCCTGACATCCATCCCCCCCGCCCTCTGTGCAGACGGTGAACGTCGTGGAAAGCAAAGTCGTGCTGAAAAGAAGAGCCGCAAGGCTGTTCAGAAACTTGGCATGAAGCCAGTTCCTGGCATTCTCCGTGTCAACATCAGGAAGAGCAAGAACGTGAGTAGATTCCTCGGAATTGTTTATTAGCCACAAATAAAACCCAGACAGACACCTCCCCGCTCTCCTCTTATCACCCTCTTAATGCAACTCGACTGACATTCCCTTTCCCCTCCCCTTCCCTCTCCCCTTTTATTCAACATCCATAGATTCTCTTTGTCATCTCCAAGCCAGATGTGTTCAAGAGCCCCAACTCTGACACTTATGTCATTTTCGGGGAAGCCAAGATCGAGGATCTCGGCGCACAGGCAGCAGGTGCTGCTGCTGAGCAATTCCGTATGGGCGACATGGGCATGCCCGGTTTCGGAGGAGCAGAGGGTGGTAAGGCATCTAATGCAGCAGAAATAGAAGCAGAGGACGATAACGAAGAAATTGACGAAACTGGTGTCGAGCCAAAGGATATTGAGTTGGTAATGACACAGGCAGGCGTAAGTCGTGGAAGAGCAGTCAAGGCTTTGAAAAGCGCTGACGGTGATATTGTGTCTGCCATCATGGAGTTGACCATGTAATTAGGGAAAAGTAATGCTAGTGTGTAACAAAGAAAATAGAAAACGGAGTCGAATAGTTAGATAGATACCACACTAATAAGAAAGACGAATGTGAGAGAGACTGGCTGGGTCAAAGTCAAGGGGAAGGTCAAGGAGGGAGAATAGCGTGGGGTGTGAGAAATATAGTGAGAACCGAGAGCAAGGGAACCTATATCTATTACAATATATAGCTAATTACTTCAAATAGAACACAGTTGAACGCACTTAAGTGCCCTACTTGGTGGCAATCCCCCCCCCCCCCCCCTCGAGAGATGGCAACACTGTGTGATCAATCGAACAACATGAGCGCAGAAGACTCTGCCATGGAGTTGAAGCTAACAGAGGCTTTCAATAATGACGATATCCGCAACTCAATGCTACTATGCCGAGCCTACATGCAAAGGGTGGCCCACTTGGAAGACTGTCTCCGACAAGTCTCACAAGAAGCAATGATTCAGACAAGAGCAGCTGCAAATGCAGAAGAATTGGCTCTAGAAGCAAAAGACATAGCAGAGAAGCAAGCTCAGGATCTGGAAGAGGAGCTCAACAAACAAAGAGAAAAGCTATCTCTAGTAGAAAAGCAGCATAAGAAACTGTTATGTGAATTGGCGGAGCTCCATCGACATTCAGAATGGCAAGCACAGAGAATAAAAGAGCTGCAAGACAGTGGAGCTGCAGCTCGTATTGCTAAATTACATAGTGCTGAGTTGGAAAAGATGAGAGGAGAGCAAACGTCTGAGAAGAAACAATTAAAGCAAGAGCTGAAGCAGGCTCGTGCTATGTTGGAAGAACAGCGTCAGGAAATAGCAGTGCTGCTGATGAGAGAATCATGCTGCCATGGGGATGTCTTTGGTCAAACTACTGGACCAGAGAATTCCATAGCAGCTATCCTCAATGAGACTTCAACACAGACTGAAGATGATAACTCAGAAGGCTGGAAACATCTTAGTACAGTGTTACAAAGCAAAATCGACAGGCAAGAGTTTGAATTGCAAGCAATGAAAGAAGAAACCGTGCATTTGAAAACTCAACTTGAAACATCAACTACTTTGGAGCAAGATCTTCAAGAGAAGCTTCTCTTTTCTCAACAACACAGCAACAGTCTACTAGAAGAACTCATTAGTGTGCAACAACAACAACAACAACAACAACAACAAGCCCATTTAACTTTAGCAACAAGAAAACAGAGGATCAAGCATACTTGCACCCAGACAGATGTCATCAAGACCGACCTCCCCACCACTAATGACACCAAATTCACTCAAACAGATACATCAAACAACTCTCCTTCCTCTTCTTCTTCTACTACTACTATTACTACTGCTATGGCTCCATCTCCTCCTCCGCTTCTCATGACATCCCAGCAATTACAATTAGAACTAGAACTGAGTAAACTAGCAGTGGATCTGATACAATCCAGCCCCTACCCCAATACGGTTTCATCATCATCTCTACCTGGCACACCGACCACCACGTACTGCACACCATTGCCTGGCTCTCCATTCTGATTTTCTTCATCTATATCTGTGTGTTAAGAAGAGTGTCATTACATTACACCCTACACAAGTCAGGGTAGCTTTCAAAGAAGCTGCCCTGAATAATAAGTATAAAAAGAAAAAGAGAAGTATAAACCTGCTCCCTGGTTTTTTCCCTATCACGAACATTATATCTTGTATATACCTGGTATATATATATATATAGCTCTGTGTGTGTGCTGCTGCTGATGGATCACGATTTTTATATCCTTCTAGCCCAAGTACCCTGCACAATGCCATCCTGGAAAGCCATCTCAGGCCCAACTACATGATCCCCACAAGAGTACATAGAAGCAGGAACGTATGTATTGCTCTCCAGTCCCGTCTTAACGAGATTATAAAGCTCTGCCAACTGGTCCCAGAGACCAGTTTTATGTGTGACCTTCCATGTACGGGCTCTTGGATGTGGAGAATGCACGGTGAATGCTCTGGGATGGACTACAAACTGCATGCCAGTCTGAGCAAGGTGCAGTAAGTGAACGACTTTGTTCTTTCTGTACCCGACAAAGCGTTCATCGTACCAAGGGACAAATTTCCTGGAAACGAGTACATATGGTTCGTAGCCTTCTTCATATCTAATACGATAAGGTTTATCTGCCTCCAGCCATCTCTTGTAGTCTGTTGCTCTGTGGCCTTGTTTGTAGTTGTCCCCATGGAAGGGCTTGATTCTGCCATCCCAAAACATGGTGACAGCGGTGTCCTTGCCTTCTATGACCACCTCTCTGGCGACTTCTACGCCAATGTCTCCCTGATCTCCAGTTTCATAAGCAGGAAGGACAATGGCATTCTTGCTTTCCACTGCTGCAAGGAGGCTGGCGTACTTTCCTGCACGTTGTACTACCTCACTGAGCTCTGCACTGGGCCAGAAGTCCACGTCAAGAAGTAGGACAATGTCTGTTCTTGCGTTGGCCAGAGCACGGTTGCGCATGGCGTTGACCGGGTACAGGCCAGACAACCAGACAGACTCGACGTCTTGAGCGATTAAGAGAAGATCCAGCTTGCACAAGCCTCTACTCTCAGCAAAGGTGTGGAATTCTTTGAACCTTTGCAGAATCTCTGACATGTCTGTGAGCTGGGGATCTTGATTAGAGTTGAGTTCCACCGTCACTGCTCTCCCATTCACCAGAGCAATGTGCACTGCTGCAGAGATAACGCCATGCCACACATCACACTGTCCTTGAAGCATGTAGAGGCGCTCAAATGACAGTTGAGTGATGAGGGTGACGTCAGTGGGCTCTCTGGGTTTGTTGCTGGACAGGGATGCTTCAACTTTGAGCTGGGGGAGTGCTTCCACTACAGCTGGATCTTGGAGTTTGTCTGGACAAAGGTACATACTATCAATAGTCGATGTAAGATCGTCAACGTGTGAACTGGTAGTGGTCGTTGTAGTTGTAGATGCTGCTGCTGTGCCTTGTCCTTCGTTTGAAGTAGAGGTAGTGGTGGTCGTCAGCACATCTGTTGGCTGCTGCTGTTGTTCTTCTTCTTCTACAGATAGTGAGCTTGTGACTAGGGGCTTTGTGGCCACATCTAAACTTGATTGAGGGATGTCTATTGATTCTTGAGCTAATCTTCCATCCTCTCTAGCTTCATTTTCTCCCCATACTCTAGGTGTGGTGAAAGCCTGCAAGGAGGTTGAATTGGGTGGAAGGAATGGTGAGTGAACGAGAGAGAGAGGGGGGGTGATTATTTTAAACCGCCCTTGAGCAGTCGTAAGTAGAGAGGTTTCGGGGTGGTCTGCAGCGAATTGAGCGTTTTCCTGGCAAACCAAGACGGAAAACTTACCAGTGAGGCTACTATGACCAGAAATAAGGCCGCTAAGTGTCGTTGACGCCTCATGATCGTCCCTGCAAAATGATAGAAAATTGAAAATGTGAATGAGTTGAGTTTTCAAGCTGTAAAGACAACTTGCAGTCGGTGATCTGGAGACAATGGATACATTAAAACTCCAGACTCACCACTTTATGTCTAATTCACCTCTAACACGGTCGGTGGTTGCAGCTCAGAATTAAATGAAAGATTATTGTCGGCCTTGCTAAGGTAAGCAAATGAACAACCTTGTGTGTGAAAGATAGAAGTCGGGGAATGTAACGAAAACTTCAAATTTAAGCGTATAAGCAAGGAATCGGCTGTATTGGTGGCTTCTGAACGAGCACGCCTCATGGATTTTAAAACTCCTCCGGCTGTTAGTTGGGAGCAAAGTGAACTGAATCTTGAATTAATTATTGTAACTCAATTTGACGTCGACCATTGAGTGCATTCTTTACTACGGTTACAGCAGAATAGCGCTCAAGAAATAAATAATTCATAATGGCTAATTCTGAGCCGAGCAAACCCCGTTTAATGATAAGGGAAATGGTGTTGGAGAACTTCAAGTCGTATGCTGGAGCACAGAGAGTTGGACCCTTTCACAAGGTAAGTCTTATTAGCTGGAGATTATTGTAGAATTCGCTGCTCTAGCAATCTGTTCTCAAATGCTCCCCTCTTTTGTTCTCGCAGTGCTTCTCCTCTGTCGTTGGACCTAATGGAAGTGGAAAGTCCAACGTTATTGACGCCATGCTGTTCGTCTTTGGAAAGCGGGCCAAGCAGCTACGGTTAAATAAAGTCTCAGAGCTCATCCACAATTCTACTAACCACCGCAACTTGCAGCAGGCAAGAGTCTCCGTCTTTTTCCAAGAGATCGTCGATCTGGTACGTTTAATGTCCTTCCATATCACCATCAAATCCCTAGTTCGCCCCTAATTTCACTCTCTCATTTTCATTTTTTTCCTCTCTCTCCCGCTCCCTCCATTTCTCTTCTTTCAGGATGACGAGACCTACCAAGTCCTGCCAAACTCAGATTTGACCATCTCCCGTACAGCCAACAGAGACAACTCCAGCAACTACTACATTAACGACAAAAAGTCCAACTTCAAAGAAGTCACAGATCTCCTCAAGGGCAAGGGCATTGACCTGGACAACAATCGTTTCCTCATCCTCCAAGGTGAAGTCGAGCAGATCAGTATGATGAAACCCAAAGGAGCCACCGAGCATGACACTGGTCTTCTCGAATACTTGGAGGACATCATTGGAACTGACAAGTATATAGAGGACATTAATAATGGCGCCAAGAGACTAGAAGTCCTGAATGAAAAGCGTCAAGGCATAGTGGCCAGGGTAAAGATTGCAGAAAAGGAACGTGATGCCCTTGAAGGAGAAAAGACTGCTGCTGAAGCCTACATCTCCAAGGAAATTGAATGCCTATCTGCACAAAGGATTCTCTCCGCACTTTATGTCACTAGTGCTACTAGAAATGTGGAAAAGATTGAAGGCAATATAAAAAAGCTGGAAGACAAGCTGGCACATGAACGTGAGAAGTTCAAGGAGTACAACGACATTCTCAGGCAGCATGAAGACCAATACAATGCTGCTTTAGCTGAACATGCAGCTATTCAAAAGGATCTGGAGTCTGTTCAAGAGGAATTTAAAGAGTTTGAGCGTAAAGATATCAAGCACAGAGAAGATCTGAAGCATTTGAAAGCCAAGATAAAAAAGCTAGATGAAAAGTCAGCCAAGGATGCTGGTCGTCTGGCAGACTTGGAGGCACAAGCAGAAGCCACTGATGTCCCAGCCCTCCATCAACGTGCTGCTGACTTGTCTGCAAAGCTGGTGGAAGCTGAAGCAAAGCTTGAAGAGTTGGTTGAAGACTGCCATGATGAAGTGGAAGGCTACCGCCAGCAGCTCCAAGCTGTGCGTGCTGAGCTGGCTCCCTGGGAGAGCAAGATGACAGAAGTACAAAGTCGCATTGATGTTGCCTCCTCTGAGTGTGATATGCTGGTCAAAGGACATGAAGATGCTCAGAAACGTTACGAAGACGCCAAGACCAACCTGAAAGCAGCAGAAGAAAGTGCAAAGAACAAGTCTGCTCAAATCACCGACATGGAGGCAAAGATTGGCAAGTACTCTACAAATGTCGAGAAAGCTCGTTCCACTCTAGCTCAAGTAACTGCTGAAGTAGAAGCTCTGGAAAGCCAAGTTCGTGAGGTCCGTGGTCAAGTATCTCAACGCAAAGCAGACACCAACTCTCAAGTTGCTCAAGGAGCTGTGGTCAAGGCTCTCATGGAAGCAAAGGCCAAGGGTCAAATTGATGGCATCTATGGTCGCCTTGGCGACTTGGGAGCCATCCCCAAAGAATACGATGTTGCAGTATCTACTGCCTGCCCTGCGCTTGATTACATCGTAGTGGAGACCACCTCTGCAGCCCAGAGATGTGTGGAATTGTTACGCCAACGTCAACTGGGAGTTGCTACATTTTTGATTCTAGAAAAGCAAGCTCACCTGGCTTCCCTTGTCAGCAACAAGTTGACAGCTCCAGAAGGTGTTCCCCGTCTGTTTGACCTGGTCAAATGCAGTGATAACAAGCTCAAAGTGGCCTTCTTCTATGCTATGCGCAACACTGTCGTTGCAACCGACTTGGAGCAAGCTTCTCGTATTGCTTATGGACAAGATAAGAGGTGGAGCAGGGTGGTGACAATGGCTGGTGAGATGATTAATGAGACTGGTACCATGAGTGGTGGCGGTGGAAAGCCCCGTGGAGGCAAGATGTGTCTGGGAAGTGGTGCACCAAAGCCAGTCGACGCTCGTGCAGCTGCTGTTGAGCTTGAGATTGCCGAAGTTGAACTTGAAAAGGTCCAGCAAAAGCTAGCTACTGCTCGTGCTACGGCTTCAGAAGCTACAGCCAACCTCAAGTCTGCCGAAAAAGAACTCTATGCTCTTGAAACTGCCATTCCCAAGACTAGAATGGAAGCAGATGCTGCATTAGAACGTGCCTCTGATCTTCAAAATATGTTGGCAGAGCTGCAAGCAGCTGCCAAAGTCCCTGGCGAAGAAGCAGCCCGCCTCAAGGCTCTGACTGCAGAGATTGAGAACGAAACAGCTGCTCTGCAAGATCTGCAATCCAAGAGTGAAGGCCTTTCCAAGGAAGCCAAGAGGTGGCAGGATGCCATTGAAAATGCAGGTGGTGATCCTCTCCGCCGTCAACGCAGCGTGGTGACAAAGATCCAATCTGACATTGCCCAAGCTGAAGCAGATGCAACTAAAAAGGAAGTTGCTGCATCTGCGGCCACCAAGCAACTTGAAAAGCTCCGCAAAGACATCCAAAAGAGTAGTGCAGAGAAGGAGAAGCTACAAACTCAATTAGAAACTACAATGTCTGACTTTAAGGCACTGGAGGATGCAGCATTCAAGGTGTTGGAGGCCGTCCGCATCACTGAGGAATCTCTGAAAGAAAAGGAAACCGACCTGGAAGGCATTAGAACTGAATTTGAAGCCAAACAAAAGGAAGTAGGCATCATCAGATCAGTTGAAGTAGACATCGCTGCCGAGGTAGATGGTCAGAAGGGTGCTCTCAAAGAGGAAAGCTACAACTTGAAAGGATGGGCTGCTAAGTCTGAGCAACATTGTGCCGCTCTGTCTGAAAGGGTGGGAACTGAAGTTGGTCCAGCAACAGAGGAAGAGATGAAGGATGCCAATGCGCAAGAACTACAGTACCGCATCAAAATGTTGGAGGAAGAAATGGAGAGAATGAACATAAATCTAGATGCAATCGACGCCTGGAAAACAAAGGATGCAGAGCACCAAGCTCGTGTCGGAGAACTTGACTCTGCAACTGCGGAACGTGACGACGTCAGAAAAAGCCATGAAGAGCTTCGAAAACGTCGCCTGGACGAGTTCATGGCCGGCTTCAATACCATCAGTCTCAAGCTCAAGGAAATGTATCAAATGATCACCATGGGTGGTGATGCTGAGCTGGAATTAGTCGATTCCCTAGATCCCTTCAGTGAAGGCATCCTATTCTCAGTCCGGCCCCCAAAGAAGAGTTGGAAAAACATCGCCAACTTATCCGGTGGAGAAAAGACCCTCTCCAGTCTGTCGCTCGTCTTTGCTCTCCACCACTACAAGCCGACTCCACTTTATGTCATGGATGAAATTGATGCAGCTTTAGATTTCAAGAATGTCTCCATTGTAGGTCATTACATTAAGGAGAGGACAAAGAATGCTCAGTTTGTCATCATCTCATTGAGAAATAATATGTTCGAATTGGCAGATAGATTGGTGGGTATCTACAAGACTGATAATGCTACCAAAAGTGTGGCTATTAATCCTGGAGAGTTTGTTGTTGGTGGTAACAATAATAATAATAGAGGAAAGAATTGCAATAGTAATAGCAAGGGGCAATTTGTGGATGATGGGGTAGCAGTAGGTGATCAGGAGCAATTACCGCCAGTGGAAGCAGCTTGAAGTTTTGCAATTTGATTTTGAATTGGGGAGATCTCTTTACTAAGGTTTGTATAATTTTACCTAGATTTCACTTATGTTACAACTATTGGCAGACACATGATGATGGATACTATTATACAATTGGGACACTGCTGCTGCTTGCTTTGGCATCTTCTCTCTTTCTCTTTCCCTCCCACCCACCCTTTCCATTTTTGTTAATCAATCCAAATAGAACAACGTCACAATTTTCTTTTCACTTCTAGCTTGTTGAGTAGTCTCCAACAACAAGTTACTATCATGGAAAGCAAAGCAAATCACTTGCTGCACTCTAGATATAATATCAGTATTGCATATCCTACTGGCCTCCAGCAACGGCAGCTCGTCATTTTGTGGCATTTCTATCAGATTGGGGACATCTTTCAATAATTCTTGACTCTCTTGAGGCTGCTTGCTGAGGCTCTGGGGTAGAACTACTGTTAATAGGTCTGTCTTTTCAGCACGGAGAGCTCCCCTAATGACGGCAGCATTGGTACCAGTGGCTCCAGATGTGAAGATGTGATTCCCAGTGAGGACCATGGCGTAGGACAGGACTTCAATGAGTTGTTGGTGAAGGAAGCCCATGTTTCTAGTACCGAAGAATCCGATGTTTCTTGGAATGTTATTCTGGATGGCTAGGAATTCCTGTTTTGTGTAGTGAGCGGTGGGGAAGGTGGTTGTTAGAGAGAGCAGGGAGGGGACTTGGAACACGGGGGGGAGACAGGGAGAGATCACTCACAGCTAGGTAATCAGTGTCTGGTGGAGGTTGCAGGATTTCCTGTAGCTGCCTCTCGATGCCATCCCTGTCTATTCCAGCTACAATTGCTTCGCCTTGGCTTGGTAGATTTGTAGAACCCGACACTCTGAGGCTAGATGTTTCATCAAAATTTGAATTTGATCGCATAGTTGGTGATCCATCACCGTTTAATTTTCTGCAAAGACACTTGATAGATGGATTGTGTCCAAATCTATTTGGGGGCAAAGCCATCGCCCTATTGCAAGGGTGAGGCGAAGTGTTTAATCGATTTAACTTGAAAGTCATTTTATTTTCTCTAAAACTTTAGTATAACATTGATAGGCAATTATACAATGAAAAATACACCGAAAAGGGCTTGATCAGCCCCTCTTTATACACATCCGTCAGAAAGACAGCCCCACACAACGCTCCCTCCCTCTTCCCGTTGTTCCTCTCCCTCTTCACCATCTGCATCCAAACCCTCACTCTTCTACATCCAAGCCTTGATCACACCATCCACACTACAGCTCACCAACAAGGCCTGGTCTTGAGTATCCACACGTACCATATCCAACACAGCAGCCCCATGAGCTGCTCCTGCTGCCCTCTCTGTCCACGCCAACCTCGACTGAAACACCTCCATCTCCCCCACATCCCTGGAAGCAGCAGCTGCAGCACTGCATCTTGTCAATCTACAATTCTCCTCTATCACAGGCACTCCTCCTACATCTCTCTGTATGTACTCATACTTTGGCCAATCAAATACTGTATCCTGTTGAGAGAATGTTGAAGAACCTTCCAATGTTGCTGTTGCTGAGCCGGACACCATACCACCTGCATAAGAAATAGAAGAAGAAGAGGAAGGTGGAGGTGGCGGTGGGGCACATACAACATAACTCTGTTGCAATCTTCCAGTATCCCAGCACCTTATAGCTCTATCACTTCCAGCAGTAATCAACGGACCACCACCATCAGGAAGCAATGCTCTGCATCCTCCCCCTCCCAAGCGGGCAACTGAAGCAGCAGCAGCTGCACTACTACTGGCAGATTGTAGTTGATTTATGCCCAGAGCTTTGGCTCTTCCCATCACATCAGTGCCGCGTGGGGGTAGCACTGGAGGAGAAGTAAGAGCAAGAGGAATAGTAGCCACTCCTTGCCTCCTCCTTGTTGTTATATTAGTAGGAGAGGGAATCTCTGATGATGATAATGCAGTACCACCAATGCCTCCTCCTCCTAGTACTGATGATGTTTTAACAACTTGTAAGCATTTGCCTCTAGCAACATCCCACAGTCCAACTTCAGAGTGATCTCCAGCTGCTACATACACCAGGGGATTACCACTACCACCATGATCAGTCATATTTATAATACCAAGTCTGGATGGAGGAGCAGTAGCTATAGCCATTGCATTAATAGACATCCCTCCAGGATGCTGCCATTGCATGACTGGCAACCTGAACCTTATGTCCCACAGAGTGAGGATGCCTCTACTGGATCCAGTAACAAGCCAGTTTTGAGAACCACTTGGGTCTAGGCCAAATCTCTCTATATAGCCATTCTTTCCTGCGGTAGATTTCAGATTCCATGCTGCATTATTATTATTATTATTATTACTATTGGTATTATAATTGGGCGTTCTTAGATCCCATGCTGAGACACCACCTCTTAATGTACTGCTCACCAGCAATGATTTTCCCCAAGATTGTAAATCCAAAACAGCTCCTGATACATCATCATTATTAGTAGTGCCTAGTGATAAAGAGTTGACAATACATGCATATCGTTCAACCACCAGGGCACCACCAGAGCTCATTCTTGTGGAACATTCAACTCTCCATACCTGAACATTCCCCTCGCCATCCCCACTGGCTATTGTGTACCCCTCTTGACATGCTGTTAAAGCAGTTATTTTACTACTGTAACCTTTGCTACCACTGCTACTATTGTGACGATGGTGGTGGTTGTCATAGGTAAGGCATGATTTGAATGAGACGTCATTTTCTAATCTACGACAATCCCAAATCTTGACGGTACCATCAGCTGAAGCACTGGCAAAAAAGGCACCGCAGCCTGCGACGGCGAGACGAGTGACAGATTTCTTGTGTTCTGCTAAGTGGGCTACGAGTGACCCTCGGGGATACCAAGGAGCTGCTGCTGGTGTAGATAATGACGATGTTAATGAAGGCGCACCACCACCATTTGTTGTTGCTGCTGTTGCTGCTGTTGCTTTTGTAGGCAATTCTGAACTGACTGCTGCCTTCATTGCCTGAGCCACATCACCACCAATTCCTCCTCCTCCTCCTCCTCCTTCCCTTTGCTGTTGTTGTTGGTACATGGAAGGGTACAAAGTCCCTAGCTCCGTCATATTGCTATGCAGATGTTGAGAATAACGATGAGGAAGATTGGTACTACTCCTGCTCTCGGCTGGTAATGATAATGGCTTGGGAATAGTTCTTGTTGCTCTAGACACCAGCAAGTCCGGTCCTCCAAGTTCTATCGAGGAGGAAGAGGAAGATGATGAGCCCGTTGATGGTGACAACAAGAATTGAGATTCTTCCAGAGCACTGGAATAGTATGAAGTTCCACTATGAAGGTACTGCCTACTGATTGGTACTGTATAAGAAGCAGCAGCTCGGGGAAGGACCATCATCATGCTCTTGGTTCCTCTGTCTTCTGAATAATATGCGTGTTGTTGTTGCTTGGATGGACTGGTTTTGGAGGATACACTACCAGTGGGTCTGGGAATAGAACAATCGAGCGATCTTCTTTGTGATGATGGTAATGATCTCAAAGGTGATAATGTAGATGATAATGTAGATGGTTGATGGTTGGGAGGAGTTCTGTCCTGACTACTACTCCTCACAGTAGGGGCTTTTATAATGGTGACTGGTTTAATGGCTCTCGTTAGTTCCTGAGGACAATCATACCTCAAAGGCTCAGTATCTAGGTATGGTTGCAAAGCTGGAAGCAAATGTGCATAAATATCTGCGGGTGGTAACTTCTCTCCTGCTGCAGCGATAAATCCAATAGCAGCTGCTCTCAAAGCAGTGCTATTGGATTTCAACACCCCTCTATTGCATAAAGTACCCGTCACTTTGATGATGCTTCTTCTTTCTAGTAATCCTAGTCTGCATATTTTCTCTAAGAACCCAACTGCTTCAGCAGCAACTGCTGGTTCAGTGTCCCCCAACATCCTATCCAAGAATGGCATAATTATCAACATTATCCCATGTGGCCCTATTGCTGGACACACAGAGGCAAAGTTTTCATATAATGCCCCTCTCACTCTCCAGCTTTGACTGTTGAACAAGGTCAGCAATAAAGGAAGCAGTATATCTGCAGTATCTCGCCGTCCAAGAAAAACTCTGAGCGTTCCAATCTCAGGCAGAACTGCCAACCTCGTCTCTGGCCAAGGTCCCACCATGAAATCATGCAGAACCCTCTCTATAGCTGCTTTCAACTGACCAACTTCATTATCATAATTGAACGTAGGCCTGCTGGCTTGCAGTTTATTCAATAAATCCGAGCCACTTACTGCAAGAGAGGTCACAGAGCATGCATATTCAATCTGCACCATGGCTTCTCCATCGGTTGGAAGGAGGGACAGAGACGGGAAGATGTATTCGGTAAAAATACGTGCCTCACTGGGAGGGAGATGCTCTACCATTTGTAAAATTTTGACAATACCGCGCAAGGCGGCACATTTAGCTGAAGCCATGGGCTCGGAGACGGTGGCTATGAGAAAGGGGACGAGACGTTGCAGTCGTACGTCGTCGTCGCAGTAGGCTGCCATGTCACAAAGGAGGGAGACGAGTCTGGTTTTGTGGTTTTGGAGTTTGGTGCCACGGAGGAGTGTGCATGCGAATACACATAGTAATACCATTCCGTCCACTAGTTGGTTGTTGTTACTAGGAGTAGTGATGCTGGTTGAAATGATGCTGGTACGTTGCTTGTTTATAGGGCTTGTTGTTGTACCATATTGTTGCTGCTGTTGCTGCTGCTGCTGTTCATGTTCAAGACTAGTCCGTTGCCTTGGGTGTTGTTGTTGTTGGTGACTGGATTTGCTTTGCTGGGCAAAGGCCTGAACATCAGCAAGTAGAGCTGCAATGCCTGTCGTCGTAGCTCTCTTCCCACCACTCTTTTTCCTCTGTTTTGAACCATCCTCTGCTCTTTCATCAGAGTGCAGCAATGCCTCCTCCTCCTTTTCTTCGATATCCTCTTTTCCCTTCCCTCCTCCCTTCAATTTCCCACCCTCTTCTTCTTCTACATCCTTCTCCCCAAATAAAATCTTTTTCTTAACATCTTGATACTCACTCTCTAAAACAGCAGCCCTACCATCCACATCCCCCACAGTCAGAGCTCTACTAAACAAAGAATGCAGTACTGTCTCGTAGTACCCAGGAAACTCAGCTTTTGCTAGACACTCTACTGCAGTTGGTCTATCTTGGGGATTCAGTGCAATCATGCTCTTTATCACCATCTTCAGCGATTTGTTGTTATTATTATCATCCTCATCGGTGAGGATACTGTCCAAGTGAGTGGTAGGGTCAAAAGTGCCCTTTCGGTACGCTAAGAGAGCGGAATAGTCAAATAAAGGACGACCTTCTCCAAAGAGCTCCGCTAGAACACAACCAAGCGAGAAAATGTCCATAGCTGGAGTGAGTGGTTCTTCCTGCCTGGTACTGGTGGTGCTGCTCACTGTTGCTGCTGCTGCTGCTGCTTGTGCAGTAGTTGTAGTTGTAGCAGAATCGATGAAACGTTCTGGAGCAATGTAGCATTTCCTCTTTCCACTGGTATCAAAAAACAACGAATAGTTGGCTGGATTATCCGCTGGCAGCAAAGTTGGTTTATAAGGAGCAAAATCAGCTAAAACTGCCCAGTTCCATGAAGTAAGCAATACATTTTCAGATTTGACATCCCCATGGCAGATGCCGGCACCATGGCATTGTTGTAGCGCCAACAGCAACTGATAGGCTATCCATTTCTTTTCTGGAAGAGATAGGAAAGGTCTGCTGCTGATACGATCTGATAGATTGGCGTAGAGGTATTGTCTTTGGAGGTAGATTGCAGAGAACCTGTCTGATTGTTGGATGGAGATGTAGGGGATGGCATGGGGATTGGGGATGCCTGCAAGAGCGGAGCGGATTTCTACAAGACGACGTCGGTATGGTTCGACATCTTCTGGAGCATCAGGCCTTTTGATGTATACTTTGATGACTCCTAGACCTCCTTTATCATGTACACAAAGAGCACTCTTGGAAAGACGGCCTCCACCTGGTGTGTGAGTGTTGGGAGTAGGGAAGTGGTGTGAGAAGAAGAAGATGAAGGGCGGGGTGAGAGATGGGAGTGATTTGTGATCAGAGTGGTAAATTTGATACCCACCTAGATCATTCTTGTAAGCTATATCCGAGAGTTCGGATAAAGTGTCAGCAAGACCATATCGAGCTGGTTGCGAAAGGGTCCCTCCCATTATGTGATTTAAACAATCTGGTCCAAGGATTTCACATAGAAGACCCTTCAAACCTCAGAAAGGGATGCATTGTACTGAATGAGTGCATTTCACTAGTTGGAATTGATAGTATGGTTGGATATGCCACTCACTGCCCTGATAACGAAGAACTTCAAGCTCTCCCCGAGCACAGCACAATTTTTTGCTTCGCCGGTGAGCCAGACAGCTTTTGAAGGTGACATTTGCGTATCATCACAACATTTCACACTTCTTTACAGACATATGAAAATTCGTCTAAGCTCCTCTAGTTGCCATGGAGTTACCTTACACGTTACAACTACCACCAATTTCATTGCAAAAAGCCAAAGGTTCCACTGAATTGCTAAACTTTGACGCTCCAGAACGTAAAAGTGCATTTAATGCATATACAGCTCCTGAAGAAGGCATCAGACAACCCCAAACTTGGAAGGCAGGTGCAAAATTAACCATTTCCCACACTTTCAATTCAGTTACCTTAATCTTACTCAATTTCCCACCTTCTCCTTCTACCAGATAAGTGCCGAACGTAGTGGAATGCATACCTTATCATCTATGACAGAACACGTCACTGGTGTTCTTCCAGTCCAGTCCGATCTCAAATCCCGTCTGGAGTTGCTCGAACGCTCATTGAAAGACATGGAGACACGAGCAGCTGCTCACCTTGGTAGACGTTTAGAAGGAACCCTCACCTCAGCTCTCCAAATCACCAACGTCCCCCGTGCCGTCCTCCCATCACCAGTTGAGGCAATTACTGTTGACCAAGAACAACAGCAACTACAAGAAGGGGTAGATTACTTCAGCAACCTGGACACCTCCACCACAACCGACACCCAGTTAGAGCAGAAGGAAGAATCCAACCCCCCATCCGAGCAAGACAATACAACCATACAACAATCCCAACAATCCATTGTTGACACAGAAGAGATGATGTACCAAATAATAGCTCACGTAGAAAATGAGCTCGGGGAAGCCATCCGTCGTTGTGAAAAGAAGGTGGAGCTGGTGACTGAAATTATCAATGAAGATCTACTCAGTCTCATTGAAGATAGACTGGCTACTAGGACAGTTGCGTTAGAGAAGAGGATTGAAGAGTTAGAGGAACGTCTTGAGGAACAAAGTGCTGCTGCTGCTGCTGCTGCAGTAGTGGCGGTTCCAGTGAAGGAAGAAGAGAAGAAGAAAGAAGAAGGAGAGGAGGAAGAAAGTGTGCCAATTGCTGTAGTTTCTGTAGCTCCAGAGCAGGAGAAGAAGGAGAAAGCAACAGCACAAACACCGCCACTAGCTTCATCATCAGCTCCACAGCAACAAGATAAGGAAGAAGAAGAAAAGGTCCGAAACAACAACACAGCAAAGTCAATGCCAGTACATGTGATGGCGCCAATCTCCCGAATGCCAACTCCCCCTGCCAAAGCACCTCCATCCAAACCAATGAGCAGATTGGCAGATCCAGCAAGATCAAGCATAGCCAAAATAAGCCCAAGTCCTAAAAAGAAACCCACCCACCAACTCACTCCAAGATCCAGTCATGCCAGCTCAGCAGCCATCAAAGCTCTGCAAGAAGCCAAGGCCAAGATAGCTCACAAACAACAAGCTAAAATAAAAGAAGAAATTGCAAAACAAGAAGATGAGTCTACCAGTCTTGGATCCATGCTGCTCAGAAATATAACGATGTTGTTTATGTTTGCTGTGGCGGTGTTATTTGTTGCAGTTGGAGCGTTGAGTGTGCTGGTGTTGCAGGGACATGTCAAGGCTGAAGATTTGGGAGAGTTTGGTGGCTTGTTGGAATGGAATTTTCAATAAAAGAAGAAGAGAAGTGACCATTTTAACTTGGGAATGACATTGAAAACAACAGCAATTCACAGTGCAGTGCAGTGAACAATGATTGTTGGAGTAAAGAAGGGGTTGGGTGGGGAAAAGATCCGTGAACCTTTTAATTTTGCATGATCAACAACTAGTACACAGAGAAAATTTCCTTTTAACCCCTAGAGTTGTACAACTAATAGAAAGAAAAGATAACAACCCTCCCCTCGCCCACCTCCCAATCTTCTTGATCATTGATCTTCATCATCATCATCACCACCAGCAGCAGCAAAGCTCAATTTAATAATCTCTCTCACATTACTCGCTCCATCTTGAAATGTCGCCACCGTCTCTGCTACCATCCTCCTCCTACTTCCATCACTACTACTGCCATTAGTCTGCTGCACCAGCACTCTAGTCCCGCCTCCTACTCCAAAATAGTACGCCTTGCCGCTAATATAAGCCTTTCCACCAGGATATTTCATACATTTCTTAATACAATCAACTAAAGAGTTTACTGAATCTATACTATATACTGTCTCTGCACTTAGTACTATATCGTAAGTACCACTCAGTTGCAGAGTTTCTATTAACAATGAGAGACTAGACCAGTCACCAGCAAAGTACCTAGCTGGCGGTGCTGGTGTTTTATTAGTAGCAGGAGTACCAGTAGTGCATTGTAGTTGCCAGTTAGTTGCTGCATTAGGAATGGTCAGCTGCTCTAATACCTCTTTATTATAATCTTGGAAATGGACTTCACATCCAGATAGTAGAGCTACAAGGCCTGGAAGACCGTGGCCACAGCCTAGCTCCATCACTCGAGGTCGGGTGGTGGTGGAGTGAGAGGAAGGACGGGGAGGAGGAGGAGGGAAGAGTGTCTGGGCTGCAAACTGGGCTAAATCTATACTGCCTTCCCAAAGTTTGAAACCTCCTTCATATTGACCTGGTATGAGGTCACTTTTTTCAACCTTTTCCTGGTTTAAGAGTGTTGCTGCTTGTTCACTAGTGATGGAGTGCTTGACAAGGTGAAGTCTGTCTGAGATTGTCACCATGTCGGGCAACTGGGTTGGTGTCTGGAAAGTGTAATTCGTGAGAATTCGGTAGTGTTAGTGCATGTATGATTAATTTAAGAGTTGATTGATCGCTCTGCATAGATCTTGTCAACTTACTTTGACGTCATCCTCAGGTTTTACCTCGAAAGCCTGAAACTTGAGATTCTGCTCTAATTCATTATTATTGTCGCGTTCTGTTGCATCATTAACTGCACTGAAGCTGAACTTAAACATACTGTATGCATTTAAATTTGGAAAAGGAGCAGCAGTCGAGCAACAATTTCAATAATCTCCTCTCTTTTTCGAAGGCTCGGAATTCCCAGCGTGCTTGTCGGTGGTGTAGTAAAATTGAAACCCAGTGGTGTTCATCCTATGCTTAACATCCTTATTTATAGGGACGTATGCTACTGTTCGTATTGATTGCATGCAACCCATACACCCTAAACAATGGCTACGAACAAGGGACTTCTCAAATTTGCTCTCACTGATCGGTCTTTGAAGCTCTTTAAAATAGGCCTGCACAGTTTGAGCAGGGTACAGAGCGATCAACCATTACTTCTTGAAGCCCTTCCTGCGCAGGTATGTCATAACAAGCTCGCCCACTTTTTCTCCCACTCTTCCCGATCCAGCATTCCTCCCTCTCCCGACTCACCACCCTCTCTCCCTCCCTTCATCTCTTTCCTCTCTACAGCTCGTTCTCCGCAGCATCAATGACTCTCACTCAGCATACATGAGCCTCACTCTCTCAGCCAATTTCTTTGATGCATACGACGTCTTTGACTGCACCCTTATCCAAGCAGGAATCCTCTTCAAACACATCCTCTCAGTCTTCCGCACACAACGCATCTCCAAACTCGTCTTTGAACTCTCTGCCGCCACCGCCCGCAGCACAGTCACTCTCTACTGTGACAATGAACTCAAAAAAGTCTACAAGATCCCTTCAATGGAGGTGGAGATGCTTCAGGCCAATTTTGACACCTCGGCCTTCCCTACCTGCATTAAAACCGGCGCTGAAGCCCTCAGTCGTCTTCTCAACGGCTTCGACGCCGGCATTGACGATCTCAACATCTTAGCTCTCCCCTCCATCTACACCACCGCCAACAGAGATACAGTCAGACTTAGAAGCTACATAGAACCTAGCAATAGAAAGGTAGACCGTACACTCAACACTCAACTAGGTCTCGAATCAGACTCTGACCTCTTGTACGAATACTATCACAACTCTGACCAACCCAGTGATGCCACTTTCAACTTCAAAGACTTTAAAGCAATGCTTGGTCTATGTGAAGCCCTTAGAGGTGGTATTTCGATATATATTCAAGGTGTAGGTCAACCAGCAGTATTAGCTCCTCATGTCCCTGGTGATTCGATATCTCTTGATTTTATAGCAGAGCTGGTCTTGGCAACTTTGGCAGAGCCCTTCCCTTTGAACCAAAATAATAATAATCCTGCTGCTGCTGTTGCTGGCGGTGGTGGTGATACCACCACTGGTAATGCAAATAGACAGGCAATGCAAGGTAAACAACAACAAAAAAAGAATGATGCACACACTCCAAGAAATAAAAATGAAAACAATCACCACCAACAACAGAGAGAACAACAACAACAACAACAACAACAACAGCAAGAGATGGTGAATGGTGGTAGCACTGGAGGAGAAAAAGAAGATAGAAAGAAGAAGACGCAGGGCGGTGGTCAAGCTAGGAGTAGATTTGCTAGAGAAGCGGTACAAAACCATGATGATAATGACGATGAAGGGTATAGACAGCATTCTGGACTTGATGATGATCCAGAGCTACATGTAGATTCACAAGAACAACAACAGCAAGTGATGATGACGGATGATGATGAAGAGGAAGATAATGATGGAGGAGGAGGAAGTGGTGGTAATGATGGTGATGGTATGATTATGAGTACTCCCCCAGATGAAATAGCAGATCAAGGACCACCTGGAATGATATTAGATAAAAGTATGGAGTGATAAGCTGTAGAATGTAACATATAGAGCGGTGGGTCGTCAAGGGGGGACAGCAGAGAAGGACTTCTGACTGGAGACCATCGTTGGCTCAAACTTAGCTTGGACACTCAGATTCATTGGTTGTACCTATAATGGACGACGATATGAAATGTAGGAATCTTTGTATAGATGTAAAGGTCCGTAAATACCTTGGATTTCGTGGATTCAATGACTTGTTCCTTCCTTTGAGTGGTTTGTGCATGTCCCCTAGAATCTCCCAATTAGGCCATAGAAATGTTTGGTAGCTGCTGTAGTGTGTTCATATCGCCTAATAAGAATGGTGCAGAGGAAAATCACACCAAGGAAGCAGACGCAGAGGCTTCAATTTGCCCAGCCGTGCCAATGGAAATGTTGAGGTCCAAGATTGAAAATAGAATTCTAAAGCCCTCGTTTTCATCCGGCAATCTGAGCGACAAAGACACCCCCTTGTCTTCTGCTAGATCCCTTTTCGAGGCCTCAATGAGAAGAGTTGAGCAAAATCAACGCAGTTCACCAGGGGCCAACCGCCCCGACTCTGAGGACCAAGGCATTCCCTTGCGCTTCTTGGAGGCCTATGTCACCGCCCTTAAAGATGGCAACACCAAGTTCGCTTCAAGTCCAGCTATATCAGACATGTTTGCAGATAGTGCCAAGTTGATAGCACAGGATAAACAAACATATCATGGCAAAGCAGCCGTATTGAGAAGATTAGACAAGGGGATGGAGACGCTCGTCAAGATGGCAGGCAAGGATGCAGCTATTCCTACATATGAGTTAGAAGGCCCTACACAGAATGATGAGGGTGCGCATGTTATCAAGTGTACTTTACGAAGGGGAGTGACAAAGATGGGATTCGCTCTGGAGTTTTTAATCATTGGAGGCAAAGTCATGTCGCTTACCAATTCCAGAACGTAACAAAGAGAAGAGAAGAGAGAGAGCAACGAGGGAGGGAAGTGAACACGTGTCTCTCCATTATCCTATCCATTCTCATATATTTTCTTTTTGTGTGGCAATTCAGTAAAATAAAAACTATCCATTGTCAGTATTTTACAACATAGTTAGGTAAAAATTCAAAAAAAAAAGAAAAAAAGAAGCACATATGACAATTTATCCCCCTCTTCTTTTCTCTCTTCCAACATAGTAATACATTTTAGCAGCGAATGAGAAAACCCAGCCTGCTGTATAGAGAGAGCCTTCCCTGTCTTTTCCCTCTCATCTTTTTCCCCTCTCTCTTGTTCTTCATTCTCTCACACACTCTCTTCTCCTCTTAACAAATAAAAGGACCACACGACGAGGGAAGATGACA